>Ga0209488_10000385_pt1 | contig 36425 bp, 32 predicted proteins | sample Rivendell_Oct201_8_FD_188349 | JGI IMG/M metagenome (GOLD analysis project Ga0209488, IMG submission 188349) | Vadose zone soil microbial communities from the Eel River Critical Zone Observatory, Northern California, USA -... | ecosystem: Environmental > Terrestrial > Soil > Vadose zone >...
CCCGGCGGTGCGTGGACGGCTCACGGACCTGGGCCAAGAACTGCCGCCGCGCGATCAGCAGACGCCCGAGGCGCTCGGCACCTATCACAAGGCCGAGATCGAGAAATGGCACCCGATCATCAAGGCGGCGAACCTCAAGGGCGAGTGACAGCGCTCGACCTCTCCCTTTCCGCGAATTCGTCACATGATCGCGGGAGCGACCGCCGTGACTTCGTCGGTGAATACCTTGAAGCCCGCGAGCGTGCACGGACCGAACGAGGTGACGATCGCGACGTCGGTGGCATCGCGCCCGCGCGCCATCAAGATGCGCCCGATTCGCGGCACGTTGTTGCGCGCGTCGAATGTATACCAGTGGTCTCCGAGATAGACTTCGAACCAAGCTGCAAAATCTCCGGGACCATAGGGCGGCTCCGTGCCCATGTCGCCGAGATAGCCCGTACAGTAGCGAGCCGGAATATTCATGCAGCGGCAAAATGCGATTGCGAGGTGCGCATAGTCCCTGCACACGCCGCGTCGCGCGTTATAGCCCTCCCACGCCGACATGGTCGGGTTGGCGTGCTGGTAGCCGAACGTAATATGATTGTGGACGAAGTCGCAGATCGCCTGCACCAGCGGCCAACCCTTCGGAAGGTGCGCGAAAAGCGACCACGCCGTATTGGACAGGCGGTCAGTGTCGCAATAGCGGCTGCCGAGCAGATAGATCAGCACTTCCACCGGCAGGTCTGCGAGCGCATGCTGCTCCGCATGCGGGACGACCACATCCGGCTGGCCGGTGTCTTGCATCATGAAGTCGGTCGATATGCCCAGCCGGCCCTGCGGCGCGGTTACGACATGACAGAAATTGCCGAAACCGTCGTGATAGGTCTTGGCCGGCATAGGCGGATCGAACTGCACCCGATCCCAGCTCAACAGGTCTGGAATGCGCGACGGATGGACGCTCAACTGCAGGATCATCGGCGTCGGTTTCGGGCAGTGATAGAAGATCTCGCAGCCTGCTCGAATTTTCATCAATTATCTCTTCGGCTGCGCAAGCGAATCCTTGCTTTATATCTTTGAAGACTACTACACCTTCGCTAACGTTACTACGCCAAAGGGGTTCCACCTGGGACGTCGCGTGGAGTGTCGATGACATTGCTATTGGAAAGTTTGTTGGCGGCTGACGAGTCCGCGCCGGTCACGGTGCACAACGAAAATGGCTCGTCACCGTTTCTGATCGTCGCCGATCACGCGGGCAATTCCTTCCCGCGCGCGCTCGGCCGGCTCGGCGTTGCGGAATCCGAATGCGAGCGTCACATCGCCTGGGACATCGGAATTGCCGCGGTTTGCCGCCTCCTGTCGGATGCGCTGGACGCCACTTTGGTTGCGCAAAACTATTCGCGCCTGGTCATCGACTGCAACCGGACACCGGGGTCCGAGACATCGATCGCGGAAATCAGCGAACTCACCCCGGTGCCGGGAAACATCGGCTTGAGCGAGGGCCAAATGGCCGCACGCGTACGGGATATATTCCGGCCCTACCATGATCGAATCGAGGCAGAACTCGACCAAAGGCGCAAATCCGGCCGGCCGGCCGCGCTGATCGCGATGCACAGTTTCACGCCTGTTTTCAAGGGTGCGACGCGGCCCTGGCACGCGGGTGTGCTTTACAATCGCGATCCGCGTTTCGCCCATCTCCTCATGGCGCTGCTGAAAAGCGACGAGGAGCTCGTGGTCGGCGACAACGAGCCCTACAGCGTGACCGATGCGTCGGATTATACGATTCCGGTTCACGGCGAGCGGCGCGGCCTGCATCACGTGGCGATCGAGATCCGCCAGGACCTTATCGCCGATATCAAGGGTCAGCTGGCGTGGGGGGACGTGCTCGCACGTTTGCTGCCGCGAGCATACGAGCGACTCGTCGATCTGGACACCCCCCGGTGAGACCAAGCCTCTCATGGCATCCATCTTCGAAATGGCAGGCCGATGTGGAGAAGCGTCGGACTGCGGGAGGGCGCACCATGCTCCAGGACCACAATATCCTGTGGGCTGCCGTTGCCCTGCACCACAACTATTTGCGGCGAATCAATTTGTTACATGTTAGGTATACGTCGCTAAATGGGGGGCGCTGGTGCGTGGGATGGCTGCTTTGGGTCGCCAGCAGCCACGATGACTTGCACCCGTCACGATGACAGGGAAATACCGTGGGTCAGGCGAAGGTAGTACAGCTCCATCCATTAGACGATACAGAAGCGCTTGCGTGCTTGACGGAAGAGATTGGTAGCAGCGTCGAGACAAGCGTAACCGAACTTGCGCGCAAGTTCGGTTGGCCGCCGACGCGCATGCGCCGCCGCCTCGAAACCTGGGTCAAGGCCGGCCAGATCACCAAGAACCCGACGCGAAATGGGAAATTTACGGTCGCCCCCTCCGCCGAGATGTTGGCCATTGACCGGATTCCGGATGAAAAATCCGCCATGCGCATCGTCGGACGCGCATTCGGGGATCCGTTGTCGGCCGCGGCCAATGACCAAAACGGCAATGCACGAGCGCACCGTGGCGGCAACCCGGCGGCGCAGCGCTCCATCCTGACGATCGCAGCCGCCGCCTTGTTGTTCGCAACCGCCATCGGCATGGCAGGCGTCGGCCTGGTGATGAATGCGCGCTTTGCCGCCTCGTTTGGCCAGACAGTCGAAGCCGCGGCGCTCCTCACCGGCATCGGCCTGGCGATCGACGTGCTCGCAATCGTGATGCCGACCGCGGCGGCTCAACTGTGGCATAACCAGTTGCGGCCTGCGGCTGCTGCCGCCTGGCTGATCTGGACAGCGGCACTCAGCATGACTTTGCTGGCCGCAATCGGCTTTGCGTCGACGAACATCGGCGATGCGGTTGCGGGGCGGGCGCGAATTGCAACGGAAAACGTCACTCTCGCCGAGCGGATCGGGCAACTGCGCCAGGAACGGAGCGCCATCACGGAACTCCGCTCCGCCGATGCCATCGAGATTGAACTGCAACGGGCGCAGCCTCTCACCCAGGGGGTCTGGGCCATAACAAATGGCTGTCGCGACGTAACACGAACAAGTTCCGCACGTGCCTGTACGACCGTGCTGCAACTGCGCGAAGCCCAGGCCAACGCGCTCCGCCGCGACACTCTCGATGCCAATCTGCGCGAAGCCCAAGCAAAGCTCGCAATATTACCCGCAATCACGGATGCGGACCCGCAGACGAAGAGCGCGGCCGAATTCGTAACCTGGGTGTCGGGCGGATGGTTCAACCCCCAGGCGCGAGATATCGGATGGTTGCGGACCATCGGGCTCATCTTGACGCCGTCGCTCGCCGGCCTGGTGGCAATGCTGGCATTTTCGTTGATACGCCTACGGCGTGTTTAATTCCGATTTTCCATTCCTGGCCCGCATTTCTCACACTGGTGTGAGCCTGCGCCGGTTCAACACGCCCACAGGGTAGAAACCGCGCGTAGCGCGATGTGGGGCATCTCGCAAGCGCGGCGACGCACCCTGTCGGCTTCTTCAACCGGCCCAACGGGTTGCCGCAACGCAGGTCGCACCCAGTGCGAGAAATGCGGGCTAACCTGCTGAGCCGTTCTTTGGGCTTGAAATACCCTGCATTGGCAGGCAAGGGTTCGCGGCAAAGGAGCAGACGAACCCTGATGTCAGACCCCATGTCCCTATCTTCGCACTCCGACAATGAAGGGACGATTCACCTGCTCCGGCGATTGCTTGCCGAGTACGGTGTCGTGCGATGGAAGCGCTATGCCCTTGCGTTTTCGCTGATGGGGCTCGGTGCCCTCTGCACCGCTCTTAGCGCATATCTCATGGGCAACATGATCAACGAGGCCTATGACCAGCGCAATTTCACGAACGTCGTCTGGATAAGCCTGGTGGCGCTCGCTGTTTTCATCACGCGCGGAATAGCACTCTATGGCCAATCCGTCATCCTGTCGCGGATTACAAACAGCATTGTCGCCGAAAATCAGCGCCGGGTCTATTCCAAGCTGCTGGAACAAAATTTGAGTTTTTTCAGCCGATATCACAGTTCCGAGTTCATCGCCCGCATGTCGACAGGCACCGCCGCCGCCGCGCAAACCCTCAACCTCCTGATCAACACCTTCGGACGCGACGGCTTGACTCTCCTCATGTTGGCGGGCGTGATGGCCATACAAGACCCCATCATGTCGCTCGCGGCATTTCTGATTGCTCCGCCTGCCGCATTCATGATCCGAAAGCTGACGCGCCGCATCCGCGCGGTTGCACGCAGTCAATTTGCTGGCGGCGTGCAAACGCTTGAGACGCTTCAGGAAACGATTCAGGGAATGCGTATTGTCAAGGCATTCACACTTGAATCGACCATGAGTGCTCGTTTCATTACCAATGTGGCAAATGTCGAACAACAATCCAACAAGATGGCGCGCGTCGGGCAGCGCGTAAATCCGCTGATGGAAACACTCGGCGGCACCATCGTGACGCTGGTCATGATCTACGCCGGCTATCGCGTGATCTACACGGGCGCGACAGCCGGCGAGTTTTTTTCATTCCTGACGGCGTTCTTGTTTGCCTATGAGCCCGCCAAGCGTCTGGCCCGCCTCAATCTTGACCTCACTTCCGCACTTATCGGCGTGCGCATTTTGTTCGAAATCATCGACACCAGGTCCACCGAACCTCTGGACGACAACCGGCCTGCGCTCGTTGTAGACAAGGCGCGAGTTGATTTTTCCAAGGTCACCTTCGGCTACGCGGGCGGCGAAGGCGTTTTCGACAACTTGTCCTTCGTGGCTGAACAGGGCAAGTTCACAGCGCTCGTTGGACCCTCGGGCGGCGGTAAATCGACCATCTTCAATCTCATCCTGCGCCTGTACGAAGCCGACGGCGGCGCAATCACGATCGATGGACAGAATACCTTGTCGGTCTCGCGCCATTCGTTGCGCCAAAAGATCGCCTATGTGGGCCAGGAGACGTTCCTGTTTCGCGCAACAATCCGTGAAAATATAGCTTTTGGAAGGCCTAATGCAACGCCTGCGGAAATCGAAGCCGCCGCCAAGGCAGCCCACGCACACGACTTTATCATGGACTTCCACGCCGGCTACGAAACTGAAGTCGGAGAACACGGCCACAATCTTTCCGGCGGACAGCGCCAGCGCATCGCCATAGCGCGCGCGCTGATCAAGAACGCGCCAATCATCCTGCTTGACGAGGCAACAGCCGCCCTCGATGCCGAATCCGAGCAGACAGTTCAGCAGGCCATCGCGGAACTCTGCAAAGGCCGGACCACCATTGCAATCGCACATCGGCTGTCGACCATCATGCATGCCGACAAGATTCTGGTCATCGAAGACGGCATGGTCATGGAATCTGGCCGGCATGACGATTTGTTGCGCAATGATGGCCGCTATGCGTCGTTCTATCATTTGCAACTACGCCACCAGCAATCAGGCAAAGGGGGCGAAGAGCCTGAGCGCGCTGCAGCTCTTAGCCCGGGTTGAGCGTTCTTCATAAGCGCGTTCACGCTGAGCCTTGCGACATAAGCGCGTTCACGCGCGTCTTGCAACGCGCGCTGTGGCGCGTAAAGAACGCGCTGATGGCTTCAACCCAGGTTACGATCTGAACATTGGACTCCGGCGTTAACGCTTCGGTTACCATTCACCGCCTAGGATTCCGGCTTCTGATTTGCGGAGGCCGCCCTTGGGATTTGCAGCGCCATCGGAAACCGGTCTGCCATGGCATCGTGCGCCATCGATCGTGCCTGGGCTCACCGGCGACGCTGCGCCCGATCGCACCTTTATCGTCGGCCAAATGGTCGACCGGATCAACGAAATCAATCCGCAAAGCGGCGCCGACGCCTGGAGGGAATTGCGCCGGGAGTTTCCCGATAGTCCGCTGGCCTTGCGGGTGACCGCGCTCGAAGCGCTGATGAACCGGCTCGGCTTACCGAAGAATTCGTAGGGTGCGCCGGCACATGGCGCGCTTCAGTCAAGCTGAAAGTCGGCTCGTCAAGCCGCCCTGCGCTTCTGCAATGTCATGAGCCCAACCAACGTGAGATTGCCGATACACACCACGATCATGGCACTCGCGATCAAGAGAGCGAGCAATTCCGGGCCAAAGAGCGGTGTGGTCAGATTGGCAGGAGCATTGAGCGGCCAAAAGGATGTCGCGGCCATCGCGGTGAAATGCATGGACGCGATGGCCAAGCCCTGCACGACGCCCGCGGCCAAAGTCGTCCAGATCGTTCGCTTGTAGAACGCAAACCAGAGCGCCGCCATGGACGCGCCAATCGCGATTACCAGCGAAGTCCCGACCAGAATTGGGTCATAGCTCAAGCCGCAACCGCGAATCGCGCTCATCCCCGTATAGTGCATGGAGGCAATTCCGAGACCCATTGCAACTCCGCCACCGATGATGCTGAAGCGTCCCAGTCGTTTCTTGCTCGCCACATAGAGGCCAAGAGCCGTCGCACCCATGGCGAAACAAATCGACAGGATCGTTTCAACAATGTTGTAGTTGATCAGTGTCGGAAACTCGACAGCCATCATCGCGATGAAATGCATGGACCAGATCGTTGTGCCCATGATCAAGCCGCCGTTTGCCAGCGCAAAACTGTCTTCCCAAGTCTCGACGTCTGCATCGTGCGCCCCCGATGTCAGCGTCAACGCCGTGAGGGAACCAAGGATTCCGACTACGGCAGCCAGCATCACCAGGATCGGCTGGTAGGTCACCACCATTTTATCGTCTCTCCGCCGGTAAATTCATCCGCTCATAAAACTATTGCGATCAACAATTGCAAAAATTTGTCGCACGCCACTCTCGCGCCCCATTTAGTCAAAAAAAAGAAGCCGTGTACTTTGGCGCTAACCCGACCAAGACCAAAAATTGGGGAAGAAACGAGATCGACCACTCACTCGATTGACACGCGCAGGGTAGTACAATGACAACATTGTCCACGGATGTTCCGTCAGCCTTCGCGTTGACGCAATGGAGCTTCGGATTTTATCGCCGCGCGCAGCTTGGATGCGGATTCTTGTCAATCGTGTTTCTTTTTGTACTGTGCGTGGCCGGGCATGATGTGCTCGCCCAGAGCCAGAAAAACGCGACACGACAGCAACAGCAGCAACAACAAGCTCTTCAAAAACAATTCAACGACGGCGCGTTGATGATCTTGGCAGGTCATCCTGGTACAAGCTATTTTACCATGGCTCGCGATATTGCGGCCGCATTTGCCGAAAACAATGAACTTCGCTTGCTTCCAATCGATGCAGGTGGCGGAACCGAAAACATCCGCAGCCTCTTATACTTGCGGGGTGTCGACATGGCGCTCGTGCCAAGCAACGCGCTCGCGCAGGCCAATGCCTCATCGATGTTTGGAACCAACCTGTCGCAACGGCTGACCTATATCACGCAGCTCTACAGTGACGAAGTTCACGTACTGGTCCGGCCCGATATCCGTTCATTCGAACAATTGCGCGGGCTGAAAATCGCGGTGCCTCCGCAAGACGGGAATGCGGAGTTCACGTTCCGCGACCTGCTTCAACGAAATCGGATGGAGGTCGATGTGGTCAGGATGGCGGTGCCCGACGCAATCGACGAAGTCCGCTCGGGCGGCGCCATCGCGGGCCTTGTGCTCACAGGCGCCAAGCCTCTGCGCGTCCTCGCCAGCTTGCCGAAAGACGGGAGCCTTCGTTTGCTGGCTATGCCGCCGCTCCAGGGCGATGGCTATACGCCTGCAGCCTTTCGTTCGGATGATTATCCAACTCTAATTCCTGATGGCCAGACAGTCGACACAGTATCCTTCAATACCGTGCTGGCCACAAACAATACCCCAAAGTGGGATGACTCTCATCGCAGGGTATCGAAGTTCGTTCCAGCTTTTTTCAGCGTTCTTTCTGAGCTCGCCGGCCCCCAGCATCACCCGAAATGGAGCGATGTAAATCTAGCGGTAACGCTCGACGGATGGTCGCGCTTCGACGCGGCCGAAGCATGGCTTGCGAAGGCCCAACAGGAGCAGGCAGCTTTAGTGCGCAAGAACTTTGAGCAGTTCTTGAGCGCCACGAGAGGTCCGGGTACACCGGCCCTTTCACCGAACGCACAAAGAGAGCTCTTCGAAGAGTTCATGCAGTGGTCACGCAGATCGGTGGGCACACCCAAACAGGTGTCCCGCCCTTGAACCTTCCCTGTCACAACTGTTGTAGATCAGCGAAAAAAGTGAGAGGCCGCGATGCGCGACAGACAAGACGCCGCGAATATGGAAGAATTAGCCGTACGTTTGGAACGCCTGGAGGAATTCGCCGCCACACCGAACGCCACAGGTCCGTCCCGGAGAGGAGTGACATCGCATCATCCGGAAGCTCCGGAGGGATGGAATCAAACCGAAGGGGCGGCAATCCAGCGTGCCCGCGACAATCAACGGGGCATCAACCCCTGGCTATTCGTGATGGCAACGGCTCTCAACACGATGGTCGCCGCAGTACTCGCCGTTATCATAACCCTCGGGGTCGTGCGGCAAGAGCAGGTCGGCAGCGCGCCTCGAGATGTTTCATCAACTGCCGCCACTTCGAACGCCACGACAGGGTTTGCAGGTAACTCGCCAAATCTGAAGACATCAGCCCGGGCCGTCGAGGTGCGCCCGATCGGCACGCCGGCGCAGCCGCTACGAGTCGAGCCCCGTATACCGGCGCGATTGCCACTACAGCTCCAGCCAGAAGATGCCGGGCTCGACACGTATATTCTTGTTCTCTCCGGAGTGCCGGCCGGCACAACCTTGTCTGGGGCATCCCGAATTGGCTCCGACACCTGGTTGCTGCCGCCAAACTCGGCGAACGGGCTCGAAATCACCATACCGGAATGGTCGACGACAGTAACCGAGATCGCGATGGAACTGCGGCGGACCAACGGCGTGGTTGCCGCACAAAGCAAAGCTTGGATTGCCGTCGCTCCACCGAACGCGCAATTGCCGGTCGGAACGAAGAACGATGAGACCGCCGCCAGAGATTTGGTGTCGAGGGGAGACCAGTTGATCGACAAGGGTGACGTGGTTGGGGCACGCGGCGCATACCAGCGTGCGGCCGACATGGGAAATAGTGCAGGCGCCTTGGCGCTTGGGTCGACTTACGATCCAAACCTGCTGTGGTCGCTTGGCGCGCTCGGCATGGTTGGCAACAAAGAACGAGCCCGACAATGGTACTCGCGCGCCGATCAGCTCGGACATCCTGATGCGAAAAACAGGTTGAGGGTGCTTGGAAACTGAGCCCGGATGGCATCGTCGAGGTCTGTGCGGCTCGGCCGAGCAATTCGACACGACCGATACATGCCCTAAATTCCAAGATAAGCCTGTTTCACACGCTCGTCGGCCAGCAATTCCTGCCCCGATCCCGACAGTGCGATCCGGCCGTTTTCGATTACATAGGCGCGGCTCGCAAGACCGAGCGACATGGCGACATTCTGCTCGACCAGAAGGCAGGTGAGCCCTTCCCGATTGAGATCGCGAATGGTGCGGAGCACCGATTGCACGATCGCGGGCGCAAGACCAAGCGACGGCTCGTCGAACATCACGAGGTCGGGCGCGCCCATGAGGCAGCGGCCAATGGCGAGCATCTGTTGCTCGCCGCCAGACAGCGTGCCAGCTGCCTGCTTCCGGCGCTCAGACAGAATCGGAAAGAGCGTGAGGACACGCTCGAGATTGCGCGCGCGTTTTTCCCGCGCACGCGGTACCATCGCTCCCATGTCGAGGTTTTCGGCGACCGAAAGGGTCGGGAACACCTGGCGGCCTTCAGCGACCTGACCAATGCCAAAACCGCAAACCCGATGGCTAGGCCAGCCCGTGATATCGGTATCGCGGAACAGAACGCGCCCGCGCGCCGGCCGGTGCATGCCCGCAATGGTGCGAATCAACGACGTTTTGCCGGCACCGTTGGCCCCGACGATCGTGACGATGGTGCCTTCCGCAACCTCGATGGAAACATCCTCAAGCGCCTGCGCGTCGCCATAAAAGACATCGAGGTTCTCCACACGCAGCATCAAAGCGCCTCCGTTCCCAGATAGGATTCGACCACGGCGGGTTCACGAACCACTTCATCAGGTTTGCCTTGTGCGATCGCAGCGCCGTGATGAAGCACCAGCATGCGGGAGGCCAGCGCCATGACGGCGCGCATCACGTGTTCGATCAGGAGAATTGTAATTCCCGACTCGCGATTGAGCCGGCTCAGGATCTCGACCATGCGATCGATCTCGACAGGACGCAGCCCCGCCATCACTTCATCAAGCAGCAGAAGTTTCGGGTCGGTGGCGAGCGCGCGGGCAACCTCGAGGCGCTTGCGATCCGGCAGGGTCAAAGACGATGCGATGAGATCGCGCTTCTCGAACAGGTCGAGCCGCCACAGGACCTCGTGCGCTCGCCGCACCGCCGATGCCGTATCGCGATGGCGCAAAAGTGCGCCGATGACGACATTGTCCTCGACGGTCAAAGCCGGAAACGGCCGCACCAATTGAAACGTACGCCCGATCCCCAATCGGCAGATCCGCTCAGGCGGATATCCGTCGATGCGCTGCCCCGCGAAGGCTATCGAGCCGCCATCGGGCTTGAGGACGCCGGCGATCATGTTGAATAGCGTGGTCTTGCCGGCGCCGTTTGGACCGATGATGGCAAAAATTTCGCCCGGCAAAAGCTCAAGACTGACAGCATCGACGGCGAGAAGACCGCGGAACGTCTTCCGGAGCTGGTCGAGTTTGAGCAATGCGGTCATTGCCGTCTCGCTCCAAGACCGAGCACCCGTGCAAGCCAGGGCCAGACGCCGCCCGGCTGCACCACGATGATCAGCATGAGCGCAAGCCCATAGAACACCGCCTTGGTACCCGGTGCGTTGAGGCCAAAGCTCTCGGTGAACGCCATGATGGCTTCACCGAGCGGCGTGAGAATGAATGCGCCGACCACCGGTCCAAACACAGTCCCCAATCCGCCAACGATGGGAGCCAGGATCAATTCGATCGACCGCGAAACATCGAATACGCGGTCCGGGAACAGATTGTTGTTGTAGAACGCAATGAAGACGCCGCCAACCGACGTCATCGCCGAAGACAGCAGCATCGCCGTCATCTTGACGCGGAACACCGGAATGCCGACCGCGCGCGCGGCTTCCTGGTCTTCGCGCACGGCAAGCCATTGCAACCCCAACCGCGTGCGTCGAATCCTGGCGACCAGCAGCACGGCCGCTATCGCGAGCCCGAGACCCACATAGTAAAAGAGCAACTGATCGCCACGCAGGTTCCACCATTGGCCTTCACCGACCGGCAGGAACAGGCCGCCCGAGGCGCCGACGACGTCAAGGTGGTTGAATCCGATGCGGGTAAATTCTGCGAATGCGATGGTGAGCAGCGCGAAATAGACCCCCGCAATGCCGAAGCGAAAGCCAAGCCAGCCGATCGCGGTTCCAACCAAAGTCGCAATAAAAATTGCAGCAAAAACTCCGATCAAGGGACTGATACCGAATTTCACGAACAGCAAGGCCGCCGCATAGCCGCCAAGACCGACGTAGAGCGCGTGCCCCAGCGACAATTGGCCGACGAACCCCATCATGAGGTTCCAGGCCTGCCCCACAAAAGCGAAGTAGAACACCATGATCAGCACGGAGATCACGTAGCGGTCCGCGAAGAACGGCGCCGCCGAAAGGCCAGCCAGCAACAGTGCAACGAGCACACGCCCGTGCCAATATAGGGACTGCCACAAAGCCATCATGCGCGGCGCCCCGAAGTCCCGCCCAAGATCCCGCCCATGATTCCTTGCGGCCGCAGCGCCAGCACCACGATCAGCAGCGCAAAGGACACCATGCTCTTCATTGACGGCGGCAGCACGGTTGCGGCGAGAGCCTCCGATACGCCGATGAGTACGCCCCCCACCAGCGCACCACCCATCGAGCCCAGTCCGCCCACTATGACGATGATGAACCCAAACAGCGTATAGGCGGGCCCCAATTCGGGCTTGGCATCCGCGATGGTTTCCATCAGCGCACCGGCGGCGCCGACGCAGGCGAGGCCGATCCCGAATGTCAGCGCATAGAGCTGCCGGACGTCCAGTCCGACCACCGCAGCGCCGACAAGATTGTCGGCACAGGCCCGGATTGCGGTTCCGGTTCGGGTAAAATGGAAGAAGCCGAACAGCGCAACGGCTCCTGCGAGCGCTGCCGCCGCCGCATAAAGACGCACCTTGTCCACGATCAACGGGCCGACGAGGAAACTGTCAAACCCGTAGGACAGTTGGATCGGCCGGCCGTCCGCACCGAAGATCAAGACCAGTCCGTTGACAATGACGATCGCGAGCCCGACCAGCAGGATGAATTGCTCGTGTTCGGCCCGCCCCACGAAGCGATAGACCAGCACACGCTGCAACGCATAGCCGACGCAGAAGAATAAGAGCGCGATCGGCACCGCGGCCAGAAGCGGGTCGACACCCAGATGTGTGAAACAGAACCACGCCGCATACATCGCCACCACGGTGAATTCGCCATGGGCGAAATTGACCACACGCATGACACCGAAAATCACCGAAAGTCCGAGCGCCATCAGCCCATAGACGAGGCCGGTGAGGACGCCTTGAACCACAATGCCGAGATAAATGGTCGAGGTCACTATGTTCGTCCCTGCCACGGCGGCATCGGCAGTACGGGCGCGAGCGTCGCGGCTTGGGCCGGCCACACCACCGTAGGCGTCCGGTTGCGGCTCTGCACCGCCGCCGACGGAATACCGGTGTTCTGGCCCTTGGCGTCGAACCGGATCGGTGGCCCGATCATCACGTGATTGGCAACGTCGGTTGAGCGAACCGCATCCATCAGGGATGCTCCGTTGGTGGTGCCGGCACGCTTGAATGCATCAGCCGCCACCAGCAAGGCTTCAAATGTAAAGCCGACATTGAAGCACTCGACCGGGAAACGGAAATTCGGATTGGCAGGCTTGAATGCTGCTTCAAGCGCCTGGCTCATCGGCGCCTTCGGGTCCGCCCAGGGCAGATTGTAGATCGGATAGTCGGCGAGCGCGCCGAGCGCCTGGTAGAATTCCTCGTCATAAAGCCCGGGCGAGCCCGGAGAGATGATCCCCTTGGGCTCGAAGCGCTGGCGCACCATGTCGCGCACGAGCTTGATGGCATCGCTCGCCCGCGTCACCGTTAAGACAAGGTCGGGATTGAGCGAGCGGATTTTGGTGACCTCGACCGACAGGTCCTGGGCGCGCGGATCATAGGCGATCGATTCGGCGAGCCGGAACGGCAGGCCGGAGCGCGGGAACAGCGCGTCCATGGCTTGGCGCTGGGCAAGCCCAAACGTGTCGTTGGCATGGATGAACACAGCGCTCTGCGGCGCAAGCCCGGTTGCGCCAAGCACCTCTGCGATGAGCTTCAATCCGTTCGTGACAAGCATGGGACCGGTCGGGAAATTCCGCACCAGGAATTTGAATCCTTGCTCCGTAATCGGCGGCGCAGCCGCGATATTGACCACCAGCGGTACCTGGCGCTGCTCGCACACCTGCGCGATCGACAGCGTGCAACCCGAATCGAAGGCGCCGACGACGCAATGAGCGCCCTCGTTGATGACCTTCTCGGCCTGGGTGCGCGACACATCCGGGTTCGACTCGATGTCGACGTGCACCAGTTCCACGCGAAAGCCGAAATCGCCCAGGACTTTTGGCGCAACCAACGCGCCACGGTGGCAGCTCTGCCCGGCCTGGGCCAAATAGCCCGAACGCGGCAGTAGAACGGCTATCTTGAGCGCCGCTGCCTGGGCGCGCACTATTGACGGCGCCCCAAGGGCGGCAGTGGCGGCTGTGCCAGCCATGAACCGGCGGCGGTTGATCGAATTCGATTTGGTCAAAGCCATGGTGGTCCCTCTCAAACGCGCATCCGTTGCGTAGCCCAGGTTGATCTCGATTGGTGATATTATTAGCAGGATTCAATGTACTCCTGACAGATACCCAAGAGGCACGCTCATGGATGACACGCCCATACTGGTCGAACAGCGGCACGGCTACCGGGTCATCATGCTCAACCGGCCACAACGACTCAATGCCTTTACGGAACCGATGCACGTAATGCTGCGCGATGCATTGGTGGAGGCCGAAGCGGACGAAAACTGCCGTGCGCTGTTGTTGACGGGCGCCGGCCGCGGTTTCTGCGCCGGCCAGGACCTCAACGACCGGCTCTCGCAAACCGGCGAAACGTCCGTGCTGGGCGGCGCGCTCGAAGCCTATTACAACCCGCTGGTCCGCCGCTTGCGGGCGCTGCCGTTCCCGGTGGTTGCCGCCGTCAATGGGGTGGCCGCAGGCGCCGGCTGCAACATCGCGTTGGCCTGCGACATCGTGCTCGCCGCACACAGCGCAAATTTCATCCAGTCCTTCGCCAAGATTGGCCTGGTGCCGGATTCGGGCGGCACTTGGATCTTGCCGCGCCTGGTGGGGCCGGCTCGCGCCCGTGCGCTCGCCCTGACCGCCGAGCCCGTCCCGGCGCAAAAGGCGGAAAGCTGGGGCCTCATCTGGAAGGCCCTGCCGGACGGCGAATTGATGGACGAGGCGCATCGGCTCTGTGCGCATTTTGCCACGGCACCGACCGCCGGCCTCGCCCTGATCAAGCGGGCACTCGATGAATCCTGGAGCAACGATCTTGATTCGCAGCTTGATCTCGAACGCGAATTGCAACGCGAGGCAAGCCTCACACCCGACTATGCGGAAGGGGTGCGCGCCTTCATGGCCAAGCGCGCACCGCAGTTCACGGGGCGTGGGGGACGGTAGTGGCTGCCATCAATGCACAACAGCCTCCGGGCCGGATGACATTTGCCCGGCATTGACAGGTTCGGGCAATCGCCGCGCGCGTGTCAATTTACTCATGTAGATATAGATCACCGGTGTCGTGAACAAAGTGAGAAACTGCGAGAGCAGGAGCCCGCCCACGATGGCGATGCCGAGCGGACGGCGCAGTTCCGAACCTGCGCCCGCTCCCAAAGCGAGCGGCAGGGCTCCAAGTAGCGCCGCCATCGTGGTCATCATGATGGGGCGATATCGCATGAGGCTCGCCTCATAGATCGATTGTTCGGGCGTCAAGCCGCGGGTCCGCTCGCCCACCAGGGCAAAGTCGATCATCATGATGGCGTTCTTCTTGACGATGCCGACAAGAAGAATGACCCCAATGAGCGCGATCAATGAAAAATCGTATTTGAGGAGCATGAGCGCCAGCAAGGCACCTACACCGGCCGACGGCAGCGTCGATAGAATCGTTATGGGGTGAATGAAACTCTCGTAGAGGATGCCGAGAACGATATAAACCGCGATGATCGCGGCCGCTATCAAATAGGGTTGCGAGGCGAGCGACGTTTCGAAAACACGCGCCGCCCCCTGGAACTTGGCCGTAAGGCCCGCCGGCTTTTCGATTGAACGCTCAAGATTCTGAATGGCGATGAGCGCATCGCCGAGCGCATATCCGGATGCCAGATTGAACGACAGCGTCACGGACGGAAATTGATCCGTGTGATTGATGGTAAGCGGCGATACCGACATTTCCGCCTTGGTGAGAACCGACAAGGGAACCATTTGTCCGGTCGTCGTCGAGCGCACATACAGTTTCTGGAGCGATGATACATCCTCCTGAAAGGCTGGAGCAACTTCCAGGATCACGCGGCGTTGGTCGAGCTGTCCGAACATCGTCGCGACCTGACGCTGCCCGAATGCATTGTATAAATTGTCGTCGATCGTCTGCGGCGACACCCCAAAGCGTCCGATGGCATCGCGATCGATCTTGAGCATCATGCGTGGCGCGGTCGCCTGCAGATCGCCGGTCACGTCCTGCAATTGCGGAAGCGTGCCGAGCTTTTCCAGCATGATGGGCGCCCACTTCAAAAGTTCGGTGATGTCGGGATCCTGCAACGTATATTGATATTGTGTCTTGCTGACCCGCGTGCCGATCTGCACGTCCTGGCGGGCCTGGCCGAAGAGAGCGACGCCCGGCACCACGAGAGCCGCTCGCCGCAATCGGTTGATGACTTCAGTCGCGGTCGATTTGCGATCTTTCAACGGCTTCAGGTCGATCATCATCCGGCCCGTGTTGACCGTCGGATTGGCTCCGACCCAATAATAGACTGTGTCGACGTCGGGATCCGCCATCACGATCTTGGAGAGTTCATGGGTACGCTCGACCATCGCCGCATAGGAAATATCCTGCGCGGCTTCGACCGTGCCCTGGATCGTGCCGTTGTCCTGCTGCGGGAAGAAACCCTTCGGAATGATGATATAAAGGTAGACCGTCGCCCCTACCGTCGCGAACATCAATCCGACCATGAACAGTCGATGCTTGAGCGTCCAGCGTAACCAGACCGCATAGATATCGAGAGAACGTTGGAAACCCGCCTCCAGCAGGGCCATCAGCCGATTCTCCTTCACGGCCGTTTCGCGGGAGCGCAGCATCCAGGCGCACATCATCGGGGTGAGCGTCAGCGCGACCACCCCGGACATCAGAATGGCCACACTCACCGTGACGGCAAATTCCCGGAACAACCGCCCGATCAGGCCGCCCATCATCAACAAGGGTATGAAAACGGCGATCAATGACAAAGTCATCGACACGATGGTGAAGCCGATTTCCTCCGAGCCGATCAGTGCCGCCGCAAGCGGCGCCTTGCCGGCCTCGATATGGCGCGTGATGTTTTCGACCATCACGACTGCATCGTCTATAATGAATCCGACCGCGATGGTGAGCGCCATGAGCGAGACGTTGTCGATCGTGTAGCCGGCAAGATACATCACCGCGCAGGTCGCCAACAACGACACCGGAATGGTGACGGTCGGGATCAAGGTCGTCCGGCCATGGCGCAGGAACAAGAACATGACCAGGACCACAAGACCGATGCTGACCGCCATGGTGAACTGCACGTCATCGACAGACGCTCGGATCGTCTGGGTGCGGTCCCCCAATATCTCCAGTTTCATTGATGGTGGGATATTGCGCTGCAGCTCCGGCAGCGTGGCTTTGACCAGTTCCACCGTCTGGTTGATATTGAATCCCTGCTGCTTGTGAATATCGATGATGACTGCGCGCTTGCCGCCTAGCCATGCCGCTTCACGGATCTCTTCGACGCCGTCAATCGCCTTGCCCAGATCGGCGATACGCACCGGCGCCCCATTGCGATAGGCGATGATCACCGAATTGAACGTCGAGGCGTCAAAGATTTGATCCGTCGTATCGAGCGTGAGGGACTGCTTGGGACCGTCGAGCGTGCCTTTCGGGGAGTTGATCGTCGCTGTCACAATGCCGGCACGGATTTCTTCCAGGCTCAACCCCATCGCGGCCGCGACCATCGGATTGATCTGAATGCGAACGGCGGGTTTCTGCTGGCCGTGATAGTCGACCAGACCGACACCGGTCACACGGGAAATGCGCGGCGCCAGAAAGTTTTCGACAAATTCGTCGACCTTGGAAATCGGCAAGTCATCTGACATGACCGCTATCGACATCAGGAGAAAATCGGCCGGATTGGATTTGTCGTAGGTTGGAGGATTGGGAAGGTTCTTGGGCAACAATCCTGCCGCGGCATTGATGGCCGTCTGCACATCCTGGGCTGCGCCGTCGGAACTTCGTCCGAGATCGAAATCCACCTGGATGCTGGTGCGGCCAAGCGAACTGGTGGACGTCAGCGACGTAACACCGGAAATCAACGCCAACTGGCTCTCAAGCGGGGCCGCGACCGACGTCGCCATCGTCTCCGCATTTGCGCCGGGCAATTTCGCGCTCACCCGAATGGTCGGCACATCGACCGCCGGCACGCCCGCAATCGGGAGCAGGACATAAGCCACCAGCCCGAGCAAGGTGAGGCCGATCATCAACAGCGTGGTGGCAATGGGCCGGACGATAAATGGTGCTGATATGTTCATAGGGCTGCCGTTTCACAGCTACTGTGAAACAGGGGTCTGACCCCCTGCTTCCACACGCGGGTTGACCCGGCTGCCGGCCTGGATGCGATATTGGCCGTCCGTCACGACGAACTCGTCGGGACGCAGGCCATCATCAATGACCGCGGTTGTCCTATCCACGACACCGACCTTGATCGCCCGCTTCTTCACGACCCGATCGTCGCCGACCACAAATGCATAGGGACCGTCCGGCCCCTGTTGCACCGCCGTGATCGGCACCGCCACGACATTGCGGCGCACGTCTGTTTCAACGCGCACGTTCACGAAGCGACCGGGCCACAAGACTTCCCCTTCATTCTCGAATGTGGCCTTGTAGTTGATCGTGCCGGTGGCGGGATTGACTTGATTGTCGATGACAGTGAGCTTACCTGCCGCCAAGACAGCGCCATTGCTGTCTTGTGCCAAGACTTCGACGTCGCCGTCCTTTTGTTTCGCGCGAATTACCGCAAGCGAATCCGCGGGCAGAGAAAAGTTCACGAAAATCGGGCGCAGCTGATTGATGGAAACGATGCCGGCAGCGTCAGTGGATCTCACGATGTTACCAGCGTCAACCAGGCGCGTCCCCGCGCGGCCATCGATGGGCGAACGAATGCTTGTGTAGTTGAGTAGATTTTGCGCCATGTCAATCGCGGCCTGATTGGCCCTGACGCTTGCTTCGAACTGCCCCACGGACGCCTGGGCACCTTCCAACGTTTGCCTGCTGCCGGAACCGCTCGAAGCGAGTTGGGACGCGCGGGCCAGGTCAAGGCGCGCTTTGACAAGTTGCGCCTCGTCCTTGAGCTTGTTGGCTTGGGCTTGCGCTAATGCGGCTTCGTAAGGCACCGGGTCGATTTCCACCAGCAAATCTCCGGCCTTGACGTCCTTTCCTTCGGAGAAATGAATCTTGACGATCTGGCCATCGACACGCGATTTCACCACCACGCTATTGAAGGCCTGGACAGTGCCAAGTCCGCTCACGTAGATCGGCACATCGGTGCGTTTGACCGTGCTGACGGCAACCGGAATTGCCGGGGCCATAGCCTTGGGCGCGGGGAGCGATGGCGAGAGGTAGGGTATTGCGGCCGTACCAACGCCAAAATAGGTCGCGATACATGCCCCGGCCAACACGATTGCAATTACAAACCAACGCATTGGCATCGAAATGTTCCTCCTGCATAGTGGATCAAACTGCGACGCTGCCGGTCTGGATGCGATATTGCCGTCAGCCATTTTTGCACGTTGTCAGCCACCATGCTGGGATGTTTTGGACGATTGCACTACCCCACGTCCAGTCTTATCAGCTGTGTGCGGTTCAAGCCATGGCAGGCGGTGGGTATTTCGTAACGGATTGTCGCAATGGCCGCATTTGCGACAATCCGTTACAATGTCCCTAACTGGACGTAGAATTGCCTGCTATATTGTGGCGCCGCGCGAAGGCCGGGCGCAACTTCGACACCTTATGGAAGATGGTCATCACATTCTGGTCGTCGACGATCACCGAGACATCCGTGACCCGTTGGCGGCCTATCTAAGGAAGCACGGCTTTCGCGTCACGACGGCAGCGGACAGCATTGGGGCGCGGGATGCGCTCCTGAAAAATTCGATTGATCTGGTCGTGCTCGATATCATGATGCCGGGCGAGAATGGTCTGGCGCTGTGCCGCGACCTGCGCGCGAGTAGTGCAACGCCCGTCATTTTCTTGACCGCCATGGCGGAGGCAACCGACCGCGTTTCCGGCTTGGAGATCGGGGCTGACGATTACGTCGTCAAGCCGTTCGAGCCTCGTGAACTTGTTGCGCGGATCAATGCGGTGCTGCGCCGAACAAACATGCTGCCGCCCAGGCGGTCTGGGGAAAATCCCAAAAAAGTGGGGTTCGAGTCATGGGTCTTCGATTTGGACAAGCGTGAGCTGCAGGGCGCCGACTCTGTTTCGATCCCCCTCAGCACGGCGGAGTTCCGTCTTTTGGAGGTGCTTGTGCATCGGCCGAACGTTGTGCTCACCCGTGACCAGCTTCTTGACCTTACCGCCAGTCGCTCGCCGCAACTTTTTGATCGAAGCATCGACAATCAAGTGAGCCGTCTGCGCCGGAAGATCGAGATTGATCCGCGGCGACCCAACTTGATCAAGACAGTGCGAGGGGATGGGTATGTCTTCGCAGCCGACGTTCGAACGTTGGAGCCATAGAGCCATGGTCCTTGTTCCAAAGAGTCTCCGCGGACAGTTGCTGCTGCTCTTGCTCGGCGGAATTTTCATTGCGCATGTGCTTGGCATCAGTTTTTTCTATATGGGAAGTCCGAACGCTCTCCAACTGGCCGCGCGAAATCAAATCATCGATCGCTTCGCAGCTGCCGTGCGCGTGACAGAGACTGCTCCCAGGGACGTAAAATCCGATATCCTGACAGCGATGAGTTCAATAAATGAGCGGTTCTGGATTGACGTCGAGAGTGGCCTCGCCTCTAACGCGATGAATGACCATGAAGCCGAGCTAGCCGATGAATTGAACAGGAAGCTTGAAGGCGGTAATCGTGGTGCTTCAATCAGATTTACCGAACAACTGGCGGGATCTCTCCCTTACCAGAACCGAACCTCGCTGGCTTTCTCGGTTACCGCTCATCTGGTCGACGACTCGTGGCTTCATTACGAGCGTAGTGGGATCGAGCCGCTGCGCTGGTGGCGTGATTTGCCGTTTTCTGTTCTGGTGAGCACTATTCCTGTGCTCATCGTGGTCGCAATCTTCGTCGGCTGGATTACGCGGCCGGTCAGAGCATTGGCACAAGCCGCAGACCAAGTCGGCCGTGGCGAGCGAACCGATCCTCTCACGATTACCGGGCCGCGCGAAATTCAGGAAACCACCGCCGCCTTTAACGCGATGCAGGACCGGCTGGTCCGCTTTGTCCGCGATCGAACACGTATGCTTGCGGCCATAAGCCATGATTTCCGCACACCGATCACTTCGCTCCGTCTGCGGGCTGAAATGATCGAGGATGAGGAACTGAAATCCGCAATGACCCGCACGCTCGATGAAATGCGCGATATGGTTCAAGCAACGCTGAGTTTTGCGAGCGAGAGTGCGGTTGCCGAGGAAACCCGCCTCGTTGATCTCGTATCCCTCGTGGAAGCAGTCGCCGACGATGAGGGCACGCTAGGACATGAGGTGCAGGTAAACTCGTCCGGAAAATTACCATACCGCTGCCGTCCGATCAGCTTGCGAAGAGCTGTTCTCAACCTCACCGAAAACGCCATACGCTATGGCGAACGGGCACGAGTCACGCTGATGAGCGACGCCAGCACGGTTCGTATTCTGGTCGATGACGATGGCCCCGGTATCCCCCAGGATAAGCTCGAAGAAGTCTTCGAACCCTTTACGAGACTTGAAACGTCACGAAACATGGAGACGGGAGGCGTCGGGCTGGGCCTTGCCGTCGCACGATCTTGCGCGCGGTCGCACGGTGGCGACGTGATCCTGACAAACAGGAGCCACATGGGTCTCAGAGCAGAAATCATCCTGCCGGTTTGAAGTCATACTGGTGGATAACCCGGCGCTTGCGGGTGCGCACCTGCTCTGCCGCCCTTCGGCGGCATCCTCCCGGCCTCCTCAAGCCGCATGGTCCAATATTCCCAGGTGCGGCCCGTCACATTGGGCATCGAATTGATGGTGCCGGCGAGCCTGGTTTCGCCGCGCGACAAGGGCACGACATTTCCGAGCAAATGGGCCTGCAACTGGAACTGCGCATTCTGGCAGATGAAGATCGAACGCGAGACCAGTTCGCGCACATCGCCACCGACCACCGTTGCGCCATGGTGGGTCATCAACACGGCCGGATGGTTGGCGAGCGCACGCGCCAATGAGCGCCCCTCCTCGGGCTTCACGACGAGAAGATTGGTGTCGCCGAATTCATCGCGCTGGTCCCAGAACGGAATATCTTCGCCGACGGCTGCGCCGAGATGAAACACCGGCACGATCGGCACACCAGCAATGCAGAAAGGCAATACGGCCGCCGCGTGATGATGGCAGACCGCCATGACGCCCGCCCGTGCCTGATAGATGCAACCGTGAATCACGCGCTCGGCGAACTGCTTTTCGGCCGGTACCTGCACGGGCTCGGAATCGAGCGTGTATTCGAGCACGTCGGACGGCTCGACCAGCTGGGGCGAGCGCGAGCGCGGCAAGAAATAGCGATTGGGATCGTCGGGATGGCGCAAACTCACATGGCCAAAGGCATCGAGCACGCCCTCATTGGCAAGAATGCGGCTTGCCAAGGCAAGCTGATAGCGGAGTTCTTCGAGACGGTCGGTCACGTGCTAAGATCCCGTATTTCAATTGACGATACCGCAGGAAAGCCGAAATGGCAGCATTGTCAACGGGACCAGGAGGTGGCAACCTGACGCCGAATGTCCCTTTGTAAACGCCGAGATCCACGATCGGTGCGGCGACCGGATGGTCGCGAAAGTCCGATCTCTGCCAACCCTGGCAAATCAAACAGCGGATTGAAGATGAAGCGCACCATAATATTGATTTCCGTCGCAGTCTTGTCGATCGCATCGGCTGCCCAAGCGCAGAACGCGCCGAAGGAGCAGCCGAAGGCCCCGGTGAACGTTACCGTGGAGGGGGTGTTCTCGCCGCAGCGCATCAACACCGACATCGAGGACGCCGCCAAGAGACGAACCGATCCAAATCCCGCTCCGCGCGTACGTTTCTCCAAGATTTTCTATGCCGAAAATGCGAGTGAATTTGCGGCATTGCGGCGCTATTCCATCATGCTCCTCACTGTCATCTCGCAAAAAACGGAAGAGCTGCCGGTCAAACGTGTCTACATCAAAGCGAATGGCCAAGAAGTCCCGTTGAAGCAGGTCATGACTTGGCGTAGCGCCGTCGGTACAGAGACGCTGGCCCACAAAGTTTATGGACCCTATCGCGAAGACGCCTACTACCTGATCCCGACCGGATTGATGTTACGCAATGGCGAATTGCTGTTCGACTATGCCGCCAACGCAGCCAATATTGGCATCCTGCGACTGCCCAGCGCGGCCGCGCCGGACGCCACCAAAACCTTCGGGAATCTCGATCCGGCTGCGAACAGCAAGCCCGACCTCAAGGCCCTGCAAACCATGATCGGGCGCCGGTTCCCCGGGTTCCCGGTGCCCCAATCAGTGCCTTGAGGGGGAACGAGGGCGACAGGTTTGTGGTCAACAGACGGAACCAATATTGAGTAGCACTATCGCATGACCAACCGGAGCAGGCGCCGATGAGCCCCGTTGTTACCGTGATCGCGCCCGGCAGCATGGGCGCCGCCGTCGGCGGCCGTCTCGCGGAACAGGGCGTCAAGGTATTGACGTCGCTGACGGGCCGCAGTCCTGACACGATCGAACGCGCCCGCGTGGCCGGCCTCGTCCACGCCGATGACAAGGAGATCGCAGCATCGGACTTCATCCTCTCGATCGTGCCGCCCGGCGATGCCATCGCGGTGGCGCAGCGTCTTGCACCACAACTCACGGCGAGCAACCGCAAACCTGTCTTTGTCGAATGCAACGCCATCAGCCCGCCGACGGCGGAGCGCATCGCCGAGGTGATCGCGCCGACCGGCAGCGCTTTCGTCGATGCCGGCATCATCGGTCCGCCGCCGAAACCGAAAGGCAGAGACAGCCCGCGCTTCTATGCCTCCGGCCTCGAGGCGAAGCGTTTTGCCGCGCTCCAGGACTACGGCCTCGATGTCCGGGTGCTGGACGGTCCCCTGATGGCGGCGTCGGCACTCAAAATGTCCTACGGCGGCATCACCAAGGGCTGCTCGGCACTCGGCGCCTCCATCTTTCTTGCTGCCACGCGCGGCGGTTCCGCCGACGCCTTGTTTGCCGAACTCCAGTATAGCCAGCCACAACTCCTGGACTGGTTTTCCAAATACGTGGGCAGCATGTATCCGAAAGCCTATCGCTGGGTTGCGGAGATGGAAGAGGTTTCGGGCTTTGGTGGTGACAATCCGCCGACTCGCGACATGTACGCCGCCATCGCCCAGTTCTACGACCACATCGCACGCGACCTCGAAAGCAGCCACACCGACGTCGACGCGATCAAGGCTTTCCTGGCTAAGGGCGCCAAAAACTAATGTTATTAGAATAAGTTCACCCCATGCCTCGGCATCGGGGCCGCGCGTGAACAGGGGATTTCGAGCAATTTTACGTTGCCGCCCTGTGCCGGATTGCTATGATCTCCTGGGGAAGTTGATTTGGACATTGGGGTTGGGGACACCATGAACCGGATTCTGGTCTGCGCACTTGCGGCTTTGGCGCTGCCGATTGTGTCGCTGCCGGCGCTCGGTGCAGACCTTGCGGTCAAACCGCCGGTCTACAAGGCGGCTCCGGTTTCGCCGGTTGCCAATTGGAACGGGTGGTACGTAGGCGGCCACGTGGGCTACCTGTGGGGTGAGACGACGGTTTGGGAAGACGGTGTCCTCGAGGAAAAAAATGCGAAGACCAACGGTTTCGTTGGCGGCCTCCTCACGGGCTTCAACTGGCAACGGGACGCGTGGGTATTTGGCCTCGAAGGCGACTTCGGGTGGACGAACGCCCACGGGAACGGCGCCATCGCCCCCGTCAACCATTACGACTTCCGCTGGACCAGCCACATCCGTGGCCGCGTCGGCTATGCGTTCGACAACGTGCTCGTCTTCGTGGCAGGCGGGGTGGCCCTGACGGACTTCGATTTTAGCCAGACCGGCATATCCATGGTTTGCGGCGGCATCTACACCGGCTGGAGCATCGGCGGCGGCTTCGACGTAGCTTTTGTACGGAACTGGGTCGCTCGGCTCGAATATCTGCACGACGATTTCGGCAGCAAGAACTATGTCATGAACAGCGAGCCCTACCGAGTAAAGATTGCGGGTGACACGGTGCGCGGCGCGCTGATGTATAAGTTCTAAGAGCGACATGCTTCGTAGGATGGGTAGAGCAAAAATAAGCGCGTCTCAAACGCGCTTATTTTTGCGAAACCCATCAACAACCCGCGCGTGGGTCGATGATGGGTTTCGGCAAAACGCGTAAAGTAAGAGCGCGTTTTGCCTCTACCCATCCTACGTAATCGCCTAGACGCGCCATCATTTCTGCATAAAATATTTCAGGTCCGGCGGCATCTGGCCTTTCTTGGCGGGCATCAGAAATCCATCCTGGCTCATGTAATAGACTTCCGAGCCGATCCGCACCTGGGCATTGTTCTCGCTGCAATTGTCCTCACCCAGTTCGCCTTTCAGCCGGGCCATGCTCTTCAAGACCGACCAGGGCCGCGTGAACGCATTGTCGAACGTCGTGATTTCATCATGCAGGATGTTGGGATTATTCTTGTTGAGGTAGAGCTTTTCCTTGACGACGGTCTTGTTGTCGGCATGCAGCGGGATCCCTGAATTCTCCATCTGGCGCGGTCCCTTTGTGTGACGCGTTTCGACTTCGAGCGTGTCATATTTTCCGTCACCATCGGTGTCGAGCCATTTGCCGATCGAATAGCCCGCGTAGGTTTCTTCCGGCTCATGGGGCCAATCGCGTCCATCAGTATGGATTTTGCGCGTCGACGCGAAAGTCGATTCATACAACATGTAGACCGCCTTAGCGGTGATGACGATCTCGATCGGGAAACCCGAAGACATCTGCCGCGGCATGCCGGCAGGAATGCAGCGGTGGGTCGTATCATTACCCTGTCCACCCAGCGCCTGGTCGGCGAGGCTCGCCTCGAATATCGCCTGATATTCCGGCGTCAATGGTGGCTGTTGGCCGCGACGCGACGGCTTGCCGGGATCGTAGCGCGGCGGCCCTGCGTCGCGGCCCCATTTTCCCTCCCAGGCTGGATATTTGGCAGGATCGACCACCTGCGCACCGGCGGTTTCGAACGCGATACCCAACGCCGCCACCAAAGCGATGGCGCCGAATGTATTACGGCAAATCATAGTGAGTCCTCCCAAAACGTCGGTTTCTTGATTCGTAGGATGGGTAGAGGAAAGGCGCGTTCTTTCTTTACGCGCATTTCCGAAACCCATCATTGCGCGGCCAAGGGGGTTGGTGGGTAGAGCAAAAGAACGCGTGAAGAACGCGCTCTTTTGCTCTACCCATCCTACAATACCCTTCACTTCTGCGTAAAATACCGCAGGTCGGGTGGCTGCTGGCCCTTCTTCGCCGGCATCAAAAACCCATCCGCGCTGAGATAGTAGATTTCGCCGCCAATATCGACATGGTTGTTGTTTTCGTTGCAATTGTCTTCGTCGAGTCCCCCTTGCATGCGGGTGTAGGTCTTCATCACTGTCCAAGGCCGGGTGAAAGCACTGTCGATGGTCGTGATTTCGTTCTTGATGACATTCGGATTGGCCTTGTCGGTGAACCACCGCTCCTTGACCAAGGTTTTGTTGTCGTCGTGCAGCGGAATTCCCGAATTGTCGACCTGGCGGGGACCCTTCATGTGGCGGGTTTCGATTTCGAGCGTATCGAAGCGGTTGTCTCCGTCCGTGTCCGACCAATTACCAATGGAGTACCCCGCAAAGGTCGGAATTGGATCCTTCGGCCAATCGCGGCCGTCGGTATGGATCTTACGCGGTGACGAGAACGACGATTCAAACAAGATGATCACCGCCCTGGCGGTGATGTTGATGTCGATCGGAAATCCTGACGTGGCCTGCCGCGGCATGCCGACCGGAATGCAGCGATGGGTTGTATCGTTGCCCTGCCCGCCGGCCTCCTGATCCTTGAGGCTCGCCTCGAAGATTTTTTGATGTTCGGGGGTCAATGGCGGCTGCTGCCCGCGACGACCCGGTTTGCTTGGATCATAGCGCGGTGGGCCGGGATCGCGCCCCCACTTGCCTTCCCAGGTCGGATATCTGGACAGATCGACCGGCTGGGCATCGGCCACATGTACGGCGATGCCGAGCGCCGCCGCCAACGTGAATGCCCCGAATGAACTCCGGTTCATATCATCCTCCCTTGAAAGCGATACTGCCGGTCGTTGCCTGCAGCACCTTTAGAATAACTAAAAAGAATATCACGGCAGGGAACCGACGTCTGCAACCAGCCCGCATTTCTCACCCCTGGTGTGAGAAATGCGGCTAATCCCTAAAAACGAATACATCAAGTTTACTTTGCAACAACCAAGCAGCTTGGATTCGACCTGGCGTTGGCCCCAGCCGCGCCGAATGCAAGCAATTATTGACGGCTATGCGGCCAAGGTCGCCCAGCGAGATGAGAGGTTTTTATGAAAAGTGTCGTTGCGCCCATGGCGTTGGGGGCAATGCTGCTGGCGCCGATACAGCTATCAGCCGCCCCAGTTAAACTCAATTTTTCATACTTTTCCTCAGACACTACAGCTTTATTCAGAGCTGCCGTGAAACCGTTCGTAGATGCGGTAAACGGGTCAGGGGTACTCGAAATCAAAATGCATTTCAGCGGCGCTTTCGGCAACCTCGAGCAACAGGTCGACCTCGTGCGAAATGGGACCGTCGATATCGCCTTCGTGGTCCCGGGCTACACACCCAATCAATTTCCCGACAATGCCATCATCGAATTGCCCGGCCTATATCGGGACAGCGCAGGTGCGACCGCAACCTACACGGGTCTCGTCGCCAAACGTGACATGCGTGGATACGAGGAATTCCATGTGGTTGGCACCATGGTGGCCCCAACCCAAAACATCCACATGCGCACACCCATCACTTCCTTGGCCGGCCTCAATGGAAAACGAATTCGAGCCAACAATGACACTACAATGGCCGCGTTGGACAAGCTCGGGATGATCGGCGTTCAAATGCCCCTCAACCAAGCCGCCGTCGCTGTTGCGGGCGGGGATATCGACGGCGTTGCCGTATCGCCGCAAACCCTGTTCGATTTTGGCATCAGCCGATTCGTCACCAATCACTATCTGCTGGGCGTCGGTGCTGCACCCGTCGCGGTACTCATGAACGCTAAGAAATTCGCGGAACTTCCCGGCGATGCACGGGACATAATCCGCAAGTATTCCGGAGAATGGCTGGGTCAACGCTTCGTCACCATCTACGAACCGGAGAGCCTTCAGCAAATCGAGAGGCTAAGGGAAAATCCAAGGCGTAATGTCGTGACCCCTTCCACGGCGGATCATGCGATCGCCGCAAACATTTTTCGCGAGCTTATAAGCGAATGGGCCGCCAAAAGCCCGCAGCACAAATTGCTGCATACAGCCGCTCTAAGGGAAATCGCCAAACAGCCGTCCAGGGGATCGCCCAACGGCGACCCGCAATAGTCCTATAAAACTGGGCATTCATGATTCGCGAACCCAATTTTCAACCGATCAAACGAACACAATCGCTTGCCCTATTGGCAGCTGCACTTATTGCCGTTGTGACCGGCACATGGCTTGGCGTAAGACTATCCACGAATCATCTCCTGTTCGAAGATGCAACGTCGACCGCCAGTTCCTGGGCAGATCATCTCACCAGGAACCTGAGCGACCTTGAACAAATCGCGGCCGGCGAGAGCCCTTCGACGTCGAGCAGGGCGTTCTTCAAGAATAGTCTCAACGGTCGCCACGTTTTCCGCTACGAGATTTATGACCGCCACGGCTTTACCTTGCTGGTCGCGGAAGACGAAAACATAAGGTTCGTTGACATATCCGATTACAATGAACGTGCCCACAACGCAATCAGGACCCGAACCCCAATCGTCGATGTGAATGAGGGCACCGATGGCCTGCCTCGCTTGTACGGGCGTGCATTTTATCCGGTTTTCGTGAACGATCTCCCAATCGCAGTCGTTAGCGCCTATGTCGACGTAACCGACAAGCGCGATCGTTATTCAAGAGCCTTTCTCGTCTCAGCTGTGATGTTGTGCACTTTGGTATCCTTGGCGTTTTCGATACCAGCCATCGCGTGGTACCGCCGAACACAGGAAAAGGAGCAATCGGACAAGCGGATCTACTACCTCGCGCATCATGACGCCCTGACCGGCATGTTGAACAGAAACAGCCTGATGGAAATAATGAACCGTCTGATCACGGACCAGAGCGCGGTCGAACGCGGCATGTCGGTTCACTTCATCGACATTGATCGATTCAAGACAGTGAATGATACGCTTGGTCATGACAGGGGAGATATCCTGCTCAAGAAAATCGCAACCCGCCTGCAATCCTCGATTGGCGCGAATGATGTCGCCGCTCGCCTTGGCGGCGACGAGTTCGTCGTATTGCAGATTGGATCGAACGACAGAGACGAATCCGCACAATTCGCCCAACGTCTGGTCTCGGCGCTCGGTCTTCCCATGTCGATCGGCGGCCAGGAAATCATCTCTACAATCAGCATCGGCGTTGCACTGGCGCCAGAACATGGCGAGACGGCCGCGCGATTGCTCAAGAGTGCTGATTTGGCACTCTATAAAGCAAAGAACGAGGGGCGCGATTGTGTACGTTTCTATTCGCCCGAGATGGAAATGGCCACATTGGAGCGAATCCGCATTGAGAAGACGGTTCGCGAAGCAGTGACCAATGACCGGCTTTTGGTGCAATACCAGCCGATCTTTGCGCAATTCGGTAACGAGCTTGCCGGATTCGAGGCACTCGTCCGCTTGCAGGACGTCGATGGCACGCTGATTTCGCCAGAGTCCTTTATTCCGGTTGCCGAGGATATCCGTATCATCGACAAAATCGGCGCATGGGTGCTGCAAGAGGCGTGCAGGACCGCGGCGCAATGGCCGAATGAACTCGCAATTGCCGTCAACCTTTCGCCCGTACAGTTTGTCGCGGGTGACCTTTGCGACGTCGTCGCCAAGGCGCTGCAAGTGAGCGAGTTGGAACCAAGCCGCCTTGAGCTTGAAATTACGGAATCGCTCTTTCTCAACGACACCCCGTCTACCCTTGCCCAGCTGCAGCAGCTGAAGGAAATGGGCATCGTGATCGTCATGGACGATTTCGGGAGGGGATATTCGAGCTTAGGTTACTTGTGGCGATTCGCGTTCGATAAGATCAAGGTCGACAGAAGTTTCATCGCCAATGTCTTCCAGGTCGACCGCAGTGCGCGGACAGTGCTCAAGTCCATCATCGCGCTTGGGCGCGAACTGGGCACGGACGTAACGATCGAGGGCGTCGAAACCGTGCAACAACTGGAATTCCTCAAGGCGTTTCCGGTTGATCTGGTGCAAGGCAACTATTTCGGACACCCCTGCTCGATTGCCGATCTGGCGCCAATATTGATGAACCACACTCACGCTCGCTTGCAAATCAACAAGGCAGAAGGATTAATGGCTTGCCGAAAATCCGCTTGATGGCCGCCGCTCGCAGGATGGGTTGAGCCGCACTCGCGCGTTGCAGACGCGCGTAAACGCGCTGATGGCGAAACCCATCAGCCACAAGCCGAAGCCTATCATTTTACGGCCCTTGGGGTTGATGGGTTTCGGTAAATCGCGTGAAGGACGCGATTTACCTCTACCCATCCTACGATCCGCACCCACGAATTCCGAGGCGGTAAAACCTCTTCAATATAGGTGACGCGCAGCACTAGGTCACAATGCCTGTTATTGCGCTGCCGCCTTGAGGTAGGCGATCAGGTCCGCGCGCGCCTGCGCGTCAGGTAATCCGGCAAACGGCATTTTGTTGCCGCGGAAGGCGCCCGACTGCGGATCGGCGAGGAACTTGTCGACCAATTCTGGCGTCCAAACCACGTTGGCGCGCCGCAGCGGCGGCGAATAAACATAATCGCCGACGCTTGCGGACTTGCGGCCGAATAACCCATGCAAATTCGGCCCCAATCCATTCTGGCCCTCGGCGAGCGAGTGGCAGGCTGAGCATTGTTCGAACACCTGCTTGCCACGTTCGGCATTTTGGGCACCTGCGGGCACCGCAACAGTAACGGCGGCCGTGAAGGCAGTTATAGCGGTCAACAAACGCATCGACATTGCTCTCTTCCGTTAAATCAGCGGGCCTGGATTCTTGAGATATTTGTCGCGGATCACCTCGGCCGACATAAAGGCAAGCGCGCCGACCGGGCCCGTCGGATTGTAGCCTGAATTGTGCGGGAAGGCCGACGCACCCGTGACGAACACGTTTGAAAGATCCCAACTCTGAAGATATTTGTTAAGCGCGCTGTTGGCGGGATCTGCCCCCATCACGGCGCCGCCGGTATTGTGCGTGCTTTGATACGGCACCACACTCCAGGACTGCCGCGGCGCCGGATTGCTCATGCGCGTCGGGTTCATTGCCTTGGCGATGTCGCCGATGATCTTGGCCGCATGCAAATTGATCTTCTTCTCGTTTTCCTTGAAGTCGAATGTCATGCGCATCAGCGGCGAACCGAACCGGTTGGTATAGGTCTTGTCGAGTTCGAGGTAGTTATACCGGTTCGGCATCACGGAAGCGGAGGCGCCGATCGTGAGCGCGTTGTTGTACCACTTGGCCGTCGCGCGTTTCCAATCCGAGCCCCATTGCGGCGTTCCCGGCGGAACCGGGCGATACGTGATGGGCCGGCCGTTGCTGCCACCGACGCTAATGTAGGCCCCGCCGATAAACCCGTGGGGCGCACGGTCGAACTCCCAATTGGTATGGATGTCGTCGATCGAGGTGCCCCAGCCGCCGGTCGCGATAAACGGATTGAAGCTCTTGTCCTCGAAGAACAAGTTGATGTTGGCGCCGGCCTGGTAGGCGTAGTTCTTGCCAATGATGCCGGTTTGCGTTTCGGGATCGTAGGGCTTCCCGATACCCGACAGCAGCATGAGATGCACGTTTGCCAACCCATAAGCCGATATGATGACGAGATCGGCCGGCTGTTCGACTTCTTCGCCGGTCAGCACATTGGTGTAGAGCACACCCGTCGCCTTCTTGCCGGTCGAATCCTTGAGCACCTTGGTGACCCAGGTATAAGTACGCAGCTCGACGTTGGGGTTGCGCAATGCAACCGGGATCACCGTGATGAGCGGACTGCCCTTGGCGTTCGCCTCGCAACCGAAGCGCTCGCAGAAACCGCAATACTGGCACTGACCGATCTTCATTCCATCCGGGTTGGTGTATGGCTGTGAAGCGTTGGCGGTCGGCCGCGTATATGGATGATAGCCCAGTTCGGCCGCGGTCTTGGCAAACAGCTGGCCCGCGTGGTTCTGCACCAGCGGCGGCAAAGGATAGTCACGCGAGCGGGGATCCTCGAACGGATTTCCCCCCTTCTGGATTTGCCCCTTGATGTTGCCGGCGCGGCCCGAAACACCCGCCGTGTATTCGAACTTGTCATAATAGGGTTCAAGCTCCGGCCCGCTGATGCCCCAGTCCTGCAGCGGCATGTCGCCCGGAATGAAACTCCGACCATAGCGCTCCTCGTATTTGGTCCGGATGCGCAATTCATGATCCGGCCAGCGCCAGGTCACGCCGTTCCAGTGCACACCCGCGCCACCGACACCCTCGCCCGGCAGGAATGAGCCAAGCCGGCGCATCGGCAATGCGGTCTCGGATGGATTGTTGCGGATCGTATAGGTGTCAACCGACGTGTCCATCATCATGTCGTGACGCTGCGAGAAGCGCAGTTCGTCGCGGATGAGCGGGACCGCAAAATCATTCTGGGGGGAGCGCTGGCCGCCGCGTTCGAGCACGACGATCTTCAAGCCGGTCGGCCCGAGTTCCTTGGCCATGATGCCGCCGGTCCAGCCCATGCCGACAATGACGATATCGACGGGAGGAAGTTTGGTTGCCATGATGTGTTCTCCCCTTAACTCATGTCTGCGATGCTGGTCGGATCGGCGACGAAACGCCGGCCGTCACTGAACTTCTTGATGTTCTCGGCATTGTTGGCATAGACGCCGGGGAAGCCCAGCATCTTCCAACCAACCTTGTCTTTGTTGCCGCCATAGATCGGATCGGCAAACATGCCTTCCATGACGTTCTGGTAGAGCAGATCGAAGAAAGCGCGCCCCGGCAGCCCGCCCGAAAGCACGATCTTGCCGCCGGCTAAATCTTTGAGAAATGTCTCCTTCTGATCAGCCGAGCACTGATCGAAGGTCTTGCCGAAGGTCTTGCGGCAATAAGCGTTCGATCCTTCGATGGCGGCACGGTAGAGCCCGGCCGGCGCGAACGGCAGTTGATAGCCCTGGTTCGCCGTGCCCTTGCCCCACGGGCCTTGGCTGTAGAGCCGGTCGCCCTTGCCCCATGAGCCGCCGAGCGCGCGATCGATAAAGGTCGCAATCCCCATGTCGGTGCCGCTTGGCGTGAGTTCGTCCTTGGGCACCATGTGGTCCACGACGGCTTCGACGAACTGGGCTTCCTGCGGATGCAGGAACAAATAGCCGTCCGGGAGTTTGGCGGCGGGAGCCGGAGCTGCGGCTTGTATGACCTGCGCTTGTGCGGGCGCGACCGGGGCGAGCGCCGTCGCAGCGGCTGCGCCCGCGACACCAACGCCAGTCAGAAATTCACGGCGCCCTACCTGTGGGTTCTCGTCGGCCATCATTAACCTCCCTTGCGACATTTCGCGCCCCTGCTGCCCGTCCAGGCAAGCGGGATCGCGGCTTCGTACAACACGTTAGCGATAGACGAGCCGTTCGGCAATCGCGCCGCCAGCGCAGTGCGTCCGACCGTATTCGGCACACCTTCGGATTGCAGCGGCAGCTATTTGGATTCGCAGGAACTCGGCAGGCGTCGAATCTGGATTCTGTCAAAGCGGGTGACGTTGTCTTCCTGCGTCAGCAGCGCAAATCGTTCGTCCTTCATTCGGGTGCGGTCGAAAGTGATGAGAAGCTTGTTCTGATCCAGAGAAACGAGAAGGGATCGTCTTCTGTATCAAGTGTGATATGTGTCTGCAACATATGTATCATGCGTAAATGCCGAAGTTCTACAACTGCAAAATCGGAACCTGCTCTGCTGCGTGACTATCGCGAGCACGAACTCATGGGTACTGTGGAACGAAACCGATCAGGTGACCGATCAGGAGGAAGGCTCGTGGAGACTAGCCGCATCAAGGTGGGCTCGCACCGCCACCGTGCCATTCTATCTGTCATCAGCATCGCGGTTCTCGCCGCGAGCGGCACCGCCTACTGGTACTGGTCGCAAGGGCCGGAACCTACCCGTGCCGCGCGGCCGCCTGCGCGCGCCCCGGTTCCGGTGAGCATCGCCGTCGTGAGCAAGCAGGACCGGCCGGTGTACCTCACCGGTCTCGGCACGGTGCAGGCTTCGGCTACCGTTCGAATTCAAGCCCAGGTCGAAGGCAAACTGCAGGAAGTGCTGTTCATCGAAGGCCAGCACGTAAAAAAGGGTGACGTGCTGGCAAAAATCGATCCGCGTCTTTTCCAAGCCGCACTCGAACAGGCCAAGGGTAAGAAGGCTCAAGATGCCGCCATGTTGGTTGCAGCAGAGAAGGACCTCGTTCGGTCCAAGTCGTTGGCGAGCAGAGATTTCGGATCGCAACAGAACGTCGACCAGCAGCAAGCCAAGGTCGATCAGCTCAAGGCGTCGATCATTGCAAATGAAGGCGCCATCGATACCGCGCAGGCGCAGCTCGATTACACCACGATCCTCGCACCCAGCGACGGGCGCATCGGCATCCGCCTCGTCGACGCTGGGAACATCGCGCGCACGTCCGAGGCCGGATCAATCGCGACGTTGATGCTGACGCGGCCGACGGCCGTCCTTTTCACCCTGCCGGCGCGCGTCCTTGGCGATGTGCGCCGGGCCTTGGCGCGTGGTCCGGTCGAGGTGATTGCCTACGACCAGGACAACCGCCGCCCTCTGAGCACCGGGACGCTCCTGCTCGTCGACAATGCGGTCGACCAGGCCAGCGGGACCATTCGCCTCAAGGCAATGTTTGCCAATGACGAAGAGGAGCTTTGGCCGGGCGAGTCCGTCAATGCACGCTTGCTGCTGGAAACCCGCAGCGACGTTCTCGCTGTTCCTCCGACCGCGATTCAGCGAGGTCCGCAAGGCCTTTTTGCCTGGATCATCAATGCAAACAATGCCGCCGAACCGCGCACCATCGAGGCAGGTCCCGCAACCGGCAATCTCGTCATCATCACCTCGGGCCTCAATGAAGGCGAGCGCGTCGTGACCGACGGACATTACAAGCTGGCGCGGAACGCACCGGTGACCATCACCACACCGGCATCGCCCGCCTCAGGGGGCGCAAAATGAATTTCTCGGAACCCTTCATCCGCCGGCCGATCGCGACATCGTTGATCATGGCGGCTGTGGCGTTCATGGGCATTGCGGCCTTTCCGTTCCTGCCCGTCGCGTCATTGCCGCAGATCGACTTCCCGACAATCCAAGTCACGGCGACGCTTTCGGGAGCGAGTGCGGAGACCGTGGCCTCGTCCGTTGCCGCCCCGCTTGAGCGTCAATTTGCGCAGATTTCCGGCATCACCCAGATGACCTCGGTGAGCACGCTTGGCGCCACGCAGGTCGTAATCCAGTTCGACCTCAACAAAAGTATAGATTCGGCGGCGCAGGACGTGCAGGCGGCCATTTCGATTGCGGGCAAGACCTTGCCGCAAGCGATGACGATCCCGCCCACCTACCGGAAGATCAATCCAGCCGATCCGCCCATTCTTGTTCTGGGCGCGCGTTCCGAAACACTGCCGCTCACCGCGATCAACGATTATCTCGACCGCTTCCTTGCCCAGCAGATCGCGCAGGTGCCGGGTGTCGCCCAAGCCCAGATTGGCGGCGACCGGAGACCGTCAATACGGGTTCAGGTGGACCCGGCAAAACTTGCCGCCACCGGCCTGACCCTCGAAGAAATTCGAACGACGATCGTCAGCGCCACCACCAATGCGCCCAAGGGCACGCTTTATACCGACGACATCGGCTTCATAATTGCGGCCAATGACCAGATCATAGATGCAGAACCGTTCAACGATGTCGTTCTGGGATACCGCAATGGCGGTCCCATCCGGGTGCGCGATGTGGGCCAGGCTGTCGCCGAGGCATCCAACCGGAACCTGGCCGCATACCAGGACAACCAGCTTGGGGTCCTGTTGCAGATCTACAAGCAGCCCGGCGCCAACGTCATCGATACGGTCGATCGGATCAGGGCACAGCTGCCGCGGCTCACCGCCAATATTCCCCCCGCGATGACGGTCGATGTCCTTCTTGACCGCACGCAGACCATCCGTGCCTCGGTGCGCGAAGTCGAGTTTACGCTTGCGCTCAGCATTGGCCTGGTGGTGATGGTCATTATGCTGTTCTTGCGCAACGTCTGGGCAACGATCATTCCCAGCATCACCATCCCGCTGGCGCTGCTCGGCTCCTTCGCGGCGATGTACATGCTCAATTTCAGTATCGACAACATTTCCCTGATGGCACTCACGATCGCCATCGGTTTCGTGGTCGACGACGCCATCGTCGTTGTCGAGAACATCTACCGCCACCTCGAAGATGGCGTGCCTCCCTTCGAGGCAGCACTCAAGGGCTCCCGCGAAATCGGATTTACGGTGCTGTCGATCAGTCTTTCACTGGTCGCGGTGTTTATCCCGCTCTTGCTCATGGGCGGGATCATCGGCCGCATATTCCGCGAGTTCGCGCTCACCGTCACGGCGGCGGTCGCCATTTCATGCCTGGTCTCGCTCACGCTCGCGCCGATGCT
>Ga0209488_10000387_pt1 | contig 36357 bp, 27 predicted proteins | sample Rivendell_Oct201_8_FD_188349 | JGI IMG/M metagenome (GOLD analysis project Ga0209488, IMG submission 188349) | Vadose zone soil microbial communities from the Eel River Critical Zone Observatory, Northern California, USA -... | ecosystem: Environmental > Terrestrial > Soil > Vadose zone >...
CCTCGCCGCCGACGGTGCTGCCGGGGTCGAGCGGCAGGTCATTGTGCCCGCAGCCCGGCACCACGCGCAAGCGCGCGCGCGCGCCGAACACGGCCGCCAGTTCCCGGCCGAGGCGCAGCGGCACCACCGCGTCGGCATCGCCGTGCAGCAGCAGCACCGGGCAGCGCACCGCCGCCGCGTTGGCGACGTTGTCGAAGCGCTGCGCCAGCAGCAGGCCGACCGGCAGCCACCAGAAGCGCGCCGCGGCCGCCGCGACCATCGTCGTCGGTGCGGCCACGAGCAGCAGCCGCGCCGGTGGATGCGCGGCGGCGGCGTGGGTCGCGCAGAAGGTGCCCATCGAACTGCCGCCGAGCAGCAACGGCACGCCGCGCAGCCGTGCCAACCGTTCGGCGTGGGCCGCCGCGGCATCGGCGACCTCGTACAGCGCCGCCACCGACGGCCGGCCGGCACTGAGCCCATAGCCCGGGTACTCGGGCACCACGACCTGCAGCCCATGCTGTGCCAGCATCGCCGCCCAGCGCGCGGCACTGCGCAGGTCCTCGCCGTTGCCGACGAAGAACGCCAGCACGCCGCGCACTTCGTCGCCCGGACATTCCACGACGCGGAACGGCTCGCCCTGCGGCCGCAGCAACTCGAATGCGCGCACCGTCGGCGGCGCTTCGAGCGGCCGATCGCCATGGCCCGCACCGGGAAAGATCATCCGGTCCTGCAACAGCCAGAGCACCAGCACCAGCAGCACATAGAGACCAGCGAGGATGGCGAGCCAGTGCATGAGTCGACGCCGCATCGGGCTAACGCGCCGCCGCCGGATCGAGCAGCAGCCGCACGCCGGCGAACTGGAACCGCGTGTCCGCCGGCCAGAAGTTGCGGTAGCCGACGCGCACGTGCGCGCGCGGGGTCGCAAACGAGCCGCCGCGCAGCACCCGCTGGTTGTCCATGAACTTGCCGTTGTATTCGGTCAGCGCGCCCGGGAACGGCCGGTAGCCCGGATACGGTTCATGGTGGCTGCTGGTCCATTCCCACGCATCGCCGGCGGTCTGCAGCAGCGCGCGGCCATCGTCCTGCGCCGGCCGCACCGCCAGCAGTTCGTCGTCGAGGAAGTTGCCGCAGCGGACATCGAAGCCGGCGCTGCGCGCGTCGTGTTCCCATTCGCGCTCGGTCGGCAGCCGCGCGCCGGCGTACTCCCGGCTCTGCGCGCCGAACCAGCGCGCGAACGCCTCGGCTTCGTAGAACGACACGTGGCACACCGGCGCCGCCGCGTCGAGCTCGCAAAAGCCGCGCAGCGTCCACTGCCGCCAGCGCCGTTCCTGCCGTTGCCAGTACAGCGGCGCCTGCCAGCCCTGCTCCTGCAACCGGGCCCAGCCGTTGCTCAGCCACAGCAGCGGCTGCCGGTAGCCGCCGTCGTCGACGAACGCCAGCCATTCGGCATTGGTCACCAGCCGGTTGGCGAGCGCATGGTCGTCGATCCAGCTGCGGTGCACCGGCCGTTCGTTGTCCCAGGCAAAGCCGTCCTCGCCGCTGCCGATGCTGGTCGTGCCGGCGGCGAACGGCACGAACCGCAGCGGCAGCGCGCGCCCGCCCGCCGTCTGCGGCACGTCGCTGCGGTACGGCTGGCGCAGTTCCACCGGGTCGCAGCTGCGGATGTGCAGGATCTCGCTCAACAACAGCTCCTGATGCTGCTGCTCGTGCTGGCAACCGACCGTGACCAGGAACGACAGCCGTTCCGGGTCCACGGCCGCGGCCCCGACGATCAGCTCGGCCATCCGCTGGTCGACCGCGCTGCGGAACGCGAACACTTCCTCGGTGCCCGGTCGCGCCACCTGACCACGCAGCGCGCGCGGCAGCCGCGGGCCGAGTCCTTCGTAGTAGCTGTTGAACGAGTACTCGTACTTCGCGAACGCCGGGTCGTAGCGGTCGAACGCGTGCAGCACGTTGCGGGCGAAGAACCAGCTGGTGTGACCGAGACTCCAGTACGGCGGGCTGACCTCGGGCAGCGACTGGACGCGGAAGTCCTCGGCGGCGAGAGGTTCCACCAGGCGCAGGCTCAGGGCGCGCGTACGCTGGTATTGCTGCAGCAGGGAGTCGCGGTCCATCGGGGTGCGCAGGAATACGCGGCGCGGGCACGCAGCGGAAGACTCTGTCACCGGTCAGGCCGGCTGCGGTCGTACGGCAGATCGCCAACGCCCGGTCAGACCAGATCCGAATCGCCGAGCGTGTACCACCACTGCTGTTCGAGCAGCTCGCTGGTGATCGGTGAACCGGTGATCAGGTAGACCAGCCGCCGTTCCATCCAGGTCGCCGACGGTACGCGGGCGAAGCCGCGCTGCTGGAACGATTGCCACTCGCGGCTCGGTTCGGCGAACACCGCCAGCACGCGCTTGCGGTTGCCTTCGTGCGCGCGGCGGCAGGCGACCGCCAGCAGCGCCGCCGCGGTGTCGGCGTCGAGGCCGGGCACCATCCACTCGGCGATCGTGCACGCGTCGGGCGCCAGCTCGTGCACCGGCCGCAGCACCAGCAAGCCGGCGAGCCGGCCGTGGCGCCGCGCGGTCCACAGCTCGTAGTCGGCGTGACTCGGGATCGCGCAGTAGCGCCAGGTGAGGTAGCGATAGTCGCGGCGCAGCAGGCATTGGCGCGGATCACGCCAGAGCTGCAGCAGCGCGCCGATGTCGGGCGGGATGGCCGGCACCCGTTCGACGGTGATCGCGGCGGGCGCCGGCGGCACGCCGGCGGCGACGTCGCGGATCAGATAGTCGATCACCCGCAGGAAGTGGTACTCGAGATGCCGCTGGCCGATGCGGAACGCGACGTCGACCGGGAAGCCGTACAGCAACGCGTCGCCGATGCGGCGGCTGTGCGCCGAGAACGGCAGGCCGGTGATCACGAAGATGCCCGGCCGCTTGAGGCCGCCGCGCCACACCGGATGCGTCATCGAGTCGACGCAGTGCAGGAACGTCTGCGGCCCGTACGGCGTGTCGGCGACCATCGGCACGCCGGCGTACTGCGACACCACGGTGCCGTCGGGCGCCACCGCCAGCGACATGCGCTGGCCATGCGGGTTGTCCTGGTACTGCCAGCGCCACTGCTCGAGCGTGCGATCCTGGTAGCCGGGACCGCAGACCTCGCGGAACACCAGGTTGAACGTCTGCAGGATCTGGTGCTCGTCGCCGGGGCGGTACGGTCGGATCTCGAGGTCGGGGAGACTCATGCTCTGGATGCGGCAGCGGGCTTCACGAATGCGCGCAGAACTTCGTCACCAGCTCGGTCAGCGCCGCCTCGGACTGCGCGCCGGCAGCGATCACTTCGTCGTGGCTCAGCGGGGTATCGGCAATGCCGGTCGCGAGGTTGCTGATCAACGACAGGCCGGCGACGCGCGCGCCCATCGCGTTGAGCGCGATCGCCTCGTGCACCGTGCTCATGCCGACGGCATCGGCGCCGAGCCGCTGCAGCATGCGCACCTCGGCCGGCGTCTCGTACGACGGGCCGAGCAGCCCGGCATAGACGCCGCTCTGCAGCCCGCGGCTGCCGGCGTGCAACCGTTGCTGCAGTTCCGGCGCGTACACCCGCGTCTGGTCGGGGAACCGCGGCCCGAACGACGGCTCCAGCGCGCCGACCAGCGGCGAGCAGCCGGTCAGATTGATGTGGTCGGTCAGCACCATCAGATCGCCGGCCGACAAGTGGTCGACGAGGCCGCCGGCGGCATTGGTCAGCAGGAAGTCGGGCACGCCGAGATGGCGCAGCGTGCGCACCGCGCGCACGACTTCGCCCGGCGTCCAGCCCTCGTACAGGTGCACGCGGCCGGTCAGGCAGGCGACCGTGGTGCCGGCGACCTGGCCGACGACCAGCGCGCCGCCGTGGCCGTGCACCCGCGGCACCGGCCAGTGCGGCACTTCGGCGACCGGGATCGTCGTCGCCTGGGCCATCTGCGCGGCGAAGTTGTTGAGGCCGCTGCCGAGCACCAGGCCGAGCCGGACCTGCTTCCAGACCGCTTCGCCGAGCCGCTGACGCAGCGACAGCGCCGCCGCCGCGACGCGCGCGCCTTCGCCGCCGCTCGCTGTTCCGGCCGCGATCACGGTCATTGCACGCCCTCGTTGGCCAGCACGCCGGCGACGCACGCGGTCATGCAGGTGGCGATCGCGCCGCCGAACATCGCCCGCAGGCCGAGCCGCGACAGCTCGGCGCGGCGCTCGGGCGCCAGCGCGCCGAGCCCGCCGATCTGGATCGCGACGCTGCCGATGTTGGCGAAGCCGCACAGCGCGAAGCTGGCGATCATCTGCGTGCGCGGCGACACGGTGTGTTGCTTGATCATGGCGCTGAGATCGGCGTAGGCAATCAGCTCGGTCATCGCCAGCTTGGTGCCGAGCAGTGAACCCAGGATCGGGATCTCGTCCGACTGTACGCCCATCACCGCCGCGACCGGATAGAACGCCCAGCCGAGCAGCCGTTTCACGCTCAGGTACGGGGCCACTGCCTGCTGCCCGGCCACGGCCTGCGGACCGACGAACGCCAGCAGCCAGTCGAGCACCGCGACCAGGCCGAGGAACGCGATCAGCATCGCCGCGACGTTGAGCGCCAGCTTGAGCCCGTCACCGGCGCCGCCGGCCGCGGCTTCGACGACGTTGCCGTACGGCTCGGTCTCGATCCTGACGACCCGGCCGAACGTCAGGCTCGCTGCGGTCTCCGGCACCAGGATCTTGGCGCAGATCAGCCCGGCGGGCACCGCCATGACGCTGCCGACCATCAGGTGGCCGGCGCTGATGCCGAAGCCGACGTAGATCGCGAACACGCCGCCGGCGATCGTGGCGAAGCCGCCGACCATGATCGCATGCAGTTCGCTCCTGGTCATCGACTGCAGGAACGGTCGCACCAGCAGCGGCGCCTCGGTCTGGCCGACGAACACGTTGGCGCACGCCGACAGCGATTCGCTGCCGGAGGTGCCGAGCACGCGCACCATCACCCACGCCATGCCGCGGACGATCCATTGCATGATGCCGAGGTAGTAGAGCACCGACATCAAGCTGCTGAAGAAGATCAGCGTCGGCAGCACCATGAACGCGAACAGGAAGCCGTGCTCCGGCCCCGGCAGCGCCGCGGCGACGCGCTCCTGGTCGGCGAGGGCGTTGAACACGAAACCAGCGCCGTCCTTCGCCACCCGCAGGAACTGTTCGATGCCGCGGCCGAACCCCTGCAGCGCCCGGTTGCCGGCCGACCAGTACAGGAACGTGAAGCCGAGGATCGCCTGCAGCACCAGGCCCTTGCCGACCAGCCGCCAGGACACCGCCCGGCGGTCGCCCGACAGCAGGTAGCACAACCCCAGCAGGACGAAGATCCCGCCGAGTGAGACGAGCTGCAGCATGCAGGTGCCTCAGATACGGGTCGGCGGCGAAAGCGCAAGACCGGGCTACACTCCGGGCATGCACGAGCCGGAGGCCCACGGCAGCCGCGCCACCAACCGCGACTGGATCGAGCACGAACAGGTGCACAAGCAGCAGAGCTACCGGCTGGCGGAGCAGCCGGGCGCGGAGCAGTTCGACGACGAGTTCCGCATCGCCACCTGCGACCTGCGCCAGTGGTCCGCCGGACTTGCCGCTGACCGCGCGGCGTTCGCCCTGCAACTCGGCACCGCGCTGCAGCAGATCGGCTTCGCGATCCTCGACGGCCACGGCGTGCCGCAGCCGCTGGTCGAGCGCGCCGAACGACAGGTGCAGCGACTGTTCTGCGACCATGACCTGCCGAGCAAGCTGCGCTACCGCGCGGCGCGGCACGGCTCGGTCAACCAGGGCTACTTCCCGATCGAACAGACGTCCGGCATGCACCGCGACCTGGTCGAGGGCTGGGTGTTCTGCCGCCGCGCGTTCCGCTTCGGCCATGCGGCCGCGGCCCCGTACCAGCCCGGACAGTTCTGGCCCGACCCGGCGCATGAACCGGTGTTCGGCGCCCTGGTGCAGGCGCTGCAGCCGTTGATCCTGCCGGTCATGCAGAGCGTGCTGTGCCATCTCGGCCAGGACCCGCACGCGTTCGACCAGCGGCTCGGCGGCACCAACATCGGCCTGCGGCTCAACTACTACCCGCCGCTGTCGGCGGCGATGGCGGCCTCGGGGCAGGGCCGCCTGCTCGGCCACGAAGACGTCGACCTGTTCACGCTGGTGCCGGCCCCCGAGCAGGAGGGCCTGCAGGTGTTGCATCGCCAGAGCATGAAGTGGATCCGCCTGCACGCGCCGCGCGGCACGATCATCCTCAACACCGGCGATTACCTGCAGCGCATCAGCAACGACGTGCTGCCGTCGACCACCCACCGCGTCAGCCAGCCGAGCGATCCGCTCGCCCGCGCGCAGCCGCGCGTGTCGATGCCGTTGAACGTCTACCTCTTTGAGCACGAGCTGCTCGAGGTGCTGCCCGGCCTCGGCGCGCCCAGGTACGGGCCGGTGCAGGCCGAACGCTTCCACACCGCGATCACCAGAAAGCACTACGGCGCCGACTACGCTGCCGATGTCGGCCCCGATCAAGGCCCCGGCTCGTAGCGCACCGCCGGGCTGCCGGCCGGATGGAACACGCCGAGCAGCGTCATCGGTCCCGGGCCCTCGTTCTGCAGGCAGTGCACCTGGCGCGCCGGCAGGAAGATGCAGCTGCCCGGTCCGATCGGCGCCTGGCTGTCCCCTGACCACAGCACGCCGTGCCCCTGCCGGATCACGATCACCTCTTCGTAGGGATGCAGGTGGTCGGGCGCGCGCCCCGGCGGGATCGCGCCGACGAACTGCGTGACCCGCCGGCAGCCGAGCCGTTCGTCGAGCAGTTCGCAGTACCAGCGGTCACCGGTGCTGCGCCGCGGCTGGTCGCACAGTGCCGCCACGGGACCCGGCTGCGGAGCGCGCGCTCCGGCCAACGGCGCGAACATGCCAGCCGGCAGCGCTTCCGCCGCGCGATCTTCCGCCGGCTCGGGACAACGACTGCTGGCGAGCAGCAGCGGCGCCGGCCCCGGATTGTCGATCGCCCAGCTCCGGCCTTCGGCGACGAACACGCCGCAGTCCTGGCCGAGATCGACGCCGTGCCCGTCGACGAACACGCGGCCGGCGCCGGCCAGCGCGTAGAGCACTTCGTCGCAAGCGCGCGCCTGCAACCCCGGCGACCGGCCGGCCGCGAACTCGAGGATCCGCAGCGAGATCGCCACCGCACCACTGCTGCGCCCGACGCGATCCCAGCCGCGCACGCTGCCGCGCTGCCACGGACTGCCATCGCTCAGTCCGCTGACCTGGGTGCCGCCGTGCAGCGTGGTGACCACGGCGTGATCCTGCCAGGCACGCACGCAGCGCGCAAACCTCCGTCCGGAACGCCTTCGTATGAAATGGGCACTACCGCCCAGCCCAGGAAACATGCGGCTTCCGGGCCTTCGACATGGCTTCGGATCGGTGTGCGATCCTGGACCATGGTTCGGCAGCTGCCAGCGCCACACGACGCACGGCCAGCGGTCGCTATCATCCGCGCGTGACCGCCGCCCCATCGCCGTCGGATCCTGCCGCCCCGCCGCCGGGAGCCGCGCAGCGACTGCTGCTCGGCGGGCGCAGCGATCTGCTGGTGCGCGAGGAGCCGCTGCTGCTGGTGGTGCACGGCCAGCAGCTGCTGACGATGCGCACGCCGGGCCGCGACGAGGATCTGGCGCTCGGCTTCCTGCTCGGTGAAGGCATCATCGGCGCCGCTGCCGAGGTACGGTCGCTGGTGTTCCAGCAGGGCGACGCCGCGCAGCAGCGCGCCGACGAACTGCAGGTGAGCTTGAGCCAGCCACCCGACGCGCGTATGCAGGGTCGCCTCGCCCGCACGCACGAGATCCGCAGTTCGTGCGGCGTCTGCGGCCTCGCCGATCCGCAGCAGGTGCTCGAAGACACGCCGCCGCTGCTGCCCGGCGTGCCGCAGGTCGATCGCCTGCTGCTGCCGCGGCTGGTCGAGGAGTTGCAGCGGCGCCAGCAGTTGTTCGCCGCGACCGGCGGTTGCCATGGCGCCTTGATCGCCGGCGCCGACGGCGCGGTGTTCGGCTTCGCCGAGGACGTCGGCCGCCACAACGCGCTCGACAAGGCGATCGGTCAGGCCGCGCGCAGCCACGGCGATCTCGGCCGCGCCATCGCCGTGCTGTCGGGCCGCGGCGGCTATGACCTGGTGATCAAGTGTCTGCGCGTGCGCATCCCGGTCATCGCCTCGGTGTCGGCGCCGAGCGCCCTGGCGTTCGATCTGTGTGCCGCCGCCGGCGCCACGCTGCTCGGTTTCGTCCGCGGCAGCCAGTCGGTCGTCTACTGCGATGGCGGCGTGCGCCTGCGCTGAGCCGCCGGTCCCGTACCGTCGCCGCCGGTCACTGCACCGAAGTCGTCCGCCCCGGCACCAGCGCGAGCGGCACCTCGCGCACCAGCTGACCCTTCTGCAGCAGCAGCAGCTTGACGGCGCGCTCGCCGAGCACGAACACGCCGCTCCTGCCGTCGTGCAGCGGCAGCTCGGTCTCGAACGAGTTCGAACCGGCGCGCAGCGTCACCAGGTCGACGCCTCTGCCCTGCGCGTCGCGCGCGGCGATCTGGTCGGCCTCGGCGGGATCCACCAGGTTGACCTCGACGTGGCAGCGCGCCTCGACCTGGATCACCAGCTGCTTGGGGTCCGTCACCGCGCTGCCGTCGACCCCGGTCGGCAGGATCGTGTCGCCGCTGACCGTGAACGCACTGAAGCGGGCGGCCACGTCGTGCAGCACGAACCGGCCGTCGGCGTCGGTGGTCGCCTGCTGCCCGCGCCGGATCGCGGTGCCGTCGAAGCGACCGCCCGGCACCCGTTCGTTGGCGTGGAACGTCGTCACCGTCTGCTCGACGCGCACCGCCGGCACCGGCTCGCCGCGCAGGTTGACGACGCGGCCGCGCAACTCCGGCCACATCCCGGTGCGCGCGATCGTGATCTCGGCGAAACCGCCGCCGACCACGCCGCAGCAGTCGCCGGTGCAGCCCGAGCGCGGGTCGATCGCGCGCAGCGTGTACTCGCGCTCGAGCAGGCCCGGCAGTTCGAAGCTGCCTTCGGCATCCGCGGTGACGAAGAACCAGCATGCGCTCGGCTGCTGCGCGTCGCTGACCTGATCGGTGAAGTTCTCGTCCTTGGTCGGCTCGTCGGCGTGCGGCACGCGCATGCGCGCGGCCTGCGGCGGCACTTCGCCGCCGGCGACCAGGTACTCGAGCTGCAGCGGCAACACGCTGGCGATGCCGAGCAGCGTCGGATCGGCGATCCACACTTCGGCGCCGGCCACGCCGTGCCGGTCCAGATCGACCACGCGCCCATGCGCCGACATCGGCTTCGGCCCGAGCTGCAGCACGATCCGCGCCGGCCAGTCCTCGAGCCTGGTGCCGCCGCCCTTGGGCACTTCGACGCGCGCCGGCCGGTAGCCGGCCTTGGCGGCGACGATCGCAGTCGGCCAGCCGGCGCGCCGCAGGCTCAGGGCGAACGTGCCGTCCGGCCCGCTGACCACCGTGGTCACGCCCATCGCCACCAAGGCGCCCGCGACCGGCGCGTTGGCGTGGTCGGTGACCAGGCCGGCGAGCTGTCCCTGCTCGTAGTGGAAGCGCTGCAGCACGACCTGCAGGTGGTCGTCGTCGACCGGCGGCAGCGGCACCGCCGACGGCCGGAACGCCGGCGCGGCGACGAACAGGCTGGCGCCGTCGAGCCGCGGGATCCGCGGCAACCGGAAGCTGCCGTCGTCGCCGCTGCTCACGTTCCAGCGCAGCCGTTCGGCCCGATCGAGCGGCACCGGGAAGCGGGTCTCGAAACCATCCGGCAGCTGCAACGCCAGCCGCGCCGCCGCCACCGGTGCGCCGGCCTCGTCGACCACGATCCCGGCGACGCGGGCCGCCAACGCCACCACCAGCAGCGGTTCGTAGCCGGCGTTCGCCGACCAGTCGGCGCCGAGCACGGTGACGTAGCGGTCGTCCCTGGCTTCGAGCAGCGCACCGCCGGGCAACACGGCGATGGTGAAGCGTCCGGCGGCATCGCTGGTCGCCGACGCCGTTTCGTCGCCGCGCGCACCGACCACCACACCGGCCACCGTGCTGCCGACGCAATCGCGCACCAGGCCGTGGACCTGCACGCGCGCGGCTGCCGGTGCCGCGGCCGCCGGCGCGGTCAGTTCGCGGCGCTGCGGTTGTCCGCCGCTCTGGTTGCCGCTGCGGGCTGCGCCACTGCCGGCGTGATCACCGCCATCGCTGCCGCGCGCCAGCGGCGCGGCCGACGCCGACGACTGTCGATCCGCCGACCAGAACCAGGTGCACACACCGGCAGCGAGCAGCAGCGCCGCCACGACCTTGAGCTTTGCTTGCATGAGCAGACCGACGAACGGGGTCAGGGGAACGGTCACCGGCGGCGCCGGCAGCAGCGCCAGCAGCCACGCCGCACGTCCGCCACAGCGGTCGTCGAGTTCCGCGCGCAGCTGCTGCAGCGCCCGCTGCAACCGGCTGTGCACGGTGGCGATCGGCACGGCGAGGCGCTCGGCGATCACGCGCGGCGGCAGGTCGTCGAAGAACCGCAGCAGCACGGTGTCGCGGTGCACCGCCGGCAGTCGCAACACCGCCGCCACCAGCTCACGCTGCGTCTCGGCGCGCTGCACCAGCTCGGCGGCGCCGGCGGTGCCTTCGGGCCGCGCCGCCTGCTGCTGCCGCTGCGCGCGCGCGCGTTCACCGCGGGCCTGCTGGCGCAGGCAGTTGCGCAGCACCGCCGCCAGCCACGCGCGCGGTCGCGCGACCACGCCGCCGCTGGCCAGCGCCGCCGCCCAGGTGTCCTGGGTCGCGTCGTCGGCCCGGTGCGGATCACGCGCCAACTGGCTGGCGAGCGCACGCAGCCAGCCGAGCTGCGCCAGCAGCGAAGTCGGGCCGTGGTCGGTCATCGTCGGCATCAGGATGCGGTGGTAACCGGATCCGATGCATGCCTGGAACCTTTTCCCGGGCGAGCAGACGCCGGTGCACGCGCCTGCTGCTGGTCAGGCAACTCCCGGGGTGCAGTTACTTCGCCGCCGGCGCCGGCGCCGTCAGGGCGCAGCGGAAGCCGGCGTGGCACAACGAGGTGTCCGGACTGCTCTTCATCCGCGTGCCCGGCTGATAGCCGAGACAATAGACGTCGCTGCACAGGTACGAACCGCCGCGCATCACGCGCTGTTGCAGGTCCGGATCCGCGGCATCGACACCGTCCTTCGGCCCGCGCGGGTTGATGCAGCATTGCTTGCCGTCGCCATAGGCGTCGGCGCGGTAGAAGTCCTCGCACCATTCCCAGACGTTGCCCGACATGCCGAACAGACCGAAGCCATTGGCGGCGAACGCGCGCACCGGCGCCGTGGTCGCATAGCCGTCGCCGAGTTCGTTGCGGGTCGGGAAGTCGCCCTGCCAGATGTTCGCCTGCCACTTGCCGCCGGGCACCTGCTCGTCACCCCAGACATAGCGCTTCTGGTCGAGGCCACCGCGCGCTGCATACTCCCATTCGGCTTCGCTCGGCAGGCGCTTGTGCGCCCATTTGCAGTACGCCTGCGCGTCGCGCCAGCTGACCTGCACGACCGGATGATCGTCGCGCTGCGCGACCTTCGAGTCGGGGCCGAGCGGGTGCCGCCAGTCGGCGCCGGGCACGAACTGCCACCACTGCCGGAACTCCTTCCTGTCGACCTGGCCGCCCGGCTGCTTGAACACCAGCGCTCCCGGCACGCGCTGCTCGGCCGGTACGCCCGGCAGTTCCTCGGCGGTCGGCTGCTGCTCGGCGTCGGTGACGTACGCGGTGGCCACGACGAACGCCGCGAACTGCGCGTTGGTCACCTCGGTGCAGTCGAGCCAGAAGCCGTCGAGTTTCACGCGATGCAGCGGCGCATCGCTGTCGCCGTTCTGGCTGCCCATGGTGAACTCGCCGGGCGGGATCCAGACCATGCCGGGCGGAGACGTGGTCGTCGTCGGTGCGGTGCCGGCAACAGGAGCCTTCGCCTGCTCCTGGGCAGCGAGCAGACTGCAGATCGCGACCGTGATCGACGCAGTGCGCATGGGCACTGCAGTGTAGCCACCGGCGCCGTCAATACTGAACGACGGTCACCTCGCCGGGCACGAGCCGCAGCGGCAGGCGGGCGATTTCTCCCGACTTGCCGTGCAGCACCAGCGTGACCGCCTTCTCACTGACCGACAGCACGCCGCTGCGGCCCTGCTCGAGCGGCCAGCGCGGCGCCGACGACCAACCATCGGTGCCGATCTCCATGATGTCGAGCACCAGGCCGGCGGCATCGACCACGGTGAAGGCGCTGGCAAAGCGGCTCGGATCGACCTGGACCCGCAGATGGCAGCGGCGCACCACGACGATCCGCTGGTCGAGGATCGGCCGGTCGGTGTCGATCGCCGCGCTGTCAGGAACGAGACCTTCGCCGCTGTAGCCGATGCGGGCATCGACCCGCGGCACCGCACGCAACTCGAAGCGCCCCTCGGCATCGCTGACCGCCGACGCGCCATCGTCGGAGTACTGGCAGCTGCGCATCCGGTACAGCGCGAGGTGGGTCACCAGCTTGACCCCGGCGACCGGGTCGCCGCCCGCGGTGGTGACGCGACCGGCGACCCGCGGGTAGACGAGTTCTCCGGGCAGACGCAACTCGACGGCGCGGCTGCCGGCGGCAATCGGTTCACTGGTGATCGCCGCCGCCGGCGCCTGCACGAACACCCGCAAGCGGTATGGCCGATCGCGCAGACCGGTCAGTTCGAACGCCCCGTCGGCATCGGTATTCGCCCACACCTTGATGCCGGGACCGAGCCGTTGCACCGGCGCGGTGGCCGGCATCGCCATGTCCTCGGCGGTGCTGTTGCCGAGCACATTCGGCTCGTCCCACAGGTAGACCAGCGCGTCGGCCTGCGCCTTGCCCGCGGCGTCGACCACGCGACCGGCGATCGCCAGCGGCGGCCCTTGCAGGTGCAGCACGAGCTCACGCTGGGCCGGATCCAGCAGGCGGGCGCCGAAGTTCTCGAGCACCAGCGTCTGGTAGCCCGGATGGGCAGCGAACAACCAGCTCGCCGCCGGCGGTCCGTCCTCCTGGCGGTGGAACACCAGCTGGAACCGGCCGTCCTGGTCGGCGTGCGCGACCTGCCCATGCAACCCGACCAGCGCGCCGGCGACCGCGAGATCGCGCGCATCGACCACGCGCCCGCGCACGACCATGTGCTGGGCATCGACGCGCGCCAGCACGACGCGCTGCGGTTCACGCGTGGCGGCCGGCACCTCCAGCTGCGCCGACAGGTAGCCGTCGAGCTGGAAGGCGAGCTCGCCGGTGCCACCCGGCAGGCCCAGGACGGCAAACGACCCGTCCGCCGCGCTGCGGCGCACCGGCAGCAGGTTGCTGCGCGTCTTGTCGAGCACCGCCGGGAAGTCGCCGAGCCGCGGCAGCCGCGCCTCGATGCGCACGCGCGCCAGCGGCTGACCGGTCGCATCGACGACCACGCCGCGCACCGCGACCGCCGGCGCCGCGACGACCACCAGGTCCTGTTCGGCAACATCGTCCCGCAGCAGCGGCGTGCGCAGCGTCGCCCAGCCCGGTCCGGCCAGCAGGTACTTGCCGGCACCGCGGACGATCGCAAAGCTCCCGTCGCCGCTGCTGTCGCCAACGACCGGCAACGCTCCAAGGTCGAACACCGGTGTGCTGCCGCGATGCTCGGCGTCGGCAAGCGCAGCGGTCGTCGCTGGCGCAGCGTCCGGATCCAGACCGAGCATCTCCGGCAGCAGTTCGGTGATCACCAGCGGCACGCCGCCGAGCGGTCGGCCCGCCGGGTCGAGCACGCGGCCCGACCACTGCGGCCCGGCCGGCGGCGCGGCCACGGCCGGCGCCAGCGGCATGCGCTGCTGCGCCGCAGCCAACGGACCGGCCGCCGCGCCATCGCCGGCCGGTGCCGCGGCAATTGCCGCGGCACCTGCGGCGACCGGCGCGCCCGGCGGCGCGCTGCTGCCCGGCGTCGCAATCGCCCAGATGCCGAACAAGCCGGCCACGGCGAACAGCGCCACGGCGGCCACGATCTTCTGTTTGCTGATCATCAACAGTGCTCCACCGGCCATCGCCACGGCGCTGCCCGCCACTCCGACCTTGTTGCCTGCGAGTGCCATCACCGGTGCCGAATGCCGCCAATCCGGACCGTGAGCCTGCCGCAGCTGTTGCCGCAGTTCGTCGATGCCGCGCTCGAGCCGCTTCCGCACCGCCTCCTCGCTGCAGCCACAGTGGGCAGCGATCGCCGCGGTCGGCAGGTCGTGGTAGTAGCGCAGCAGCACGACCGTCCGGTACGGCTCGGCCATCGCGGCGACTGCAGCCGACACCCGGCGCTGCAGTTCGAGCACGGCAACGGTGGCGGCGGTCGATGGCACCGAGTCGGGCCGCAGCGCGCCGGTCTCGCGCGCGCGCCGCCGCGCTGCCGCGCGATGGCGGCGCCATGCCAGGCGGCGCACCACGGTGGCGAGCCAGGAACGCAGCGGCTGGCTGGTGTCCGGCCGAGCGTCGCACGCCGCGACCCACGTCTCCTGCACCAGATCCTCGACCTCGGTGCCGTGCACCAGCGTCCGCGCCAGCGACCGCAGCCACCGGTCGTGGCGCAGCAATTCGCCCGGGTCGATCTCGAACGGGCTCGGGCTCGCGGTCATCGTTCGTTGGCTGCCCGTGCCAGCGGCTGCGTGACGGAATCGCGCACGCTGCAACACCGCTGCGGGGCAGATCGCGGCGAGAATACGCACCGGCGAGCAGTGCTGCCGCCGCGGCCCGGCATTCTGCCGCGTGCTGCAAGCGTGCCGGGGATCGACCGCGAAGCCATGGCGCCTTTGTCGAGCAGCGCCTGACGGCCACCGCGCAGCAACCGACTGCCGATCGCCCCCGCACGAGCCACGCCCGCTTCGCCGTGGCATCTTGCGCCGGACCTGCGGGTCCGCTTTGGTGTGGCGCCCTTCGTCCCGCCTGGATCCCCGATGCGCTCCACAACCGCCATTCTCGCTGCCGTGACGCTCGCCGCCGCGCTGCCGACCCAGACCAAGCTGCTGCGCTTCCCCGACCTGCACGGCGACACCGTCGTGTTCACCTACGGCGGCGATCTGTGGAAGGCACCGCTGGCCGGCGGCGCGGCCACGCACCTGACTTCGAGCAAGGGTGTCGAGCTGTTCGCCAAGTTCTCGCCCGACGGTCGCTGGATCGCGTTCACCGGCCAGATCGACGGCGACGAGCAGGTCTACGTCATGCCTGCCGAGGGCGGCGAACCGCGGCAGCTGACCTGGTACCCGGCGCACGGGCCGTTGCCCGACCGCTGGGGCTACGACCATCAGGTGTACGGCTGGACCCCGGATGGCAGCGCCGTGCTGTTCCGCAGCCTCGATCAGGCCTGGACGATGACCGGCTGCCGGCTCTACACCGTGGCCGTCGGCGGCGCACAGAAGCAGCGCGGCGCCCTGCCGGTGCCGCTGCCGATGCCGCAGAGCGGCGCCGGCGACTTCTCGCCCGACGGCCGGCTGATCGTCTACGCGCCGCTGTTCCGCGACTTCCGCACCGAGAAGCGCTACGAGGGCGGCTGGGCCCCGGACCTGTTCGTGTTCGATCCGCAGACCGGCACGGCGGAGAACATCACCAACGATCCGCGCACCGACCGCGATCCGATGTGGATCGGCGAGCGCATCTGGTTCGCCAGCGACCGCACCGGCACGCTCAACCTGTGGTCGTACGACCCGAAGACGCGCAAGGTGTTCCAGGAGACCAGCAGCGAGCGCTGGGACGTGCGCTGGCCGAGTGCCGGCGGCCCCGGCGAGGAGCGCATCGTCTACGAGCTGGCCGGCGAGCTGTGCTGGTTCGACTGCCGCACCCACAAGGAACACCCGATCAGCATCAAGGTGCCGGACGAGGCGCTGCTGCGCCGGCCGTCGTTGGTCGACGCCAGCAGCCACATCGAGGACTTCGACCTGGCGCCGAACGGCAAGCGTGCGGTGTTGTCGGCGCGCGGCGAAGTGCTGTCGCTGCCGCTCGAACACGGCGACGTGCGCAACCTGACCCGCTCACCGGGTGCGCACGACAAGCATGCGGCATGGTCGCCCGACGGCAGCAAGATCGCCTTCGTCAGCGACCGCAGCGGCGAGGAACAGATCTACGTGGTCGACCATCTCGGCAAGAGCGAGCCCGAACAGCTGACCAGCGGTCTCAAGGTCATGCTGCTGCCGCCGGTCTGGGCCCCGGACGGCAAGAAGCTGGCGTTCAGCGACAAGGACGGCGTGCTGCGCGTGCTCGAGGTCGCCACCAAGGCGTTGACGGTCGTCGCCGACGAACCGCACGGCCAGATCGGTGACCAGACCTGGTCGCCGTGCAGCAGCTGGCTGGCGTTCTCGATGACCGGCGACAACGAGCTCAGCGGCCTCTACCTGTGGTCCTCGAGCGAACAGAAACTGCACCGCGTGTCGCGGCCGCTGGCCGACGACGCGGCGCCGGCGTTCGACGCCAAGGGCGAACGGTTGTTCTTCCTCGGCCTGCGCGGCTTCGAGCCGCGGCTCGCCAGCACCTACGAGTGGGACTTCCAGATCGACCGCAGCCGCGGCATCTTCGCGCTGGCGCTGCGCAAGGAGCTCGGCCCGCTGTTCGGCCCGCGCAGCGACGAGGCGGTCGCCGAGGCGAAGCCGGCCGATGCCACCGCCGGCAAGGACACCGCCGGCAAGGACGCCAGCAGGGAACCGGCGAAGGACGCCGGCAAGGACGCCAAGCCTGTCGCCAAGGAGCTGCCGCCGATCGCCATCGATTTCGACGGCATCCACGACCGGGTCGAGACCGTGCCGGTACCGTTCGACAACTACGCCGGCCTCGCCGCCGTCGACGGCGGACTGGTGTACCTGCGCCAGGGTGCCGGCTACTACGGCCGCGACCCCGACCATCCGACCACGCTGCACCTGTTCGCGTTCGACAAGCGCGAGGCCAGCGAACTCGGCGCCGACGTCCATGGCTTCGCGGTCGCCGCCGGCGGCAAGAAACTGCTGGTGCACGACGGCGCCAAGTGGTTCGTGCTCGACGTGCCGCCCGGCGGCAAGGACGGCAAGAAGGAACTGAAGACCGGCGGTCTGCTGGTCGAACGCGTGCCGGCCGACGAATGGCAGCAGATCTTCCAGGAGGTGTGGCGGCGCTACCGCGATTTCTTCTACGTCGACAACATGCACGGCTACGACTGGGAGGCGCTGCGCGAGCAGTACGCACCGCTGGTCGCGCACGTGCGGCACCGCAGCGACCTCAACTACGTGATCGGCGAGATGATCGCCGAGCTGGCGGTCGGCCACGCCTACATCAGCGGCGGCGACATCGACCGGCCGGCGCGCGTGCGCGTGGCGCTGCCGGGGGCGCTGTTCCAGTTCGATCCGCAGAACGGCCGCTACCAGATCGCCCGCATCCTGCGCGGCGAGAACGACGATCCGGTGTACCGCTCGCCCATGACCGCGGTCGGCGTGCAGGCGCACGAGGGCGACTACGTGCTGGCGATCGACGGCCAGGAACTGACGGCGGAACTGAGTCCGTACCAGCTGCTGCGCGGCAAGGCCGACCGGCAGGTCAGCCTGACCTTGAACAGCAAGCCGCTGCGCGACGGCGCCCGCGAGGTCCTGTTCACCGGCATCGCCGACGAGCAGAAGCTGCACTACCTCGCCTGGCTGACCAGCAACCGCGAGCGCATCGGCAAGCTCGGTGGCGGCAAGCTCGGCTACCTGCACCTGCCGGACATGGGTGCCGACGGCATCCGCGAGTTCATCAAGCAGTACTACAGCCAGCGCGACAAGGAAGGCCTGATCGTCGACGACCGCTGCAACGGTGGCGGCAACGTGTCGCAGATGGTGATCAACCGCTTGAGCCGCAAGCTGCTGATGTGCACCTTCGGCCGCACCACCGGCCTGACGCTGTACCCGCGGGCGACGTTCCACGGCCACCTCGTGTGCCTGCTCAACGAGACTTCGGCCAGCGACGGTGACATCTTCCCGGCGATGTTCCGCGCCGCCGGCCTCGGCAAGCTGATCGGCAAGCGCAGCTGGGGCGGCATCGTCGGCATCACCAACCGCGGCCCGCTGCTCGACGGCGGCACGGTCAACGTGCCCGAGTTCGGCAACACCGAGCCGGGACCGCAGTGGACGATCGAGGGCCACGGCGTCGACCCGGACATCGTCGTCGACAACGATCCGCAGAGCGTGCTGCAGGGCCGCGACCCGCAGCTCGAGAAAGCGGTCGAGGTGTTGCTCGAACGGATCGCCAAGCAGCCGCTGCCGCGCCCGGTGCGGCCGCCGGCGCCGATCAAGACCGGACACTGACGCGAAAGGGCAGCTGCCGGCGGGCCGGATCAGAGCGGCCGTACTCACTGCTCACTGCAGCGCGACGCGCAGCAGTGACGTGTAGTGCGACCCCCCGGGCTGCAGCTCACTGGCGAACAACGTCACCGCCGGTGCCGGCAGCAGTTCGCTGTGCACCTGCGCCGCGTTGGCCGCGAGCCGCGCCAGCAGCGTGCCTGCCGCCTGCGGCGTCCGCAGCCGGCCGAGCGTCACGTGCGCGTGGAACGGACGGTCCTCGCGCGCGATGCCGACGGCACCACCGACCTCGTCGAACCGGGCGGCCAGCGCCGCCATCGCCGCGGTGTCGCCCGCGACTCCGGCCCACAGCACGCGCGGCGCTCCATGTGACGGGAAATGCCCGACGCCGGCGAGGCTGCAGCACAGCGGCCCGCGCACCGCGGCCAGCGCCGCCCGTACCGGCAGCAGCTGCGGCTCGGTCGCGTCGCCGAGGAACTTCAGCGTCACGTGCAGCTGCTGCTGCTGGACCCACTTGACGTCACCGACTCCGCGCAGCGCGGCGATCGTACAGGCGAGCCGGGCCTGCAGCGGCTCGGGCAGCTCCAGGGCGACGAAACATCTCATCGCGGCGGCCCTTCGCCAAGGTCACGGCGGTCAGCATCAGCGCACGTCATCGACGGTCATGGTAAGGGCCGCACGATGCCGCCTGCCATTGCCACCGACGATCTGCGGACCAGGCCTACGCGATCCAGCAGGATCGCGAGCAGTGCCCGGGCGCGGCGTTGGCCGACCAGCTCGCCAGAACGGTCCGACGCGACCCCCGACCCGGGCGCTGCAGCAGCTGCGCGCGCCGTCCGCCAGCTGCAGGCCGGCCGCAGCCTACCGTCGCCGCGCCGGAGCGAACGTCGTTGCTTCGGCGATCGGCGGCAAACTATCGTGCGTGGCGTCGATGCCTGACCAGCGCGCCACGCCCCTGCAGCGCTTCCTCCTCGCCGTCCTGCTCGCCGTCGGACTGCTGCGCCTGCTGACCCTCGGCATGCCCGCATTGGTCGACACCACCGAGGGACGCTACGGCGCCACGGCGCTGCAGATGCTCGCCTCCGGCGACTGGGTGACGCCGCAGATCCCGCTCGATCGCGGCTTCGAGCCATACCTCGGCAAGCCGCCGTTGCACTTCTGGGCGATGGCGGCGTCGTTCGGCGTGTTCGGGGCCAACGAATGGGCGGCACGGCTGCCGAGTCTCCTGGCGGCGCTGGCGATGGTCTGGACCACCGTGGCGTTCGCCGCGCACCGCTTCGGCGCCACCACCGGCCGGCTCAGCGGCCTGATCCTCGCCAGCTCGGTGATGTACTTCCTGCTCAGCGGTGGCGTCAACGTCGACGTCACGCTGGCGGCCTGCGTCAACCTGGCGATCGTAGCCTGCTGCCGGGTTGCCGAACCGGAGCCGCGTCAGCCGAGGCTCTGGGGCCTGCTGTTCTTCGCCAGTCTCGGGCTCGGCTTCCTGACCAAGGGGCCGATCGCGATCGCGCTGACCGGCCTGGTCGGCATCGCCCACCTGCTGGTGTACCGCAACAAGCGCGTCGTCACCGGCCTGCCGTGGCTGCTCGGGCCGCTGCTGTTCCTCGCCATCGCCGCACCGTGGTTCGTCGTCGCCGAGCAGCGCAACCCGGGCTTCCTGCAGTACTTCTTCGTCAACGAGAACCTCGAGCGCTTCACCAAGACCGACTACGGCGACCGCTATGGCTCGGGCCGCGAGCATTTCCCCGGTTCGTCGTGGCTGTTCCTGCTGGCGGGGACGCTGCCGTGGAGCGTGGTGCCGATCGTGGCCGCGTGCACTCTGCGCTACCGCCACGCCGCCAAGGCCGCGCTGCGCAGCGACGACAGCTTCCTGCTGCTGTGGGCGGTGGCGCCGGCGGCGTTGTTCACGCTGGCGCCGCAGTTCACGCCCAACTACCTGCTGCCGGGGTTCGGCGCGTTCGCGATCTTCGCCGCGCGCCTCTGCGAGCGGCTGGCCGCCGACGCCCAGGGGCTCGGCCTGCGCCTGTTGCGCCGCATCGCCGCCGTCTGCCTGCTGCTGGCGCCGGTCGCGCTGATCGTCGGCGTGGCACCGCCGCTGGATGCCAGCCCCGCTCGCATCCTGCTGGCGCTGCTGTTCGCGCTACTCGCCGCTGCGTGGCTGGTGCCCCGACTGTGGCGCACCACCGATGCCCTGCAAGCGCTCGCCTACGGTGCACTGTCGATCACTGCCACCTGCGTGATCGCATTGTTCGTCAGCGCGCCGTACGTCAACGGCAACCGCTCGACCGGCGCGATCATCGATCGCTTCCTCGCCGCGCGCCACGAGCGCACTTGCGAGGTCGGCCTGTTGTTCGGCCGGCCGTTCTCGGCGTACTTCTACGGCCTCGCCGCGACCAGCACGCAGATCCACTGGCTGCACATCGACGTCAGCCAGCTCGAGTCCGATCCGCTGATCGACGACCTGCTGGTGAAGAAGACCAACTTCGTCGACCTGCCGGCGGCGACGTGGACCCGCTTCCGCATCGCCGAGCAGGTCGGCAACTGGGCCTGGCTGACGCGCAAGTAGCGCGCGATCAGCCGCCGACGAACTCGATCGCGCCGCCGGGCAGGAAGTACAGGATCAGCATGCGGCCGTCGTGCACGGTCGGCACGTGCGTCGTGTCCTTGCCGTAGACCACCCAACCCTCGGCGTGGCCGTCGAACCGCGGCGAACCGTCGAGCGCGAAGCACAGGTCGATCTCGCCGTTCGGGTGGCGATGGCGTGGGCCCGGGCCCGCCATCAGCACCGCGTCGACCGAGAAGCCGTCGAGGTCCTTGGCGACCCGGCCGAAACGGATGCCGGCGTTCTGCTTCGGCAGCAGCCAGTCGGAGTCGATCGCCGCCACCGCCGCCGCGCGCAGCTGTTCGACCACGCCGCCACGGAACGGCAGCAGCTGCTGCATCACCGCCGCCGGTCGCTCGCCATCGACCCGCAGGCGCCGACAGATCTGCACCACGGCACGCAGCTGCTTCACGAAGCAGTCCTTGGTGGTGTGTTGCCTCGGTCCGGTCCTGTGACTTGCTGCTGGAGTCGCGGTCATCCTGGTCCTCGCAGTTTCATTGCTTCGGCCGGAACACCTGCACGACCTGCGAATTGCCTTCGAGGTACGGGCCGCCGATCAGGTCGATGCAGTACGGAATCGCCGGGAACACCGCATCGAGGCAGACGCGGATCGACGCCGGCTTGCCGGGCAAGGTCACCACCAGCGACCGGTCGAGGATCGCCGCGGTCTGCCGCGACAGGATCGCGGTCGGCACGCCGGCCAACAGCGACGCGGCGCGCATCTGCTCACCGAAGCCCGGCAGCTGCTTGTGGCAGACGTCCTGCATCGCCTCGGGGGTGACGTCGCGCGCCGCCGGGCCGGTGCCGCCGGTGGTGCAGATCAGGCAACAGCCGGCAGCAGCGAGATCGCGCAGCGCCGCGGCGATCAACGGCCGTTCGTCCGGGATCACGCGCACGATGTACTCGCAGTCGGTCGCGAGATAGTCGCGCAGCGCCGCTTCGATCGCCGGGCCGCTCTGGTCTGCGTACACGCCCTGGCTGGCGCGGTCGCTGACGGTCAGGATGCCGATCTTCGGTTGCTGCACGCAGCGGCATGCTTAGCCGAACGAGCGCTGGCGAGAAAGCCTGTGCCGCGTCGTTGTGCCATCCATCCAGCATGCGTGCAGCCGCCCCAGCTCGTAGGCACCGAAGTTCCACAGGTGGACCGAGCACGGCAACCCACTGGCAGCCAACTGCCACTGCAGGCGCTCGACCGCGGCGCGCTGCGGCTACACTGAGCACCCGATCCGCGTCGAGGGAATTGCCACCATGGCTCGCATGCCCGCAGTGTTCGTTGCCGCCGTGTTCCTGCCGATGCTGGCGATGGCGCAGGAGCCCGAGTCCTGGCGATCGATCGCCAACCTGGAGCTGCTGGGCTGCAAGAGTTTTCCGGCGCCGGAGATCACGGACGCCCTGCTGCTGGACGCGACCGTACAGACCGGGGTTCGCGCCGCGCCCGATGTCGCGGCAGCCGGGACGATCCTGGCCACCGGCGTGCGCGAAGGCTACCGGCATGCCGGATTCACCAACGCCACAGTCGAAGCCGAGGTGGTCGATGGCCGCATCCGCCTGCACGTGAGTGAAGGCGAGCGCCATCGTTGTGGCACCGTGACAATCACCGGCAACTCCGTGGTGACGACCGAGGCCATCGTTGCCGAGCTGTCCAAGCGCGCGGGCCGGTGGCCCGGATGGCGACCGGAGGAGTTCGCACCGAGTGACGAACTGGCGCGCGGCAACGCGCGGAAGATGTTGCTGTACTGCTATGCGCGGAAAGGCCGTCACGACGCGCTCGGGGAAGTGCTTTTCGAACCGGACGGCAACCGTCTCAACCTGCGCTTCACCGTGACCGGCGAAGGCCACGATATGCGCGTCGGCCGCCTCGAACTGGTGGGCGAACGCGAAGCCGACGTTGCCGAGGTACTGGCAAGAGTGCGGGTACCGGTCGATGCGGTCTACACCGCCGAGCTGGCGGAGTCGCTGCGGAGTCAGCTGGAGGACCTCGGCCGCTACGCCGGCATCCGTTTGCCACGCCCAGAGGAAGCGGTCGACCACCGCCTCGATCCACTGCGGGTCCAGACCCGGCTGGTGTCCTTCGCGCCCGCCATGGCGGCGATGCACTGGACCGACTTCGCCCAGATGACCGCTGCCCTGAAGAACGTCGCCGCGCATCTACACGCCGGCAGGACCGTGTGCGTGCGGGTCCCGGTCACCGAGAATACCGCCACCGAGGATGTCACGTTTGCTGGCTGCACCGTGCTACCTTGCGTCGTGACGATCGAGGCTGGCAGCGGCGGCCTGCGAATGCATGTCCCACGGATGCACTGGTTCGACGGCACGGAGGGGCCGACCGATTTGCTCGTGTCGAGGGAAGAGGTCCTGCTGGCTCGCGGCGACGAATGTGGACGGCTTCGCTTCGATGCACCCATCACGATGCAGTTGTTGGTAGAGATCTTTCCCAATCGGGACGGCGGGATGCAGCTTGGTTGGGGCCTGAGCTTCGGCACCGACACCAAGCGCGGCGACGCAGCCATCGCAGTACGCCTGCACCCGAGCACAGCAACCTACCTGTTGTACGAAAAGCAGCAGTGTCGTCGCGACGGTGACGACCTCCTGGTAACGATCGCCGACTCCGAACTGCGCATCGGACCCAAGGGCGAGTTGCGCGCCACGACTCCGACGGCGCCACCCGGATTCGACTTGCAGCTGAACGACCGCACCTTCGACGCCGTTGCCGACGAGCTGCACCGGCGGCTTGACGGCGCTCATGTCCAACCCCTGTGGGGCTACTTCGGAGCGCAGCTTGCGGAAGCCAGTTCCGCAGCCTTGACCGGTGAGGCAACGAGGCAGCGCGACGCGCTCTTGCTGATGCACAGCAGCGCTGTGTTCATGCGGAAGCAACTCGACGGTTTCTTCAACGCACCAAGCAGAGACGCGAGCGTGTGCTTCGTCTTGCCGTCCACGGACGAAGGTGACCTCCCGATGGCGGAGATCGCGAATTGGCTGCTGACAACGGGTCGCGTCACTTTCGCCGAACGCACCTGGCCGATCACGCTGATCCGTGCGGTTCCGGACCTGATGTGGGGAACGGCTGCGACCAGAGCCGCCGCCGGGCGCGCCATCGCGGCCATCGCCGACGTTGCCGATGCCGGGCCGCTGGAGCTTTGCTGCACCTCGCATCTGCTGGCAGAATCCGGTTTCGCGACCATCAGCAAAGCGCACGCGGCGAAGGCGCTCGAACGCTGCACCTTCGCGGCCGCGTTCGCCGATCTGCTGGTGCTCGCGCCCGAAGGTCACCAGGCTCGCTCGCTGCTGCAGCGGCTCGGTGCCCATTGGCGCGGCGATCCAGCGCTGACGCCGCTGTTCGCCACGCTGCCCGCGGGCGCCGACGACCTCGCGGCGTGCGAGTTCGGCTGCCATCGGCTGTGGGACGAGTGGCTCTCTGCGCTGCTGCGCGACGATCTCAAGGCACACCGCTGAGCACGCTCAGCCGTGCCCGCCGATGCGCTTGCCCGACGCCGGCTGCTCCAGCACCTTCGCGCGCACGAACTCGCGGTTGAGCTCGGCGATCACGCGCACCGGGATGTCCTTCGGGCACACCGCTTCGCACTCGTACTGGTTGGTGCAGTTGCCAAAACCCTCGCGATCCATCGCCGCCACCAGGTTGCGCGCCCGCGCCGTGCGTTCGACCCGGCCCTGCGGCAGGTGCACGAAGTGCGACACCTTGGCGCCGACGAACAGCATCGCCGAGGCGTTCTTGCAGGCGGCGACGCAGGCGCCGCAGCCGATGCAGGTGGCGGCGTCGAACGCCTTGTCGGCCTCGTCCTTGCCGACCGGGATGCAGTTGGCGTCCTGCGGCTGGCCGGTGGCGACCGAGATGTAGGCGCCGGCAGCGACCACGCGGTCGAACGCGCTGCGGTCGACCACCAGGTCCTTGAGCACCGGGAACGCCGCCGCACGAAACGGCTCGATCCAGATCTCGGCGCCGTCGCGGAAGCTGCGCAGGTGCAGCTGGCAGGTCGTCGTGCCGCGCTCGGGACCGTGCGGCACGCCGTCGATCACCAGGCCGCAGGCACCGCAGATGCCTTCGCGGCAGTCGTGGTCGAACGCGACCGGATCCTCGCCGCGCTGCAGCAGCTGTTCGTTGAGCACGTCGAGCATCTCCAGGAACGACATGTCGGGCGACACCTGGTCGAGCTGGTAGCGGACCATGCGGCCATCGCCGGCGGCGGCTGCGGTGCCCGGCCGGCTCTGGCGCCAGATGTGCAGCGTGACCTTCATCGCAGGCCCTTCATCGCCGGCTTCACTTGTAGCTGCGCACCGCCAGGTGCACGTTCTCGAACTGCAGCGGTTCGATGTGGCGCCGCGGCAGCTGGCCTGCACCACTGTGCTCCCACACCGCGACGTGGCAGAAGTTCTGGTCATCGCGGCGCGCTTCGCCGTCGTCCTGCCACTCCTCGCGGAAGTGGCCGCCGCACGACTCGCGCCGCTGCTGCGCGTCGAGCACCATGGTCTCGGCGAACTCGAGGAAGTCGGCGACGCGGCCGGCGCGCTCGAGCGACTGGTTGAGCGACTCGCCGCTGCCGGGCACCTTGACGTCCTGCCAGAACCTTTCGCGCAGCGCCGGGATCGCCTGCAGCGCCGCCGCCAGGCCCTGCTCGTTCCTGGCCATGCCGCATTGTTGCCACAGGATCTTGCCGAGCTCCTTGTGGAAGCTGTCGACGCTGGTGCTGCCCTGGACCTCCAGCAGCCGGCCGGTACGCGCCACGACCTCCTGGCGCACGCGCGCGAACTCCTGGTGGTCGTCCTTGACGGCGCCGGGCTTCTGGCCGGCCAGGTAGCCGCCGATCGTGTACGGGATCACGAAGTAGCCGTCGGCGAGACCCTGCATCAGTGCCGACGCGCCGAGCCGGTTGGCGCCGTGGTCGCTGAAGTTGGCTTCGCCGAGCACGAACAGCCCCGGGATCGTCGCCATCAGGTCGTAGTCGACCCACAGCCCGCCCATCGTGTAGTGCACCGCCGGGAAGATGCGCATCGGCATCGTGTACGGATCCTCGGCGGTGATCTTCTGGTACATGTGGAACAGGTTGCCGTAGCGCTCGGCGATCGCCTCCCGGCCGAGCCGCGCGATCGCATCGCGGAAGTCGAGATAGACGCCGAGCCCGGTCTCGCCGATGCCGCGACCTTCGTCGCACACCTGCTTGGCGGCGCGGCTGGCGATGTCGCGCGGTGCCAGGTTGCCGAAGCTCGGATACTTGCGTTCGAGGAAGTAGTCGCGCTCGCCGTCGGGGATCTGTTGCGGCGGCCGCCGGTCGCGCGGCTGCTCCGGCACCCACACGCGGCCGTCGTTGCGCAGCGACTCGCTCATCAACGTCAGCTTGCTCTGGTGCTCGCCGCTCTGCGGGATGCAGGTCGGATGGATCTGCGTGTAGCACGGGTTGGCGAACCCGGCGCCGCGCTTGTGCGCGCGCCAAGTCGCGGTGACGTTGCAGCCCTTGGCGTTGGTCGACAGGTAGAACGCGTTGCCATAGCCGCCGGTCGCCAGCACCACGGCGTCGGCGGCGTGGGTCTGGATCGCGCCGCTCACCAGATCGCGGCTGACGATGCCCTTGGCGTGGCCGTCGACCACCACCAGGTCGAGCATCTCGGTGCGCGGCCACATGCGCACCGCCTGCCGGCCGATCATGCGCGACAGCGCCGCATAGGCACCGAGCAGCAGCTGCTGGCCGGTCTGGCCGCGCGCATAGAAGGTGCGCGACACCTGCGCGCCGCCGAAGCTGCGGTTGTCGAGGTAGCCGCCGTACTCGCGCGCGAACGGCACGCCCTGCGCCACGCACTGGTCGATGATGTTGCCGCTCAGCTGCGCCAGCCGGTAGACGTTGGCCTCGCGGGCGCGGAAGTCGCCGCCCTTGATCGTGTCGTAGAACAGCCGGAACACCGAGTCGCCGTCGTTGCGGTAGTTCTTGGCGGCGTTGATGCCGCCCTGGGCGGCGATGCTGTGCGCGCGGCGCGGGCTGTCCTGGAAGCAGAAGCAGTCGACCTGGTAGCCGAGCTCGGCCAGCGATGCCGCGGCGGCGGCGCCGGCGAGGCCCGAACCGACCACCAGCACGCGGTACTTGCGCTTGTTGGCGGGGTTCACCAGCTTCAGGTCGAAGCGCCGCTGGTCCCACTTCTCGGCCAATGGCCCGGGCGGAATCCTGGCGTCGAGTTTCACGGTCTTGCCACCACCAGGTGCGTGAGCACCGACAGCGCCAGCAGACTGTTGCCGCCGGTCACCAGCGCCGCCAGCAGCAGCGACAGCTTGTGGATCAGCGGCGTGTAGCGGTCGTGGTTCACGCCCAGGGTCTGGCACAGGCTCTGGATGCCGTGCGCCAGGTGGAAGAACAGCACGATCTGCGCCAGCACGTAGGCCGCGGCGATGCCCGGATGCGAGAAGCTCGCGGTCGCCATCGCGAACACGTCGTGGCCACCGTAGCCCTGGCTTCTGCGCGCGAAGTCGCCCGGGTTGGTGACGCCGAACGTGTAATGCAGCAGGTGGTAGACGACGAACAGCAGCGTCGTCAGACCGGTGAACACCATCGACCGCGATGCCCAGCTCGCCTGCACGGTGGCCGCGTGCGCATAGCGCACCGGCCGCGCCGCGCGGTTCTCGCGGCTGAGCCGCACGCCGGTGACGATGTGCAGCACGAACACCAGCAGCAGGCCGATGCGCGCCAGCCACAACAGCGCCCCCCGGTCCTGCAGCCACGTCGCGTAGCCGTTGATCGCCTCGGCGCCGGCCAGCAGCTGCAGGTTGCCGAGCAGGTGCACTACTACGAAGCCGAACAGCAGTACGCCGGTGACCGCCATCGTCACCTTGCCGCCGATCGACGAGCGCCAGAAGGAGAACAGCCAGCTCATGTACGCGCGGCGAAGGATCGGGACCAGCGGCTGCGAATGCAACAAGCAGAGGAGCTTGGGTGTGACGCCGGTTGCTGCGCCCAGCCACCACCTGCGCAGCGGCAAGTGCAGCGCTCTGGACCGGCCGGCTCTACGCGCGGATGTGCGAACGCGCGCGCGGCTTGTACCAGACGGTGTCAGATGGCAGCCACTGACGCTTGTCGGCTGACTCGAAGTCGAAGTTGGCTCCCGGCAGCAGGAGCGGCTCGCAGTCGACGAAGCCCAGCACCTCGTTCAAGCGCCGCGACAGCTCCAGGATCGGCCCCTCCGGCACGTCGAAGGCGTTTGACTTCGTCATGCACTCCCCATGAGCAGCGACGGGGGCAAGCCGGCCGTGGATTTCCTCGAGCCGATGCCTCGACTTCGAAGCCAAGTGGCGGACGAAGCGCGTGCGATCTGCCTGGGAACCGCTGCCAGCAGAACCGCCGCGCTCAATGCGCGAAGGTGTGGTGGCGCAGGAAGTACAGCACCTGCCGGATCGCCGCGTCGTCGATGCTCAAGTAGGTATGGCCGACCGGCAGCGTGATCGAATCGCTGGCGCCGGCGAACGTCGCCTCGGCCACGCCGACCGTGCCGTCGTCGGGCCCCGGAATGTCGGGGTTGCCTTCGCCGAGGTCGCCGACCACCGTGCCCGCGGGACACGGCATCGGCAGCGGCTGCTGGTGGAACGGATCGGCGGGGCTCAACTGCAATGCCGCCTGATCACCCATCACCCAGCGGAACACGAACCAGCGCTTGCGCAGATCGCACAGCATCGCCCCGCGGTGCGGCGTGCCGAGGTAGACGCAGGCCTTTGGCTGCCGCGCGTCCGGCCGCCGCAGATATTGCTGCACCACGAGCCCACCCAGCGAGTGGCCGACGAACGCCAGTTCGACGGCCTGGCCGCCGCGGGCGGCGACCTCGGCTTCGATCGCCTCGCCCAGCAGCGATGCATGCTGCTCGATCCGCGCGCGGGTGCTCGGATAGCCACCATTGCACGGTTGGTAACCGGCCCGGCGCAGCGCGCGTTCGAGCTTCCACATCGACCAGTTCGACCGCCACAGTCCGTGCTGCAGGAACACCAGGCGCACCTTGCCGTCCGCGGGCGCGCACAGTTCGGGCTCCGGCGTGTAGCTGCCGAGGTTGATCACCAGGTCGTACGGGCTCGCCGGCGGCAGGCCGAACGCGACCGCGACGAGGTAGAGCACCGACACGGCGGCCAGCACCTGCAACACGCGCCGCAGTGGCCGCCGGCGCCGCCGTTCTGTCGCCGGCACAGCGCCTTCAGACACCGTCATGCCGTGCCACCGTCTCCAGCCCACCGTGCAGCCGCGGCAACCACGGCAACTGCGCCAGCACCACCGCCTCGTGCGCAGCGAGTGCCTGCCACGCCGACGTCACCGCCGCCGCCGGGAACACCTGCAGCGCCACCTCCAGGTACACCGCCTGGTGCCGGCCCTCGGCTTCGACCAGGTCGGCATAGAACGCCGCGACCTCGGCATCGACCGGCTGCAGCGCGCCCGCCAGCAGCGCCATCCGTTCGTGCGAGCGCGCCTCGATCACCGCGCTGACCAGCAACTCGTCGCACAACCGCGCCGGCATCGTGGCGGCCACCTTCTGCTTCAGCCGCTCGGCGTACGGCGCCGGCGGCAGCGGCGCCAGCGCGATACGGCGCTGCTGCAAGAGCCGCAGCGTGCGTTCGAAGTGCAGCAATTCCTCGCGCGCCAACGCCGACAGCGCGCGGTGCACGTCGTGCTCGACCGGCACGCGGAACAGGAACGACATCGCCGCTGCCGCGGCCTTCTTCTCCAGCTGCGCCTGATCGACCAGCAGCACCGGCAGGTGCGCGGCCATGCCCGCGGCCCAACCCGGGGGCGTGCGGTACGGCAGCGGGAAGCGCTGGTGCATGATCCGCGTCAGCGGCGCTGCACCGTCACCGCCGCCAGGAACGGTGGCTGCACGAAGTACGCGACGCCGCGCTGCTGCGTCGACACGTCGACGCGCACCGCCGTCGCGTCACCGAGGTCCTTGGCCGGCACCGGGATCTTGAACTCCACCGTCGCATCGGTCGTCATCTCCGTCGGCCCCGGCGCGGTGAGCTTCAGGCGCACCACCGCGGTCGCGCCCTCGCGCACGACCGCGTCACGCACCAGCTCGAAGCCGCCGGTCGGCGCCGTCATCTTCACCTGCAGCGCACCGCCGGCATCGAATGCGGCCTGCAGCGGCGGCCCTTCATGGCGCGAGCCCGACGGCGCCGGCGGAGTCACCGGCTTCGCCACGGCATCGCCGCCGGCGCTGGCCGGTGCTGGCGGGGAACAAGCCGACGGGCAGCAGAGCAGCAGGACGATCGCGATCGAACATCTTGGCATGGCAGCACGCGTGTGGCCGGAGGAAACGACGTGCTGACCACGTTAGCCCAACTTGCAGGGTTCGTCGCCTGGCAGGCACACTGGCAGCAGGTCGTCCGCGCCGACACGGCTAACCGCTGGTCCCGGTCTTCGGTGACCACCGCCCGAACCACCATTCGACGAACGCCAGCAGCAGCAATGCCGCCACGCCGGCGATCGCCCACTCCGCTGCCTGGCCCAGGTGCACGACCTCGCGCCGCGGTCCTGGTGGCTGCCAGTCAGCGGCCAGGCGCAGCGGCGAGCCGGCGAGGGCCTGCAATGCCGCGGCCTCGGCCGGGGTCGGCACCGACGGCGACAGTTCATTGCCCTGGCACAGGTCAGCTGGCGGCGGCGCCAGCACCGGTGCCAGCAGTGCCGTCACCCACTGGGCGAAGCGGCCCGGAAACGCGGTGTCGGTGCGGAACTCGGCGGCGGCGTCGCTGCCCGGGTCGACGGCGAACGCCGCGACGCGGCCGAGGCCGTGGTTGCCGAACGCCAGCAGCGGCGTGCCATCGTCGCCGGCCACCAGCAATACCTGCGCGTCGCTGCGGCCCGTGCAGGGCAGCACTTCACCGAGCGTCGGCCATTCGCCGGCGGGCTTGGGCTGCAGCAGCGGCGACTCGGCGACCGCGCGCACCGCCAGCCGCCGCGGCGTGGGCCTGCCTTCGGTCGGCGGCGGCGGGTCGGCGGCTGGCTTCGGTCGGTCGATCGGCGGGATGTCGCCCGGCGGACCGCTCGGATCGAGCACGTCATTCTTCGGCTTGCGACCCGCCCGACCAAGTGCGCGCTGCACTTCGCTGCTGACCAGCGCCGGCACCCGCGTCGGGTCGGGATCCGGCAGGTAGTTGCCGCCGCCGGTGGTGGCGATCTCGTTGCAGCAGGTCGTCTGGCTCGGCTCCGGATGGGCGCCGGCGATCTGGATGATGCTGACGGTGATCCCATGTTCGCGCATTTCGCGCGCCAGCATGCGCAGCGCCAGACTCTCGTCGAGGACGATCTCGCCGTCGCTGATCACGACCGCGTGCTTCACGGCGGCCTTGCTCGCCCGCAGCATCTCGCTGGCAGTCAGCAGGCCGGCGTGCAGATAGGTGTTCTCGGCCGCATGGGCCAACCGCTCGACCGCGGTCCGCACCGTCCGGTGTTCGGTGGCCGGCGTCAATGGCAACACGATCCGGCCATCACCCTGGTTGCCGAAGGTGACGATGCCGACGCTGTCGCCTTCGCCCAATGCCTGCGCGGTGCGCAGGGCGCTGGTCTTGGCGTAGCTCATCTTGCTGCGCCGGGGCTGGACTTCATCGCCCATCGAGAACGAGCGGTCGACCACGAGCACCATCGCGATCTCATGCTTGTCGACTTCGACCGGACCACCGGGGTCGACCTTGGCGCCGCTGGTGTCGCCGGTCGGCGGTTTGTCGTTGGCCGGTGCGGTCGGCGCCGGGGTCGGTGGATCGACCGGCGGCGGTTGCTGCGGTCGTGGCGCCGCCGGGGTCGTGCCGTGCCCGGTACCGGCATCCGGGCGCGCCCGCGGCAGCACGTGTACCGGCAACAGCGGGGTCAACGGCGAATCGTGGTCCGGCAGAGCCGCGCCGGCGAGCAGCAGGCCGAGCCCGTCGTCGACGGCGGCGACGAGTTGCACCTGGGCCGCTGGCGGCAGTTCGAGCGCGGCCAGGACGGCGGCGAACGGCGACAGTTCCGCCGGCAGCACGGCCGCGGTCGTGACGTCCATGCCCTGCGCGCGCAGCGCGGCAGCGGCGACGTCGCCATGCTCGAGCACCAGCACCCGCGGCGCCGGCAGCACGGTGAGGCGGCCGGTGCGGGTCAGCACGACGCCATCGCGTTCGACCCGGGCGGCGACGGTCACGGTGCCCGCGCGCGCCGGCGTCCAGGCCAGGCGGCCGCTGCGGCCCGAGGCGAGTTCGGCGGCCGTCATCGCCAGGTCGGCGCCGTCGTCGCCGCGGACCCGCAGATCGACGTGCAGCGGCGGCGCGGTGGCGGCGAGCTGCAGTTCGAGCGCCGCCGGCCGGCCGACCTGCAGCGGGCCGGTGGCCACGAGCCGCAGCGCCGACGGGTCCAGCGACAGCGGTGGCCGCGCACTGAGCGCTGCTGCCGCGCGCGGCAGGGCGGCAGCGGCCCAGACCAACGGCCCGGTCCACGCCACCACCAGTTCGTCGGCCCGCGGCCCGGCGCGCAACGCCGCCGCGGCCAGCGCCTGCGGCCCGCGTTCCGCTGCCGGGACATCGCCATGGAACACGGCACCCGGGCGATCGCCAGCGGGCCCGCTGCGCGCGGCGAGCTCCTGCAACAGCGAACTCGCAGAGCTGCCAGCCGCCGTGCACACGGTCTCGATCCGCGCCGGCACCTGCCGTTCCACCGGCAGCTCGGGATCGAGCGCCGCACCGGCGAGCAGCAGCAGCACCAGCAGCTGCAGCAACCGCGCCGGTGCCGGTACCGTGCGCAGCAGCAGCAGGCCCGGCAACGCCAGGGCGAGCAGCAGCAGCAGCCACGGCTGCGGCGCCATCACGACTTCGCCTTGCCGGCCAGGAACACCGGCGACAGCCAATCGACGCGGTCGGCGAGGTCGCGACCGCGGCCGAAGTCGACTTCGAGCGACAGCCGTTGTCCTGGTTTGACCGGCACGGGCGGCACGGTGCGCACCGGGTCGCCGGCCTTGAGTTCGGCGCGGAATACCTCGCGCTCGTCGAGCACGATCCGCAGCGCGACATCGGCGCGCGGCAGCAACGCCAGCGCGCTGTCGTCGATGCCGACGTGCGTGCAGAACGACGCGGTGCCCTCGGGTACGAGATAGGCGAGCCGGCAGCGACTGTGCACTCCGAGACCACGGCCATGGCTGCGGCCGCCGGCACACAGCGGCCCGCCGGTGACGCTGGCATCGCGCTGCCACGGCAGGATCACGTCGCCGTCGAAACCACGTTCGTCGACGGCGGCAGGTGTCAACGACGACAAGCACACGACGCCTGCACGCGGCCAGGTCAACGCCGCGACATCGCTGGCGCGCAGCTTCGCCGTGCTGCCGTCTTCGAACTGGACGGTGAACTCGCCGGCGTGCCAGCCGCGTGGCTCCACGCCGATGCGGTCGCCGGTGCGCGTCAGCAGTTCGGCCGGTGCTCGGGCCTTGCGCGGTTCGGCAGAGCCCAGCCGCAGGCCGATCAGGTCGTCACCGCGGAACCACTTCGGTTGCGCTTCGCCGGTGCGCTGGAACAGCACCCCGCGGCCGTCGAACTGGTGCACCGATCCGGGCACCGTGTCGAGACCGATGCCGGCCTTCTGGAACATCGCCTCGACCACGCCAGCAGGCAGGCGCAGATCCGCGGAGCGTGCTTGCGCCGGCCGGAACACCACGCTGGCGATGCGATCGACGGCGATACGCCGCCGGCCGAGCACCGGCGACTGCACCTCGCACCATTCGCCATTCTTGTCGCCGCCGACGAACGTGCCGCGCACGACTTCGCCGCCCGCGAGTTCGATCCACGGCAGGTCGTGAGCGACGACGGCTGCCCCGTGCAAGGCAAACACCCGATCGATCGACACCTCCACCGCGCCACTGCCGGTGTCGAGCCGCAATCGATCGCCGGACCAGTCGAGACCCTTGCCGACCAGCGACGAGCCGTCGATCAACGACAGCTCGAAGGCCGGCGGCTGCGCCGCGAGAGGCGCGGAGATGGCCGCGGCCAAACCGAACAGGTTCATGTCACTTTGGCGCATCGTGTTTCCTGGCCATGAGAAAGCCCGGCCATTTTGGCACCACCGTCTGCTCCGGTCAGCCCGGCCAAGGCCAGGCTGCTGCAGACAACTCGTCGTCTTTTCGCGGGATTCACCAGCCCTGGCGTGCTTGCCCGACAGAGCACCGATCGCCGGCACCGAGTTTGCTTGCGCGGCGGCCCCCTTCCGGTGCCGCCGGCGGGTTCCCTTGCCGGCCACCCGCACGCGCGGTCGCTCTCGTCCACACGCGCTGCTGCGCCAACGAACATTCGAGTTTTCACCCCCGAGGCAGTGATGGTCAAACAGCTGGTCTTCGAAAACGACGCCCGTGAAGCAATCCTCCGTGGCGTGTCCAAACTGGCCAAGGCAGTAGTCTCCACGCTCGGCCCCCGCGGCCGCAATGCCGTTCTCGACAAGGGCTGGGGCGGTCCGACGGTGACCAAGGACGGGGTCACGGTCGCCGAAGAGATCGAACTCGAAGACGCCTACGAGAACATGGGCGCCAAACTGGTGAAGGAGGCGGCCAGCAAGACCTCCGACGTCGCCGGTGACGGCACCACCACCGCGACCCTGCTGGCGCACGCGATCTGCGAGCAAGGCATGCGCTACCTGACCGCCGGCGCCAACCACGCCGAGCTGATCCGCGGCATCCGGCTCGCGGCCGAGAAGCTGGTCGAACAGCTGCACCAGATGGCGCGCAAGGTGCCCGGCACCGACGTCAAGGCCATCGCCCAGGTCGCCGCCATCGCCGCCAACAACGACCCGGAGATCGGCAAGATCATCGCCGACGCGATGAAGACCGTCGGTCAGGACGGCGTGATCACGGTCGAAGAGGGCAAGGGCCTCGAGACCGAGGTACGCGTGGTCGAGGGCATGCAGTTCGATCGCGGCTACCTGTCGCCGCACTTCGTCACCGACGCCGACAGCATGACCGCGGAACTGCGCGACTGCTACGTGCTGGTGCACGAGGACAAGCTGTCGAACGTGCGTTCGCTGCTGCCGTTGCTGGAGAAGCTGAAGGACAGCAACAAGCCGCTGCTGATCATCGCCGAGGACGTCGAGGGCGAAGCGCTGGCGACGCTGGTGGTCAACAAGCTGCGCGGCATCCTCAAGGTCTGCGCGGTCAAGGCGCCGGGCTATGGCGACCGCCGCAAGGCGATGATGCAGGACATCGCGATCCTGTGCGGCGGCGAAGCGATCTTCAAGGACCTCGGCATGGACCTGGAGAAAGTGCAACTGCGCCAGCTCGGCCTGGCCAAGAAGGTGATCATCGACGGCGACAACTGCACGATCGTCGAGGGCAAGGGCAAACCCGCCGACACCAAGGCCCGCGCCGAGCAGATCCGCCGCGAGATCGACGGCACGACTTCGGACTACGACCGCGAGAAGCTGCAGGAGCGGCTCGCCAAACTGACCGGCGGCATCGCCGAGATCCGCGTCGGCGCGCACACCGAGACCGAGATGAAGGAACGCAAGGCGCTGGTCGAAGACGCGCTGCATGCGACTCGCGCCGCGATCGCCGAGGGCATCCTGCCGGGCGGCGGCACCGCGCTGCTGCGCGCCGCCAAGGCCCTCGACCAGCTGAAGCTCGAAGGTGACGCCCGCTTCGGCTGCGAGCTGATGCAGAGCGTCTGCGAGGCGCCGGTGCGCACGATCGCCGAGAACGCCGGCCTCGATGGCGCCGTCGTCGCCCGCAAGGTGCTGGCCGGCAAGGCGCAGAACTTCGGCTACAACGCGCTGACCAACGAGTATGGCGACATGATCGAGTTCGGCGTGGTCGATCCCACCAAGGTCACCCGCTCGGCGCTGCAGAACGCAGTTTCGGTTGCCGCCCTGCTGCTGACCACCGACTGTGTGATCACCGACCTGAAGAAGGACGAGGACGCGCCCGGTGGCGCCGGCCAGATGTAGGCCGGCCGGACCCGGCGCGACCGTCTGCTTACCACAGAGTCGACCACAGAGTCGACCCCTGAGTTGACCCCTGACATTCCAACCTGAGCATTCGAGAGGAGATCGAGAACATGGCTTCCCTGCGACCACTCGAGGATCGCGTCGTCCTGAAAGTACTGGACGCCGAAGAGACCAGCGCCGGCGGCATCATCCTGCCCGACAACGTCAAGGAGAAACCGCAGCGCGGCAAGGTCACCGCGATCGGTGACGGCAAACTGACCAAGGACGGCAAGCGCATCAAGCTCGACGTCAAGAAGGGCGACCTGGTGTTGTTCGGCAAGTACGCCGGCAGCGACGTCAAGGTCGACGGCACCGATTATAAGATCCTGCGCGAGAACGAGATTCTCGCCAAGATGGAGGACTGAGCGATGGCGAAGCAGATCATGTACGACGAGAGCGCGCGCCGCAAAGCAGTCGAGGGCGTGCAGAAGCTGGCCAAGGCGATCAAGGTCACGCTCGGTCCGGCCGGCAAGAACGTGATCATCGAGAAATCGTTCGCGCTCGCCCAGG
>Ga0209488_10000388_pt1 | contig 36336 bp, 32 predicted proteins | sample Rivendell_Oct201_8_FD_188349 | JGI IMG/M metagenome (GOLD analysis project Ga0209488, IMG submission 188349) | Vadose zone soil microbial communities from the Eel River Critical Zone Observatory, Northern California, USA -... | ecosystem: Environmental > Terrestrial > Soil > Vadose zone >...
TTGCCCGTCTGCTCCATCGGTTGGCCCTTGCGCCCGACAAGGCCGACGAATATGCAAAGAACGGCATCGCCGGGGAATGAGATCGCAGGCGCGCGGTGGAGCGGCGCGCAGTGGAGATGATTGGATCCGCTCACGGCCCTGGCGTCGGACCGAGGTAACGAGCGGCGACTCGTGGCGGCTCGGCGCCATCGACGGGTACACTCGGGGCCGGCGAACGGCCGAGCAGGCGGCAGGAGGGCTGCGTGGCGCAAGCGGCACCAAAACCACGCACTCGCAGGGCGAAGACGGCGGCGACCGCGGAGGTCGCGACAGGAGCTCCGCCGCGCCCGACACGCCGCGCGATGGATGGCCCCGCCGACGGCGGACGCCCGGAGCCGACCCTCAAGATCATCGAGACGCGGATCCTCCGTGGGCCCAACTACTGGGCACGCGAACCGGTCGTCCGGATGGTCGTCGATCTCGGCATCCTCGAGGACTACCCGTCGAACAAGATCCCTGGCTTCACCGACGCCCTCGTCGAGCTCCTCCCGAGCCTCGAGGACCACGCCTGCAGCCTCGGCCGCCGCGGCGGCTTCATCACGAGGCTCCGCGACGGAACGTGGGCCGGCCACATCGCCGAGCACATCGCCCTCGAGCTCCAGAACCTCGCCGGCACGGACGTCCGTCACGGCAAGACGCGCAGCACCGGCGAGCACGGCCGCTACAACGTGATCTACGAGTTCCGCGAGGAGAGCGTCGGAATCGACGCCGGCAAGCTCGCGGTCCGCCTCGTGAATCACCTCGTCGCCCCGAGCGACCCGTCGGTCGACCTCGACTTCATGGCGGAGCTCGAGGCCCTCATCCGCCTGGCCGAGAAGCAGGCCTTCGGGCCGTCGACCCAGGCGATCCTCGACGAGGCCGCCAGCCGCGACATCCCCTACATCCGGCTCGATCGCCACTCGCTCGTCCAGCTCGGGCTCGGCGTCCACCAGCAGCGGATCCGGGCGACGATGACCTCGCAGACGTCGGGCATCGCCGTCGACATCGCGTCGGACAAGAGCCTGACGAACCGGCTCCTCGACTCGGCCGGGCTGCCCGTCCCGCGCAGCGCCGTCGTCACGACCGAGGACGAAACGGTCGCGGCGGCCCACCGGCTCGGCTTCCCGTGCGTCGTCAAGCCGCTCGACGGCAACCACGGCCGCGGCGTCCATCTCGACCTCCTCTCGGACGAGGCGGTTCGGGCCGCGTTCCACGGCGCACTCAGGGAGAGCCGTTCCGGCGATCTCGTCGTCGAGACGTACGTCGCGGGCAACGACTACCGCTGTCTTGTCATCGGGGGCAAGGTCGCGGCGATCGCCGAGCGCGTCCCCGCCAGCGTGGTCGCCGACGGCGAGCACACCGTCCGCGAGCTCGTCGAGATCGCCAACCAGGATCCCCGCCGCGGCATCGGCCACGAGAAGGTCCTGACCAGGATCAAGCTCGACGAGGCCGCCGAGGAGCTCGTTCTTGCCCAGGGCTTCGGGCTGGATGACCGGCCGCCGAGGGACACCCGGATCAAGCTTGCCCTGACCGGCAACATGTCGACCGGCGGGACGTCGATCGACCGGACGATCGAGGCCCATCCGGACAACATCGAGATCGCCGAGACGGCCGCCCAGGTCGTCGGTCTCGACGTCGCCGGCATCGACTTCATCTGCCCGGACATCGCCACGCCCGTCCGTGAGACCGGTGGCGCCATCGTCGAGGTCAACGCCGCGCCCGGCTTCCGGATGCACACCCACCCGACCGAGGGTGAGCCGCAGTACGTCGCCCGCCCGGTCATCGACAGCCTCTTCCCGCCCGGCACGCCTGCCCGCATTCCGATCGTCGCCGTGACGGGTACGAACGGCAAGACGACGACAGTCCGGATGATCGCCCACATCATGAAGCTGATGGGCCGGCGGGTCGGGATGACCTCGACCGACGGCATCGTCGTCGACGGCCGGCTGACGAAGAAGGGCGACATGTCGGGCCCGAAGTCGGCCCAGATGGTCCTCCAGAACCCAAAGGTCGACACGGCGGTCTTCGAGGTCGCCCGCGGCGGCATCCTCCGCGAGGGCCTCGGCTACGACCGCAACGACGTCGCCGTCGTGACGAACGTGACCGGCGATCACCTGGGGCTCGGCGGGATCGACTCGATCGGCCAGCTGGCGAACGTCAAGGCGGTCGTCGTCGAGGCGGTGCCGCGGTCAGGCACGGCAGTCCTCAACGCCGACGACAGCCACGTCTACCGGATGGGCCGCCACTGCGCCGGGCGGGTCGTCCTGTTCAGCATGTCGACCGAGAAGGGCGAGGACGGCTTCGATCGTATCGATGGCCACACCTCACGCGGCAATGCCGCCTTCTGCCTCGAGCCGAGCGCGGCCGGCGAGCTCATCGTCCTCAAGCACGGACCGCGCACGATGCCTGTGCTGTACACGCACCTCATCCCGGCGACGTTCGGTGGCAAGGCCCGGATGAATGTCGCCAATGCCCTGGCCGCCGCGGCGGCGGCGTGGGCGGCCGGCGCCCATCTCCACGACATCCGGCAGGGCCTCCGGACGTTCTCGACGTCGTTCTTCCAGGCGCCGGGCCGGCTGAATCTCGTCGACGTCGGGGGGATCCGCGTCGTGATCGACTACTGCCACAACGTCGACGGCATGCGCCAGCTGGCCGACTTCGTCGACCGGATGATGGCCGAGCCGGTGTCGGTCGCGGGGCGCGTCGCGGCGGTCTCGGAGCGGGCCCGCCTCGGCAAGGACGGCGAGGACGGCACGCGGTTCGTCCGGCGCGGGCGAGCGATCGGGGTGATCGGCATCCCCGGCGACAGACGCGACGACGACCAGCGCGAGTACGGGGCGATTGCCGCCGGATCGTTCGACGAGATCATCGTCCGTGAGGACAAGAACCTTCGCGGCCGGGCACCGGGCGAGAGCGCCTCACATGTCATCGACGGTGTTCGCGCGGCGCGGGCCTCCGGGGCCCGAGTCGTGAAAGGCGAGAAGATCCTCGACGAGATCACGGCCGTCCGGGCGGCCCTTCGGCGGGCCGCTCCCGGCGATCTGATCGTCTGCTGTGTCGATGACGCGGTGAGCGTCTACCGCGCGGCCATGGCAGCGGCCGGCTCGTCGCGCGGCGGGCAGGCGTTCGCGGACCCCGGCGAGCTCGAGGCGCCGGAGGGGTGAGCAGATCCGGGACACCGCGCTACGTCCCGGAGGATTCGCTCCTCAGCCCGCGGTTCACCGGGCCGTCGACGTTCGCCCGGCTGCCCTACGTCCGGACCCTGGAGGACGTCGACCTTGCTATCGTCGGCGTGCCGTTCGACACCGGTGTGACGTATCGCGTCGGCGGACGCTTCGGGCCGAATGCGGTCCGCGCGGCGAGCGTCATGCTCCGGCCGTACAACGCCAACCTCGACGTCAAGCCGTTCGACATCCTGTCGTGCGTCGACTACGGCGACGTCTCGATCGTCCCCGGCTACATCGAGCGGAGCTATGAGGCGATCGAGCGGACGGTCGCCCCGATCGTCGAGGCGGGTGTCGTCCCGCTCCTGATCGGTGGCGATCACGCCTGCACGCTGCCGCACCTCCGGGCGACCCGCTCGCGCGGCCCGGTTGCCGTCATCGACTTCGACTCCCACACCGACGCCTGGGACAGCTATTTCGGCGAGAAGTACAACCACGGGACGTGGATGCGCCGGGCCATCGAGGAGGGCCTGGTCGACGTCGCCCAGTCGATCGAGGTTGGCCTGCGAGGGTCGCTCTACGGAGCGACCGACTGGAGCGGGCTTCGCGACGAGCTTGGGCTCGACTACATCACGACCGAAGAGATCCTGGCCATCGGGCCCGACGAGACCGCCGCCCGGATCCGGGCTCGCGTCGGTGATGCCACGGCGTTCATCAGCTTCGACATCGACGTCGTCGACCCGGCGTTCGCGCCCGGGACCGGCACGCCCGAGCCGGGCGGTCCGTCGGCGCACGACATGCTGGCGGTCGTCCGGCTTCTGACTGGGATCGACTTCGTCGGGTTCGACGTCGTCGAGGTCATCCCCGCCTACGATCCGGCCGACCAGACGGCGTTCCTCGCGGCGAACCTCGCCTACGAGATGCTGTCGCTCGTGGCCCTCCGCCGGTCGGGGCGTTAGCCGTCGCCTTTCGGCCTTCCCGCGGCGCAAACCCATTGTTCCGTCTTGTCGGGCGGACTACGATGCCTCGGTTCGGATGGAGGAGCAGCCGACAGGGCCGCACCGCGGCCACGGAGGAGGGTTCGAGCATGCGTCGCTGGACAACGGTCGTCGCGTTCGTCGCACTGACATCGGTGATGGCGGGCTGTGGTGGAGGCGGAGGTGGAAGCGCGAGTGCAGCCCCGCCATCGGTCACCGGGTCGATCCCGGCAGCTCCATCGGAGGGCGCGTCGGCGAGCGCCGGCGGAAGCGCTGCTGCGTCATCGGCCGCCTGCAATCCTCCCCGCCAGGACGGGGTGAAGCTGACGTTCGCCTCGTTCGGCGGCGTCTACCAGGATGCCCAGCGCAAGGCGTGGCTCGATCCGTACTCGGCCGCGACCGGCGTCGAGTTCACGAACGATGAGAACTCCTCCAACGCCACGATCAAGGCCCAGGTCGAGGCGGGCCAGGTGACATGGGACGTCGTCGACGTCGGCAATGATTTCGGCCTCGACGCGAACAAGGACCTGCTCGAGCCGCTCGACTACACGCTCATCCCGCGCGACGAGGTCCTCGACGGGTTCGCCGGTGACTACCGCGTCGCCGACATCACCTACGGCGTCGTTCTCGGTTACAACACCGATAAGACGGCCGGCAAGGTGCCCGCGGGTTGGGCCGACTTCTTCGACCTTCAGAAGTTCCCGGGCAAGCGCGGGCTGTGGGACTACTCGGAGGGCGGAATCCTCGAGTTCGCGCTGATGGCCGACGGCGTCAAGCCGGCCGACCTCTACAAGCCCTCCCTCGACGTCGCGCGCGCCACGAAGAAGCTCGACACGATCAAGGACAACATCGTCTTCTGGGGCTCCGGTGCCGAGTCCCAGGAGCTGATCGGCTCCGGCGAGGTCGCGATGACGATGATCTGGAATGGGCGCGCCTGGAGTGCAAAGAACACCGACAAGAAGCCTGTCGAGATCCAGTGGAACCAGCAGATCGTCACCGCCGACTACCTCGTCGTGCCGAAGGGCTCGCCGAACAAGGACGCGGCGATGAAGTTCATCGCCTACACGATCTGCGCGGCCAACAACGCCAAGCCGTCTTCGTACATCCCGTACGGGCCGACGAACAAGAACGCGAAGCCCGATCCGGCGAAGGTTGCCGACCTGTCGGTGTCGAACGCCGACGAGAATTCGGGCTATTTCGACGACACATATCTCATCGACAATTTCAAGGACATCGACGCCGCCTACCAGGCCTGGAAGACGAAATAGCGAGGGCAAGCCTGCTGGGCTGAACCCATGTCGACCGACGCCGCCGGTGGCCGCTCGCGGCCGAGCCTTCGCGGCCTGGCGGGCAATCGCTGGTCGCTGCTCGTGCTCCCGGCGGTCGTCTTCCTCGCCGTGTTCTTCCTTGCCCCGCTCGTGACGATGAGCCTGCGGAGCGTGACGGATCCGCAGGGTGCCGGGCTGTCGAATTACACGAGGTTCTTCGGGGATGAGGCGTACCTGCGCGTCCTCATCAACACGTTCTGGATCGCGCTCGTCTCGACGGTGACGTGCCTCGTCGTCGGCTATCCGTTCGCCTACCTGATGACGGTCGTATCCGGCCGGGTCGCCGGGCTCCTCCTCATCGCCGTCCTTCTCCCGTTCTGGTCGAGCCTTCTCGTCCGGACCTTTGCCTGGCAGGTGATCCTGCGAGACACCGGCATCATCAACCGGTTCCTGCTTGATCTCGGGCTGATCTCCTCGCCATTGACCCTGATCCGGACGACGCTCGGCGTGATCCTCGGGATGTCCCACATCCTGCTGCCGTTCATGGTCCTGCCGCTCTACGCGGTCATGCGCCGGATCGACCCCGAATATGGTCGAGCGGCCGCGAACCTCGGGGCGCCGCCGATGTCCGCCTTCCTCCGCGTTTTCGTACCGCTCAGCCTGCCGGGCGTCGTCGCGGGCTGCCTCCTGGTGTTCGTCCTGGCCCTCGGCTTCTACATCACGCCGGCGCTGCTCGGCGGCCTTCACGATCAGATGATCAGCCAGCTCATCGTCCAGCAGATCCAGCAGCGGCTCGATTGGGGTTTCGGGACGGCAATGAGCGTCGTCCTCATGGTCATCACGCTGGTCATCCTGTTCATCGCCTCGCGCCTGGTTCGCCTTCGTGACGTCTTCGGAAGCGCGGTCGAGGAATGACGCCGTGACCGAATCCTGGCGCGGCCCGCGGCGACTGCTCATGGCAGCCCTCGGCGGGCTGACGGTGTTCTACCTGCTCGCCCCGACCCTCGTCATCGTCCCGATGAGCTTCACCGAGGCGAAGATCCTCAGCTTCCCGCCGCAGGGCTTCTCCCTCCAGTGGTACCAGCGGATGTTCACGGACCCGCAGTGGTCGTCCGGCATGCTCCACAGTGCGCAGGTCGCCGTCCTGACCGCGATTCTCGCGACGGTTCTCGGGACGCTCGCGGCGCTCGGGTTGACCCGCGGACGCTTTCCGGGCCGGACGGCCGTGAACGCACTCGCCTTGTCACCGTTGATCGTGCCGGTCGTGATCATCGCGATCGGGATGTTCTCGCTCTTCGTCCAGTGGCGGATCAGCGGTTCGCTCATCGGGCTGGTGCTGGCCCACACGGCACTGGCGCTGCCGTTCGTGATCGTCAACGTCGGGACGAGCCTGCGGACGATGGATCGAAACCTCGAGATGGCCGCGGCGAACCTCGGCGCCGATCCGCGCCGGACGTTCATGCGGATCACGCTGCCGATCATCCTGCCGGGCGTCCTGGCCGGTGCGATCTTTGCGTTCATCACGTCGTGGGACGAGGTGGTGGTGGCGATCTTCCTGACCTCCGCACGGTTCCGGACGCTGCCGGTCGAGATGTGGGAGCAGGTCCGCCAAGTCGTCGATCCCACAGTGGCGGCGGTTTCGACGACGCTCCTCGTGGTGACGACGGCGTTGTTGCTCCTGTTGTTCGTCGTTCGCCGCCAGTCGCCCGCCCGATGACCGCTTCGCTTGCGGGCATCCCGTCGACCGGACCCGGCCCGGCCGGAGAGCGCCAGGCGGGGGAGCGCCCGGCGGGGGAGCGGCCCGCACTCGTCCTTCGCGGCCTGCGGAAACTGTTCGGGCCGGCCGCCGCCGTGGACGGGGTCGACCTGGAGATCCGACGTGGCGAGTTCGTGACGCTCCTCGGACCGTCGGGCTCGGGCAAGACGACGACCCTCCGGATGGTCGCGGGCTTCATGGCGCCGACGAGCGGCTCGATCGAGATCGACGGCAGCGACATGACGCGCGTGCCGCCGTATCGGCGCGACGTCGGGATGGTCTTCCAGAACTACGCCCTGTTTCCGCACATGACCGCCGCCCAGAACATCGCCTTCCCGCTGCAGATGCGCCGCAAGTCCCGAAGCGAGATCGAGAAGCGGGTCGCCGACGCATTGGCGCTCGTGAAGCTGGCCAAGTTCGGCGATCGGTATCCGCGGCAGCTGTCCGGGGGACAGCAACAGCGAATCGCTCTCGCCCGGGCGGTCGTTTTCGGGCCGCGGCTCCTGCTCATGGACGAACCACTCGGCGCGCTCGACAGGAAGCTCCGCGAGGCACTCCAGCTGGAGATCATCCACGTCAGCCGGGAGCTCGGGGCGACTGTGCTGTACGTGACCCACGACCAGGAAGAGGCGCTCGTCATGAGTGACCGGATCGCCATCTTCAACGCCGGCCGGATCGACCAGCTTGGCAGCGGCGAGGACCTGTACGACCGACCGGCCTCCCTGTTCGTCGCCGATTTCATCGGCGAGTCGAACATCCTGCGCGGACAATACGAGCGTGACGGCGCCGGTGGCGGCTGGCTGACCCGCGGTTCGTGGCGCTGGCGGGTCGGGCGGGCATCAGCCGAGCGGGCCGCCCTCGACACGGGCTCACCTGCGGCGCTCGTGGTTCGCCCCGAGCGAATCCGGATCGTCGGGAGCAACGACCAGGTTCCGGCCGAGGCGAACTCGGTGGAGGCCGCGATCACCGACGTCCTCTACCTGGGCTCCGATCGGAAGTACGGGCTCACCCTTCCCGATGGGCAGCGAGCAGCGGTCCGCCAGCAGCGCGACGGCGCCGCCGGGCGCGAATGGCCGAGCGGCGAGCGAGTTCAGCTGACCTGGTCGATCGACGACGGTGTCCTGGTGGCCGATCCGACTGGCTGAGCTCCGTGGCTCGTTTTGGCGCCCGGCGCGCCGGGGCAAGCGCCTCAGCGAGGCGTGTTCGAGGTGACCGTGCGGGTGATCCAGACGATCTCGAGCGCCGAGATGATGATCAGTGCGATGCCGACGACCGTCTCCACGGAATGGCTCCTCCATCACCGGATCCTGATCGGTGGCCCGACCTGCGCGCGATGATGGGGCTCGCGCTTTCGGAAATCAAGAACGGCGAGGCCGCTCCTGGAGTCGTGGGACCATCCCGGCGCCCCTCCGCATATGCGGCTCACTCATAAGAATCACCTCAAACACGCTCGACCCTCACCACGTTTCCCGCAACGCGTGCGTGCCTCGCTCACCGTTTGCGTAGGGTCGAGCGTGATGATCCCGAATCCTATGAGCGAGGCGCATATCGGCAGCGCCGACGCCGCTGCGGGCGCCGCAGCGCCGTCTCAACCCCGGCGCGGACGCTCCTGGAGTCGCGGGATGAGCGAGGTGAGCTCCGTCGCGACGTCGATCGGCTTCGCGCCGAGTGAGTCGAGCAGGGCGAACACCTCTTCCCGTTCCTCGTGGCAGAGCAGCACGATGATCCGCGGCTTGCCTGACGCGTCGGCAAGCTCCGCACGCAGGGCCGCCGTCTCGGACTCGTAAACGGGGACGTCGGCGGTCGACACGCCGGCCGCCCGGATCCCTGCCATCAGCTCCCCGACGATCGACTCGCGCGACCGGCCGCGCAGGTACTTCAGCGTTTCCTTGATCGCGACGCGCTGAGCGCGCTCGGCGGCGATCCGGGCGATCCCGCGGAGCGTGTCGTCGGGACGATCGCCCGCCGTGCCGACGATCGCCGTGATCGGCGCCGCGCGCCCGGCCGCCCCGCCGGCGATCCCCTCCGCGACATCGAGGATCGCCGCGACGCCGGCCTCGTTGTGGGCGAAGTCGACGATCACGATCCGAGGGCCCAGTCGGTAGAGGTTGAGCCGTCCCGGCGACCGATCAGAGGTCGGTCGGAAGTCGACGAGGCCCTCGCGAACCTCCTCGAGCGTCGCCCCCAGTCCGCGGGCCGCGGCGGATGCCGCCAGTGCGTTCGCGACGTTGTGGCGGGCGAGCCCGCCGATCGTGATCGGCACCCGCCCGACCTCGACGATCTTGTGCGCCTTGCCGCCGTCGAGCTCGACCAGCCAGCCGGAGCGGATGACATAGGCGCGCCCGCTACGGCCGCCGCGCCCGGGCTCCTCGACGACCCGTCGGACGGCGGCGTTGTCACCCTCGCCGAGGGTGAAGAGTGCAACCCGGCACGCGACCCGTCGGGCCATCGCCGCGACGAACGGATCGTCGGCGTTGAGGACCGCCCAGCCGTCCGGCTTCGTCACCCGAACGACGGTCGACTTGACCTCGGCCAGCTCGGGCAGGGTATGGATGCCCTGGAGGTCGAGATGATCGGAGCTGACGTTGGTGACGACGCCGACCTCGTTCGACTCATAGCCCATGCCGCGCAGGACCAGCCCGCCCCGCGCCGTCTCGAGAACCGCGACGTCGAGATCGGACCGGGCGAGGATCTGCCACGCACCGCCCGGTCCCGTCCAGTCGCCGGGTTCGACGAGCCGCTCGTTGACCAGGACACCGTCGGAGGTCGTCGTGCCGACCCGCCGGTCGGCCTGGACCAGGATGTGGGTGACGAGCCGGGTGACGGTGCTCTTGCCGTTCGTCCCGGTGATCGAGACAACCGGCAGGCGCCGGTCCGCGTTCCGGATCCAGGCCGGCGGCGTGGTCCGCGATCCTTTGATCCGCTCGGTCCAGCGTTCGAGGAGCCGCTCCTGGGCACCCGTCAGGCGGGTCCGCCGAGCGGCCGAGACGTCCCGGTCCGTGAGGGCGAGAGCCGCCTCGGCGATCGTGTGGGCGCGTTCGGCCCCGATCCATGGGAACGTCACGATCCAATGTCCCGGGTCGGACGAGCGATGAACGACGACACCGGTCCGCCCTTCGTCGTGGTCGACCCGCAGGCGCCGGATCCAGTCGACCAGGGCGTCGATCTGGGCAGGCCAGTCGCGCCGCGGCACGTCGACGCCCAGATGGACGAGCGCGTGGCGGCCCGGCGCTCGCTGGCCGTACCACGTCCGCCGACGGCCGATCGCGACCTCGACCTTCACCACCGGCTCGAGCCGATAGACATTGGGTCCCTCGAGGAGCCGGATCTCGATCTGTCGCACGGTCCGGCGAGGATAACAAGCGCCGGGGCACTCCGGACCACCCCGGCTCGAACCCCGGGCCACCCCGGGCGTTGATTAGACTGGTGCCGAATGGCGACGATCCACCCGCCCGCGGCCGGCGTTTCGGCCGACGACCTGACAGAGATCGAGGCGAGCCTGCGGGCCGACGAGGCCACTTACCTGGCCGACCTCGAGCGCCTCGTCAACATCGACTGCGGCAGCTACACGCCCGCTGGGGTCGACGAGGTCGGCAGGTTCGTGGCCGGCTTCCTGGCCGACCTCGGGGCCACCCTCGAGGTCCGACCGGACCCTGCTGGGCGGCTGGGGGCGACGGTGATCGCGACGTTGAAGGGTTCCGCGGCGCCGGGCGCGCGGCTCCTCCTCATCGGCCACATGGACACGGTCTTCGACCCGGGCACGGCCGCCGAACGGCCGTTCGCCGTCGCCGACGGCATCGCCACCGGACCCGGTGTCACCGACATGAAATCGGGCCTGCTGGCCGGCCTCTACGCGATCCGGGCGCTCGTCCGCCGCGGGCCGCTGCCGTTCGAGCGGCTGACGTTCGTCGCCAACCCGGACGAGGAGATCGGCTCGCCGACCTCGACACCGCACATCATCGAGCTGGCGGCGACCGCCGACGCCTGCCTCGTCCTCGAGTGCGCCCGAGCGAATGGCGACATCGTCTCGTCGCGCAAAGGGATCCTCGACGCCAGGATCCACGTTCGCGGCCGGGCCGCCCACGCGGGCGTCGAGCCCGAGAAGGGCCGCAGCGCGATCCTTGCTGCGGCGGACCTGGTCGGGCGGCTCCACGAGCTCAACGGGCGCTGGGATGGGGTGACCGTCAATGTCGGCGTCATCGCCGGCGGGACGCGGCCGAATGTCGTACCGGAGCGATGCACGCTCGAGGTCGATGTCCGGGCGATCAGGCGCGAGGATCTCGAGACGGCGGAAGCGGCGATTACTGAGCTCCTCGGCGAGCTGGTGGTCCCCGACACGACCGCGGAGCTCGAACCGATGGCCCACTGGTGGCCGATGGAGAAGCTCGAGCGGTCCGGGCGGCTCGTCGAGCACGCCGTCGCCCTGGCGGAGCGTCTCGGGTTCAGCGTCCGCGATACCGCAACGGGCGGGGCATCCGATGCCAATACGACCGCCGGACTCGGGGTGCCGTCGCTCGACGGCCTGGGGCCGATCGGCGGGAACGACCATTCGCCGGCGGAGTACCTCGAGGTCGCCTCGATCGTGCCGCGGACGACGCTCGTGGCCGGCCTGGTCGTGGCGATCAGCCGAGATCCGGCCGTCGCGGCGTGGAGAGCGGAGCGTGGCTGACGGTCGTCGTGGTTGAACGTCGCCGCAACGTCTCGTCCGGTGGTCCCTTCGAAGCGTCCGTCGGCTACAGCCGCGCCGTCGCGATCGGCGATTCGTGCTGGGTCGCCGGCACCACCGACGCGGGTCCGGACGGCCGATCCCTGCACCCCGACGATGCCGGAGCGCAGGCGCGGGCGATTTTCGCGATAGCGGAACGCGCCCTTGGCGAGGCGGCCTTCGGCCTTGCCGACGTCGTCCGGACCCGGATGTTTGTCGTTCGCCCGGAGGACATCGATGCCGTGACGGCGGCCCACGGCGAGGTCTTTCGGTCGATCCGCCCGGCGGCGACGCTCGTCGTCGTTGCCGCGTTGATGAATCCCTCGTTCCTGGTCGAGATCGAGCTGGAGGCGCGCCGGGCCTGAGGCGCTCGCGAGCCGATGGCTCTCCTCAATACCTGCGGCGATGTCGGCCCGCGACGCCCGCTCAGGCCGCGCCCGCCGCGCGGCCGATAATCGCGATTGCGACGGCCGCGATCAGCCCGAGGAACAGGTTCCGCCGCCACGCCACGATCGCCAGGCAGGCCCCGACGGCCAGCCATTCGAGCCCGACGTGGAAGCGCGGCCCGCTGTCGGTCGCGACGACCATGACATTGACGGCGGCTAGCGCGGCCAGGATAGCGGGCCCGACGAGCTGGAGGTAGTCGAGCGCCCGTCGCGGCAGCCGGTCCATCGCCGGCGCCAGGAGCCCGAGCGCTCGCGACGGGTACGTCACGAGGAACATCAGGCCGGCCAGCAGGACGAGCTGGGTGTTCATCGCCGCCTATCCCCACCGTCCGGCTCGTCGTCGAAGTGAGCACCCGGCATCGCGTACCGCTCGGCCGACGCTCCGGTTCCGAGCGGCGCCCGCTCGTTGGCGACGGACGCGGGAACGGCCAGGCCAACCGCAGGACCGATCAGCCCGCCGGCGATGATCCCGATCGCCGGTCCAGCGATGAGAGCGACAGCTACGCCGACCCCCGCTCCCACGATCGCCGCGACGATCTCGCGACGACCGGAGATCAGCCCGATCGCCAGGCCGACCATCGCCGCCGGAAAGATGACGTCGATGCCGAACCGATTGGGCTCCGGAATCGAGCCGCCGACGAGCACCCCGGCCAGCGTCGCGAGGTTCCACGGGATGAAGGTCGCGCCGATCCCGGCGACCCAGTAGCCCCAGGCGTCGGCGCGACCGAGTCGCCGGAAGTGGGCCATCGACAGGGCGAACGCCTCGTCGGTGAGGAGATGGGCCATGACCGCCCGCTCGGCGAACGGCCGATCGCGGAGCCACGGCGCGATCGCCGCTGAGTAGAGCAGGTGCCGAGCGTTGAGCAGCGCCGTGAGGAGCACGACGCCGGGCCAGGCGAGGCCGCCGGCGACATAGCCGACGGCCGCGAACTGTGCGGCGCCACCGAAGGCGAGGGCGCTCATGGCCATCGCCTCAAACGGCGAAAACCCGGCGTTGCGCGCCGCCAGCCCGTAGACGAAGCCAAACCCCATCGCGCTGACGACGATGCCGGCGGCTTCGATGACAAGTCGGCGGCGCGATGCGGCGAGGGCGTCCTTGGGCGCAAGGATCTCGTCCGGGGACACGATCAGGCCCGCCCTAGCGCAGGAACGTCTTGCCGCAGGTCCCGTCGCAGACGACGAAGAGGGCGTGCTTGTCGAGCGCGTAGCCGGCGACGTGGAGCAGGCCCGGACAGCCCTTCGTCGGGCATTTCCAGACCCACCACCGATCGTTCTCGTCGGGTGGGCTCGACTCCGCCGCGAGCGTTGCCGCGAGTCCGTCGCGCTCCGACACGAGACGGGCGATCGTGGCGGCCCGCTCGGCCTCGGTCTCGCTCGTGTACGGGTAGTTCTGGCCGACGTTCGAAGTCACACTGGCTCCTGGTCGCAGAAGAGAGGGAGACCGGTGGCGGCGTCGTGTGAGCGCAGCCCGCCACCGGTAGCGGCGAGTATAGCCAGAGCGCCGCGCGGCGACGAGAGCCACTCTCCCGCGACGCACGCGCCGGACGCGCTGGACGCGCTCGCTCAGCGGACCGCCGGCAGCCCCGCGCTTCGCGGATCCGTGGCCGCGGCCAGCGAACCGCCGCCCGCGGGTCCGCCGTCGACGAGCTCGATCGCGTGGGCGTGCCCTACCTTGCGGTCGAACGGCTCGGTCTTCGTGACGGGATGGCCCATCGCGGCCAGCGCCGCGAGTACGCCAGGCCTGAAGCGGGGCTCTGCCCGCACCTCGACCGGTGGCGCGAAATGCTCGCCCGGCTCGACGAACCAGCGCGGCGCGGCGACCGCGGTCGCGACATCGACGCCGCCGTCAACGAGGGCCGAGACGACCTGGGCGTGGATCTGCGGCTGGGCGTCGCCGCCCATCGACCCGGTGACGATCCACGGCTCCCGCTCGCCGGCCCGGAAGAGCATCCCGGGCATGAGCGTGTGGAGCGTCCGCTTGCGCGGGGCGAGGACGTTTGGATGCGCCGGATCGAGGCTGAAGTACGAGCCGCGGTTCTGGTAGTGGATACCGGTCTCGGGATCGACGACGCCGGACCCGAAGCCCATGTAGTTGGACTCGATGAGGCTCACGGCGTTGCCGGCCGCGTCGGCCGTCGCGAGGTAGATCGTCCCGCCGCCGCGGGGCGAGCTCGCAGCCGCCGGCCGGGCGGGTCGCGCCGGATCGATCCCCGCCGCTACCTGGCGTGCCCAGGCCTTCGAGATCAGCCGGTCGACGGCGCAGTCGGCGAAGTCGGGGTCGGTGAGGTTGGCGTCGCGGTCGGCCATCGCCAGCTTCGATGCCTCGATCCCGAGGTGGATCCACCGAGCGTCCGTGCAGCCGCGCGGTCCGAACGCCTCGGCCGCCGGCGGGTCGAAGGTCTCGAGGATGTTGAGCAGCTCGAGGGCGACGATCCCTGACGAGTTCGGCGGATGGGTGGTCACCCGGACGCCTCGGTAGTCCGTGGAGATCGGCTCTGTCCACGTCGACCGATGGTCGCGCAGGTCGTCGACGGTGATCGCGGAACCGGCTGCGGCCAGGCCGCGGGCCTGCCGTTCGCCGAGCTCCCCGTCGTAGAAGTCGTCGAACCCGACCTCCGCCAGCCGCTCGAGCGTGGCCACCAGGGCCGGCAAACGGACCGGCTCGCCCGGCCGCCACGGCCGTCCGTTCGACCGATAGACGCGCTCGAAGCCGGAATCCGGGCCGATCGCCGCCCGGCACGCCGGGAGCGTGCCCTCGACCGCCGAGATGAACCCGTCCCAGGCGGCGAAACCATCACGGGCGAGCTCGATCGCCGGCGCCAGGATCTCCGTCCGCGACAGCCGACCGAAGCGGGTATGTGCGTCGCCCCATGAGCGCACGGCGCCGGGAACCGTGACCGTGAGCGGCCCTCGGAGGGGGATGGTCTCGAGACCGTCGCGGCGGAGCGCGGCAGGATCCGCCGCAGCCGGTGCCCGTCCCGAACCGTTCAGCGCGAACTCACGACCGGCGGCCGAGTCCCAGATGAGCCAGAACGCATCGCCGCCGATGCCGCAACCGGACGGCATCACCACCCCGAGCACCGCGTTCGTGGCGATCGCGGCGTCGACCGCCGAGCCGCCGGCGGCGAGGATCGACAGCCCGGCCGCCGTCGCGAGGTGGTGCGGTGCCACGACTGCGCCGCGCAGCCCGCGGGCGAGCGTCGCCGGGACGAGGACCGGCCGGCGGGCGGTCACAGGACGGGCCCGCGAGCGGTCATTGTCCGGGCCTGGGTCCGGGCGCCGCAACGACGACGGCCTCCCTCACTCCGGGATCTCCAGCTCGGGTCCGCCGAAGACCGCCGTCGAAGCCGGACCACCGACGTAATGTTCCTGCCGCCGCAGCAGCGCGAGCGGCCCGAGGGCGACTAACAGCAACCCGATCGTCGCGATGAGCAGCCCGTCGATGCCGCGCATGTCGGCAACCACGCCGCCGATCAGGGCGCCGATGATCTGGCCGACCGCGAGGAAGACGCTGTATAGCCCCATGATCGCGCCGCGGTCCGCCGGGAAGCGCTCGGAGATGTCGGCCAGGAGGCCGAGGGCCGCGGGTGTCGCACCTGCGAGCAGGAACAGCCCGAACGCCGCGAGCAGGGCGCCGCCAAGTGGGACGACGAGGGGCAGACCACCGCCATGGTTGATGAGGAGCCCGCCGACCGCCAGCAGCGCCCCGCCCCCGATCCCGTACAGGATGATCGTCGTCCGGCGCAGGCTCTTGAAACGATTGCCCCAGTAGAGGAGCCCCGCCCCGAAGACGACGCCGATGACGACGGCGGCGAGCGAGATCTGGCCCGGGTGGAAGCCGTGATGCAGGGTCTGCTCCGGAAACCGCGGATCGATCCTCGAGAACTGGAAGATCGACTGGCTGAACCACAGCCCGATCGAGGCGTTGACCGCGATCCACGTCGGGGCAAGGAGCCAGATGTGCGGGCTGCGCAGGACCGTCCGATAGCGGGTCCAGTCGATCGGCCGGCTGATCTCGCCGGACTGGGCCGCGTGGGCCGCGGCTCGGGCGTCGGCATCGCGGTCCTCGACGCCGAAGCGGTAGATGAGGAACGACAGGCCGTAGATGAGCGCATTGAGGAAGAAGGCGGTCGGTCCGAGCGCGGCGAAGAGAAGCGGCGCGACCGCGAAGCCAACCCCGATGCCGGCAAGCGTGGCGCCCTCGAAGCGGGCCGCGGCCTTGCCCCGGAGGAGCTCGTCGCCGGCCGTCGCAACGGCGATGTAGCCGAGGATCGAGGGCACGCTGGCGGCTGTCGAGGCGCCCTCGAGGAGCCGTGTCCCGCCAAGGAGGCCGAGGTTTGTCGTCAGCCCGGTGAGGATGACCGCGACCGCCCCGAACATCGGCCCGAACAACATCACCCGATGGTGTCCGAGCCGATCCGAGAGCACCCCGAAGACGGGGGACAGCAACAGCTCGGATATGAAGAATGCCGATCCGAGCAGCGCCAGGGTCGAGGCGTGGACGAACTGACCCCCGTGCTCCGGCAGCTTCGCGAGGTAGACGCCCAGCATCGCCCCCGTCAGACCGGTCGAGAACCGCAGGGTGAACGTGCCGCCCAGGACGGCCCACATCGATCGATCCATCGCGGAAAGCGTAGCGAGCGTCGACCGCGCGCGTCGCCAGTCCCCGACGGCCACACCTGAATCGCAGGATGAACCGCCCGACAAGCCGCTCAGTCACCGACTCGCACCCCGTATCATCGGCGGCGAGGGGTGCATCGTGGAGGAGAGCCCATGACCCGCGTTGCGTTCGTAACCGATTCCGCCTCGGACCTAGATCCGGCCCGCGCGGCAGCCGACGGGATCCGGATCGTGCCGCTGTCGGTGACCTTCGGGGACGAGTCGTTCCGCGCTGGCGTCGACCTGACGACCGAGCAGTTCTGGGCGCGGATGACCGCGCCCGACGCGCCGTTCCCGAAGACCGCCGCCGCCAGCCCCGGCGAGTTCAAGGCGATCTACGACGAGGCGTTCGCCGACGGCGCCGATGCGATCGTGTCGATCCATGTCGCGGGCAAGCTGTCGGGCGCGATCAAGAGCGCCGAGGTCGCCCGGGGCCTGCTCCCGGACCGCGAGATCCACATCGTCGATTCGAACGGGGCGTCGATGGCCGAGGGGATCCTCGCCTACATGGGCCGCGAGATGGCGGCGATGGGCGTGTCGGCCGCCGAGATCGCGAGGGTCCTGTCGGACCGTGCGTCGGACCTCCGGATGTACGTCTCGCTCGAGACGCTCGAGTACCTCAGGAAGGGCGGCCGGATCAGCGGCGCCCAGGCGGCCATCGGAACGTTCCTCTCGGTCAAGCCGATCATCGCGGTCGAGGACGGCAAGGTGGAGACGGCCGACAGGCCGCGAACCCGCTCGAAGTCGCGCGAGCGCTGCATCGAGCTGATCTGCGCCCGCCCGATCGAGCGGCTGGCGATCCTCCACACGATGGCCCCCGACGTCGACGAATTCCGGGACGAGGTGATCCGCCGTTCTGGCGTCGATCCGTCGACGGTCATGGTCTCGGTCGTGGGCCCGTCGGTCGGGCCACACCTCGGGCCGGGTTGTGTTGGTGCTGCGGTGCTATACAAGCGCTGAGTCGCCGAGTCGCGGCCGGCGTCGCGGCCGCTGCGGCCCCGATTCTCGCCCCGCGAGTACATCGGACAGACATGACGGGCGGTTCGCCCGGAAACGGCCCGAATGGGTCGATCCGACTCGCCCCGCGAGAATCTTGAGCAAGAACGGGGCACACACTCGTCCTGGATGTCCCATGTACTCGCCCGACGAGAATCCCGGCTGCGGGAAGGCGGCGGCTGAAACGCGGCCGGGGGAAGGCGGCGCTGAACCGGCCGCCGATCGGCGCCGACCGCTTGGGACCAACGGTTGCGGGACGGTTGCGGTGACGTTGCGATACGGTGGACAAACGAGGACCGGCCAGCCGGAACCCGGCTATACTCCGTCCGAATTTGACCGCCGCGACACGTCTGCATCGACGGTCGCGCGAACCGTGGGGCCGTCCGGGAGACGACCCGCAACGCGAGCCGGCTCCGAACCGGGGCCGCGACATCGCACGGAGGTCCACCACCGATCATGACGACCGAGCACGTCGCTGCGGCGATCAATCCCTGGCAGGTCGCCCAGCAGCAGTTCGACCTCGCCGCCGAGCGCCTCAATCTCGACCCCGGGCTGCGCCGCGTCCTTCGCGAGCCGCGCCGCGAGCTGATCGTCCACTTCCCGGTGAAGATGGACGACGGCTCCGTCCAGGTCTACACGGGCTATCGCGTCCAGCACAACCTCGGCCGCGGTCCGGCCAAGGGCGGCATTCGGTATCACCAGGACGTCAGCCTCGATGAGGTCAAGGCGCTGGCGATGTGGATGACCTGGAAGTGCGCGGTCGTCGGGATCCCGTACGGCGGTGGCAAGGGTGGCGTCATCGTCGATCCGAAGAAGCTCAGCCAGAAGGAGCTCGAGGCCCTGACTCGTCGCTTCTTCACCGAGATCGAGGTCCTCATCGGCCCCGAGAAGGACATTCCTGCCCCGGACGTCAACACGAACGCCCAGATCATGGCCTGGATGATGGACACCTACTCGATGCACGTGGGCTACACGGTCCCGGGCGTCGTGACCGGCAAGCCGATCAGCCTCGGCGGCTCGGAGGGTCGCAACGAGGCGACCGCCCGCGGCACCGTCTACTGCATCGTCGAGGCGGCCCGCCATCTCGGGATGGAGCTGCCGAAGTCGAGGGTCGCGATCCAGGGCTTCGGCAACGCCGGTTCGATCGCCGCGAAGCTCATCTCCGAGGAGGGTGCGTCGGTCGTTGCCGTGTCCGACTCGACCGGTGGAATCCACAACCCCGCCGGCCTCGACATCGGCCGGGTGATCGCCTGGAAGAAGGAGCACGGCACGGTCCAGGGCCTGCCAGGTGCGACCGACATCGACAACGAGCAGGTCCTCGAGGTCGACTGCGACATCCTCATCCCGGCCGCCCTCGAGAACCAGATCACGGCCCGCAACGCCGGAAACATCAAGGCGCGGCTCGTCGCCGAGGCAGCCAACGGCCCGACGACGCCCGAGGCCGACATCGCGCTCTTCAGGAACGGGACGTTCATGATCCCGGACATCCTGTGCAACGCCGGCGGCGTCACCGTCAGCTACTTCGAGTGGGTCCAGGACCTGAACCGCGACCACTGGAGCGAGACGATCGTGAACGCCAAGCTCAAGGAGATCATGGTCAAGGCCTTCGGCGAGACACTCGCGATCGCCCAGCGGGACGAGGTCAACATGCGGACGGCGGCGTACCTGCTGGCCGTCCAGCGCGTGGCCGATGCGACACAGATGCGCGGCCTCTATCCATAAGCCCTCCCCGGAGGAGCATGAACGGCCCCGGTCCCAAGCCGGGGCCGTTCGAATCCGGGATCAGTTGGCGGCCGATTCTCGCTTGACACTATAACGTCGCGCGATATAGTTGCGCCGTGACTGCCCTCGAAACGACAGTGAGACACGGCCAGCCGCCGGCCGAGCCGACGGCAGCCAGGCTGGCCGGCCTCGCCGGCGTCATCGGTGGTGCGGGGCTACTCGCTGCGTTCGTGGTCGACATACCACCGCGGCTCAACGACGTCCGGCTGACGCTGTTCTTCCTCGGAGCCATGGCTGTTGCCACGGCTGCGTGGATGCCGCTTGCCACGACCGGGCGAGGGGTCGCCCGCGTTGCCGTCGGGTTGGTGCTCATCGCGAATGCGTGGGGGCTCGTGATGGGCGCCATCTCGGCCGCGCTTTCGATTCCGGTCGGCCCGGGGACATTCGGCGTCGTCTACTTCTGGGCAGGACTCGCGTGGTGGCTGGCGGACGCGCTGTTCGGGTTCGTGGCGCTCCGCCTCGGCGGGTGGGCGCGACTCGGGGCGCTGGCGCTGGGTATCGGATCGCTGCTGGCGATCACCGGCATGGACCGGCTCGAGCTGAACAGCTCCCAGCACCCGACGATCTTCGGCCCCGTTTCTCTCGTCGGCATCGCCCTGAACGGTCTCGGCTGGATCGCTCTGGGCGTGTGGGTTATCACCGGACGGCGGCGGGGATAGAGCCACCCCCCGCTCTCGACAGGGCCCTGAGCCCCGATGACTCGCCGACGGAGGCTGGCGGTCCGAGTGCTACGATCCGCGCCATGCTCGACCACGAAGAGAAGTTCCTGTTCAAGGAGGAGATCCTCCACCTCGCCAACGCCGTCGCCGAGCCCGGCGTCCTCGACAACGTCGAGGACCTCCTGACCGACGTCATCACCAGCCCTCGCTTCGACTCCGAGGTCTTCACCCTCGAGCGCAGCCTCCAGGTGATGCTCGGGCCGCGAGCCGGGACGACATTGGTCGGGCTGCTGACGGTCGCGCCGGAGGTCTTCGACGAGGTTGCGGAGGTCCGCATCCCCTCCGAGGTCCACGAACGGCTCGTCGCCTGGCGGGCGCGGTTCGGGCTGGCGATCGACAACGCCCTGAACTTCCTCAACAACCCCGATGGCATCCAGGGCCACAACTTCGCGACCCAGGTCGCCCACGTCGAGGAGCGCCGGGTCCTCCAGGGTCGGTTGACCCTCGTCCGCTACAACAACGAGCCGCAGTTCTTCGTCGCCGACGCCGGCGTCTTCCTCGGCCTCGTCTCGGACATCATGGAGCGCCTCGGGCCGTATCTCGAGCCGGACGCCGTCGACGCCGAGACCATCAGCCGGCTGCGCGACGCGCTCGGCCAGATCGAGCGCAAGACAACCACCCGAGGGTAGCCTCGCCGGCAATGCGGCACCTGTATCTCGCGGCGACCGGCCAGAACCGCGGCAAGACCACGGCAGCGCTCGGGCTGCTCAACGGGTTCGTCGGGGAGGGTCTCGACACCGGGTTCATGAAACCGGTCGGGCAGCGAACGGTCATCGACGACGGTCAGCCGGCCGACGAGGACGCCGTCCTCATGAAGGCGGTCTTCGGGCTGCGCGACGCCTATCCCGTCATGAGCCCCGTGCACATCCCGCGCGGTTTCACGAAGGCCTACATCGGCGGGGAGGTGGTCGAGGATCTCGGGGCCCGGATCCGGGCGGCTCACGCGACATTCGCCGACCACGACATCCTGCTGATCGAGGGGACCGGCCATGCCGGTGTCGGCGCGGTCATCGGGCTGTCGAACGCGGTCGTGGCGGCGATGCTCGGGACACCGGCGGTCATCATCAGCGAAGGCGGGGTCGGCCGGCCGATCGACGAGATCGTCCTCAACGCGGCCCTCTTCGCCAAGCAGGGCGTCCCGATCGCCGGAGCGATCGTGAACAAGGTCGACCTCGACGCCCAGCCCGGGATCGGGGCCGTCCTCGAGCGTGGGCTCGCGCTTCACGGCATCCCCCTGCTCGGCATCCTGCCGGTCCGACCGATCCTCTCGAATCCGACCCTCGGAATGATCCTCGAGGGCGTCGGCGGCGAGACGATCCACCCGGGGCCCGATCTCGACCGGGTGATCGACGGCGTGGCGATCGGGGCGATGGAGGCGGGTCACATGCTCGAACGCGTCGGGCCGGGCACGCTCGTCATCGTCCCGGGCGATCGTGAGGACGTCATCCTGACCCTGACGACGGCCCATTTCGCCCACCGCCTTCGCCAGGCGAACTCCCGCGAAGCCGCCCGAATCGCATCGGTGGCCGCTGCCGCGTCGAACGAGCGGACCGCCTCGATCGACGGTCACGAGGGCGCGGCGATCGGGCTCGTCCTGACGGGTGGCTATCGGCCGCGACCGTCCGTCCTGGCGGCGATCCGCGAGGCCGATCTCTTCGCGACGCTCGTACCGGAAGACACGTACGTCGTCGCCTCCGAGGTCCACGACCTGCTGGTCAAGACGCACCCGGCCGACCGCGAGAAGATCGAGCTGATCAAGGCCCTCGTGGCGGACCATCTCGACATCGGACGGATCCTCGAGGTTGCCACGCCCTGTCCCGCGTGAGGTCCCGGCCTGGTGCCGCCGCCCCAGAACCTGCCGCCACCACCCCAGAACCGCTGCCGCCACCCCAGAAATGGTCCGATCTCGAACGGCCGCGGCAATGGCCTTCCGTCAGGGCCCGAATCGAGATAGTTCCGGGCATGCGAAACGATCGTGGGAAACGCCCGGTCTGTTCGCCGAGGCGGAGGCGACGGGAGGCCGATCGAATACCGCAAACGTGCCTGCGCCGGCGGAGTAAGTCAGGTCGTTCCGCTTGGATGCAACGATCGCCGATTGGGGCCAGCGGAGGAAGGCGTTCCGGTGGCGTTCGATTTCGGCAGATCGCGTTCGGCACATCGCGGCGGTCCGTCGGGATGGACGGCGGGCGGGCTGATGGCGGGCAATTGGGGCGGAGGCACGGACCTCAGGAGGCGCCAGGCTGAACGATGCGGCGGTCGCTGATCGTCCGTCGCAGGCGCCACGCGATCACCACGAGGATCGCGAGGACCACGAGCAGCGGCAGCCCCACGATCCCGAACCATATCCCGGCGGTCGCCGCCGCTTGGCCGAGCCCCAGCAGTGCACCGGTTGCCCGGTCGACGTCGGTGGCCGGATCCCAGCCGAGGCGAACGGCCTCGGCCTTTGGCGTGACCGGCAGGCTGAACACGACTGTGAGCGTCCCGAAGGCGGCCCGTTGTTCGAGCTGCTGCTTCTCGGCGACGAGCTGCTCGATCTGCCCTCGGACGTCGGTCAGCTTCGCCTGGACGTCGAGGACCTCGCTGATCTTCACCGCCTTGGCCATGATCGCCTGGAGGGCGGCCTCGCTCGCCCGCAGGTTGGTGATGCGAGCGCCGAGATCGACGACCTGGTTCGTCACCGCCTCGGTCTGGACCTGGGCGTGGAGCGTCTGGCTGGCAAGGCCGCGGACTGCCCCGAGGGCGTCGTCCCAGCGATCGGCCGGGATCCGGTAGACGACCGAGGCCTTCGACTCCGACCCCGACGCGGTCTCATCCGACGATCCGACATAGCCGCCGACGGCCGTGACTCGTTCGTCTGCGGCTGCCACCGCCGCGTGGAGGTCCGCGACGACGATCTCGAGCTGGCCGGTCCGGATGATCAGGAGCTCCGGCGGTCGGGCGGCGGCGTCGGCGACCTGTCCCCCGTCGTCGACGCCGCTGTTGCCCGACCCGCCGGTGCCCGACCCGCCGGGGTCCCCCAGGCCGCCGGTCTGCGGTTCCCCGCCGACCGCAGAACCGACAGTCGAGAGGATCGTCGAGCTCTGCCCGCCGCCGAAGAACGCCACGGCGAGGACGAGCAGGACGAGCCCGATGACGACCGCCGCGATGGCCTGTCGGCCGGTATAGGAGCCTTCGACGTCCATGTCGCGGACGCTACGGCCGCCGACCCGGATGCGGCTAGCGATGATTACCCTGAACGCCGGGCCAAGGGCGGCCGCCGCCGTGCGACGCGGCCTAGGCGCCGCCGGCGTCAGGCCGTGGTGACGAGGCGCCGCCGGCGCATCCCTCGGCGAAGGCCGATCACAAAGCCGACTGCCGCGATCGCGACAAGCCCGACGAGGATCGCCAGCCGGCCGTCGATCCCCGCGACGCCCGACGAGCTGCCCGCAGCGGCGCTTCCGGCAACGACTCCCGTCGTCGTGAACAGCCAGCCGTGGACCTCGAACAGCTCGTCGGAGCGGGCAGAGTTCCCGTTCGCGTCGATCGACTCGCCGCGCATGCCGAACTCGGCCGAATTGATCCCACCCACGGGCACGACCACGTCAGCCGTATAGGTCCCGGAGCCCTGGACCTTCTCACTCCCGTCCCCTTCGCTCGTCGTCCCGTCGGGAGCGATCAACCGGACGAACATCGGGGAACCGTAGACGGGCGATGGGCCGGTCGCGGTGTCGACCGTTGCCGTGAACGTGACCGAGATCGTGGATCCAGGCGCTGCATCGCGCGGGATCGGCTGGGCGAGCGTCACCGAACCGGCGGCGCCGGGCCCCTTGGCGAGGACGGCGCCGGCCATCACGACGACGGCGGCAACCGCGAGGAGGCTTGCGATCAGCGAAGAACGGGCTGGGTTGTTCACGGCAGCTCCTCGGACACGATGTGAGTTCGACATGCCATCTACACCACCGCTTCCCCTGCGGTTCCCGCCGGGCGAGTCAGCCGAGTGGCTCATTGTCGATCAGCCGGGTCGCGCCGAAGCGGACGGCGAGCGACAGCAGCGCGGGCCCCACATCCGGCACACGCTCGAGCTCGGCGAGCGTCGCCCCATCGGCCACCGAGACGTAGTGGGGCGAGGCGAGCGGCTCGGTCGCGAGCTCGGCCCGCATGGATTCGCGGATCGCCTCGCCAGAGCGTTCGCCCGCCTCCCAGTGCGCGCGACCGACAAGCAACGCTCGTCGCAGGACCGGCGCGGCGGCACGCTCCTCGGGCGTGAGGTGGACGTTCCGCGACGACAGCGCCAGGCCGTCGGGCTCGCGAACCGTCGGGCAGGCGATCACCTCGGTCGGGATCGCCAGGTCGCGGGCCATCTGGCGGATGACCATCACCTGCTGGGCGTCCTTCTGACCGAAGTAGGCGCGCTCCGCGCCGACGAGGTTGAAGAGGATCGCCACGACCGTCGCGACGCCGTCGAAGTGGCCGGGACGTGCCGCGCCTTCGAGCGGGCGGGCGATGGCCCCGACCGACACGGTCGTGTCGAAGCCCGGCGGGTAGACCTCGTTCACGTCGGGCGCAAAGACGAGGTCGATGCCCTCGTCGGCACAGATCGCAAGGTCGCTGGCTTCGTTGCGGGGATACCGCTGGTAGTCGGCCGCCTCGTTGAACTGGCGCGGGTTGACGAAGATCGTCGCGATCGCCGTCGCGTTGTCGGCGCGGGCCCGCTGCATCAGCGAGCGGTGGCCCTCGTGGAGCCAGCCCATCGTCGGGATGAGGCCGAGCGGCCGCTCGACTTCTGCAAGGGCGGCCCGCAGCTCGCCTCGAGTGCGAAGGACCCTCAACGCCGGCTGCGGTTCTTAGAGGTCGCGGTCGAGCGGGATCCCGCCGGCGGGAATGTCGTCCGACGATTGACGGCGGCTGCCGGGCGCGTCGAGCGACGATCGGCCGAGCACCTCGTCGAGCACCGCGTCGTCCATCCGGACGGTCTGCTCGGGCCCCGGGAACGCGCCCGCGGCGACGTCCGATGCGTAGGCCCGAACGGCCCCCATGATCGACTCCCGGAGGTTGACGTACGGCTTGGCGTGCTTCGGCTGCCACGTCTCGAGGCCGAGCAGGTCCGTGATGATCTGGACCTGGCCGCTGCAACCGGCACCCGCGCCGATGCCGATCGTCGGGATCCCGAGTCGCTCGGTGATCGCGGCCGACAGCTGCTCGGGCACGAGCTCCAGGACAACCGAGAAGGCGCCGGCCTCCTGCACCGCGTGGGCATCGTGAAGAAGGGCCCGAGCCTGGTCGCGCGTCTTGCCCTGGACCCGGAACTTGCCGATCGCGTTCGCCGACTGGGGCGTGAGCCCGATGTGGGCCATGACCGGGATCCCGGCCTTGACGAGGGTCTCGATGACACGGGCGCTGCGGACGCCACCTTCGACCTTGACGGCCTGGACGCTCGCGTCGTGGACGAATCGGCCGGCGTTCCGGAGCGCATCGTCGGGCGTCGCGTACGACAGGAACGGCATGTCGCCGACGACCACCGCCCGCCGCGCGCCACGGGTGACCGCGGCGGAGTGATGGATCATGTCGTCCATCGTCACGCTGAGCTCGTTCTCGTAGCCGAGCATCGCCCGGCCGAGTGAATCGCCGACCAGGAGCAGCGGGATTCCGGCCTCGTCGAGGATCTTCGCCGTCGGGTAGTCGTAGGCCGTGAGCATCGGGATCCGTTCACCGTCGGCGTACATCCGGCCGATGTCGGTGACCGTCAGCCGGCGAACGGCCGCCGATTCCGGGTTGGGAGTGGTGCTCATCGGCGGATCTCCTGTCGCGACATCCGTTCAGTCTGCGATGCGGCCGCGCGCTCGTCCAGCGTTGTTGCGACCCGATCGAGGATCAGATCTGCCACGGCGCGCTTGGCCATCAGCGGGAGGGCCTCCTCGGTGCCGTCGGCGGACAGGAGCGTCACCCGATTCGTGTCGGTCCCGAAGCCCGAGCCTGGCTCCGCGACGTCGTTGGCGACGAGCAGGTCGAGGCCCTTGCGGCGGAGCTTGTCGGCGGCTCGGTCGAGCGAACCGGTCTCGGCCGCGAAGCCGATCAGGAGCGGTCGCGGCACGCGCGCGCCAGGCGCCCGAACCGTCGCCGAGGCGCCGGCGAGGATGTCCTCGGTCGGTTCGAGCTCGAGGGTCAACCCCTCGCCGCGGGTCAGTTTCGAAGCCGCGACGCGACGCGGCCGGAAGTCCGAGACGGCGGCGGCCATGATCAGCGCGTCGCAGTCAACGACGAGGTCGAGGACCGCGTCGCGCATCTCGGCCGACGTTTCGACGCGGACGATGTCGGCCTCGGCCGGGAGCGCGGCTGTCGTATGACCGACGACGAGGGTCACCCGCGCGCCGCGATCGAGCGCAGCCGCGGCCAGCGCCGCGCCCATCTTGCCGGTCGAGCGGTTGCCGATGAAGCGGACAGGGTCGATCGGCTCGGCCGTCCCGCCGGCCGTGACGACGATGTGGCGGCCGGTCAGGTCGGCCTCGCGGATGCCCTCGATGGCCGGCGGGCGACCGGCGGCATCGGGTTGGCGGATCGGCCGGTCACCGACGGCCGCGACAACCGCGTCGACGATCCGTGGCAACTCGGCCAGGCGGCCGATGCCCGACTGGCCCGAGGCGAGCGGCCCGGTGTCGGGCTCGACGATCGCATAGCCGAACTCGCGAAGTTTGCCGACGTTTGCCTGGGTCGCCGGGTGGCCCCACATGTCGCCGTCCATCGCCGGCGCGACGACGATCGGCGCGCTCGTCGCCAGGACGGCCGCGGTCACCGTATCGCCGGCGAGCCCGTTGGCCATCGCCGAGAGCCAGTGGGCGGTCGCCGGAGCGACGACGATGGCATCGGCCGTGTCGGCGACGACGATGTGGCCGATGCGGCCATCCGGCAGGAGCGACAGGACGTCCGTCTCGACGGGGCGGCGGCTGAGGGCCTCGAACGTCAACGGGGCGACGAAGCGCGTGGCGGCGGGGGACAGGAGAGTGACGACGTCGGCACCCTCGGCCTGGAGCAGACGGAGCAGCTCGATCGACTTGTAGGCGGCGATCGACCCCGTAACGCCGAGGGCGATGAGCCGGCCGGCGAGACGACCGGTCACCCCGGCGCTCCCCCCGGCAGCCCCAGCTGGAGTGGCTCGCCGCCGCTGACCTCCGCGTGGAGGATGGCGAGGCCCTTGAGGGTCAGGTCCGGATCGATCGCGTCGACGCCGTCGATGGCGCGCGCCCATGGAGCTGCCGATAGGCCACCGGTCAGAATCGCCTTGACGTCGGCGGGGGCGATCCCGGCGGCATCCGCGAGCTCGCGCCGAACGCGGACGAGGAGCCCGGCCGCGAGGGCCTGGTAGCCGAAGATCGTCCCGGACTGCATGGCACTCACGGTGTCGCGGCCGATCGCGCGGTCCGGGGTTCGGAGCTCGATCCGCGGCAGCTTCGCGGTCCTCGCCGCGAGGGCCTCCAGTCCGAGCTCGAGGCCCGGTGCGATCGCGCCACCGACGTAGGCACCGTCCGCGGCAACGCAGTCGAGTGTCGTCGCCGTTCCGAAGTCCACGACCACCGCCGGCGTGCCGTACAGCCGAGCCGCGGCCAGGGCGTTGACGAGCCGATCGGCGCCGGCCTCCTGTGGCCGGTCCGTTCGAACCGCCAGCGGAATCGTCCCCGCAGTCGCCACGATCAGCGGCCGATCTCGTCGCGTCGCGATGGCCTCGATCGCCTCTGTCAGGGCCGGGACGACCGATGCACACGAGATGCCCGACACGTCGGCGAACGAGGCATCGTCGAGGCGAAGGAGGTCGTCGAGCAGCACCTCTAGCTCGTCCGCGCTCGCTCGCGCCCGCGTCGCCGCGCGTCGGGTCGCGGTGAGGACGCCGGCCCGGAAGAGCCCGATCGTGACGTTCGTATTGCCGATGTCGACGGCGAGGAGCATGGCCGGATGATACGCGGCGGGGTCCGAGCCCCGCCGCTGCGAAGTCGTCAAGTCGTCCGATATCGAACGGCCCGGGAATTCATCTTCGTTCCACTCCGTTCGTCCCAGCTCGGAATCCGCTTTCGGACCATCGGGCGTGACGAAAGTGATTTCCGGCGCCGTTCGAATCCGGACGATCCGCGGTTCCGGCGACCGAGCCTGACCGGGCGTGCCTGGCCGGACGCGCGTCGGGTACCGCGCGTGGGGTACGATGCGTCGGTCGAGCCCCGGCAGCGCCCCGCCCCAGCCCGCGCACCGCAGGAGTCCGCCAGTGTCGAGCGCCACGCCCGCGAAGTTCTTCGTCAACCAGGGCGTCGTCACAAGCCGCATCGACATGCAGAACCTCCTTCGCCCGACGCTCAAGCAGACCGTCTCCTATCGGTTCATGCGCGGCCGCGATCTTGTCGCGCACGGCAGCGGCTGGGTCGAACGCATCGTGGTCGACGACCCCGACACCTCGACCTTCTTCACCCCGATCGCGATCACCCTCAACATCGACTCGTTCGAGCACCTCGAGTTCGAGACACGACCCGACCAGCTGCTCGTCTACACCCTCGTCCAGGGCGACGAGCGCGTCGTCATCGAGTACGCCCCGATGTCGGCCTTGGACGATGACGTCCGGAACGCCGCCCGCCAGCTCGAGTTCGACACGAGCGGCTTCGTCCAGATGGAGCTGCAGGGTCTCGAGGTCAACGAGACCGACTGAAGCTCGGACTCGCGGGCGCGACGGCCGACACGGAGCTTGCTAGACGCCCCGCTCGCCGCGGACATACGGCGTCCCGAGTGCCGCCGGCGCGCCGACGCGCTTGCGAGCCGCCTCGCGTGAGCCGATCACGACGACGAGCACGACGAGCAGGTACGGCAGCATCTCGAGGAAGAACGTCGCCGAGCGTCCGGCCTGGAACGGGTTCGTGATCCCGAGGATCGTGCCGGCGCCCTGGACGTCGAGGATGTAGCGCGAGATCGCCCCGAACAGGTAGGCCCCGAAGGCCGCCCGGATCGGGCTCCACTGGGCGAAGATCACGAGCCCGACGGCGATCCAGCCTCGACCGTTTGTCGTCTGCTCGCTGAACCAGCCCGGTGACGTCGCGAGCGTGATCGTGGCTCCGGCGAGGCCCGCGAGCAGCCCGCCGACGAAGACGTAGGCGTAGCGCAGCCGATAGACCCCGATCCCCTGGGCGTCGGCCGCCGCCGGGTACTCGCCGACCGCCCGAAGATGGAGGCCCGGTCGGGTCCGGTTGATCCAGAACCAGGCGATCGGGACGAGCAGGTAGCCGACGTAGACGAGGATGCTCTGGTCGCGGAAGAAGATCGCCCCGATCACCGGCACCTGCGAGACGAGCGGAATGGTCAATCGCGGCAGCAGCTCGGTGTTGCCCGCGTTCGACAGCCCCTCCCCGAGGACCCGGGCTAGCCCGCTGCCGAGGAACGTCAGGGCCAGGCCCGAGACGACCTGGTCGGCCCGGAAGTGGATCGTGACGACGGCGTGGAGCAGGCTGATGAGCCCACCCGCGAGCATCGCCAGGATCACGCCCAGCCACGGGTTGCCGGTCGAAACGGTCGTCGAGAACCCAGCGACGGCGCCCATCAGCATCATCCCCTCGACCCCGAGGTTCAGGACGCCGGCCCGCTCGGCGAAGATCTCGCCGATCGCGGCAAAGAGCAGGACCGTGCCGGTCGCGACGCCCGCGGCGAGGATCAGCCCGAAATCCATCAGGCCAGGACCGCCTGGCGCTCGAAGCGGACGCGGTAGCGGACGAAGACCTCGGCGACGATCAGCGAGAACAGGATGATCCCCTGGATCATCGCCGGGACGCCGGACGGCTGGATCTCGCGCCCGGCGAGGATCAGCGCCCCGAACAGCACCGCCGCGACGATCACCTTGAGCGGATCGAAGCGGGCGAGGTAGGCAATGATGATCGCGGTGAACCCGTAGCCGGGCGAGATCCGGTCCTGGAGCTTGTGGACGACCCCGGACACCTCGCTCATCCCGGCGAGGCCGGCGAGGGCGCCGGAGATCGCAAAGACGACGATGATGTTTCGCTTGATGTCGATGCCCGCGTACCGGGCGGCCTTCGGGCTGTCCCCGATGAGCCGGATCTCGTAGCCCCAGCGGCTCCGCTCGAGCACGACCCAGACGATCCCGGCGGCCACGATGCCGAAGACGAGCCCGAGATGGACCGTCAGGCCGGCGAAGGCGGGGACAGCGCTCGAGAAGTCGGTCAGGCGCGGCAGCAGTGCCTCCGGCGGGAACGGCCGCGTCTGCTGGAAGCCGCCCTCGCTCCACGGCCCGAAGACCCAGAATTGGATCCAGAACAGCGCCACGTAGTTGAGCATCAGCGTCGTGATGATCTCGTTGACCCCGAGGCGCGCCTTGAGGACGCCCGGGATCAGGCCCCAGACCGCGCCGGCCGCGGCCCCGGCCAGCATCATCGCCGGGATGACGATGATCGCCGGCGTCCCCGGCGGGAGGAGGGGGGCGAGAACGACCGCGCTCGCGCCCCACGCCCCGAGCAGGAACTGGCCCTCCGCGCCGATGTTCCACAGCCGCATCCGGAAGGCCAGCGCGCAGGCGAGACCGGTGAGCAGCAGCGGCGTCGCCTTGACGAGGGTGTCCGACAGCACGCCGATGCTCCCGAACGCGGCGTTGAGGATGTGGAGATAGGAGCGAATCGGATCCCCACCGACCGCGGCGATGATGATCCCGCTGATGACGAGCGCGACCGCGACGGCGGCGACCGTCGCCAGCGGCGACAGCCAGCGGGGGACGACGGTCCGGGGCTCGAGACGAACCGAGGGGAGACGAAGCGTCACGAGGGGACCGCCGGCTCGGCGGCGGAGTCGGCCCCGGCGACCGCTTCGCCCGCGCCCCCGGTCATCAACAGCCCGATCTCGTGGATGTCGGCCGTGGCCGCGTCGAACGAGCCAACGATCCGGCCCTCGTACATGACGTCGATCCGATCGGCCAGGGCGAGGATCTCGTCGAGATCCTCGGAGATGAGCAGGATTGCTGCCCCGCCCGCTCGTCGTTCGAGCAGGAGCCGGTGGACCGTCTCGATGGCCCCGACGTCGAGGCCCCGGGTCGGCTGGACCGCGACGAGCAGTGCCGGCCGCGAGTCGATCTCGCGGGCGAGGATCAGCCGCTGCAGGTTGCCGCCCGACAACAGCCGCGCCTGCGTGTCGATCGACGGTGCCGAGATCCGGTATTCGTCCTTCAGCTTCTCGGCGACCGATCGGGCGGTCCCGTCGTCGATCAGCCAGCCGCGCGAGATCGGCGCGTCCCGGTAGCGCTTCATGATCAGGTTGTCGGTCAGCGACAGGTTCGGGGCCGACCCGACGCCGGTCCGGTCCTCTGGCACGTGGGCCACGCCTCGCCGGATCGCGTAGCCGGCGGATCGGTTGCTGATCGTCTCGCCGCCGATGGTGATCGTCCCGCGGCATGGCCGGAGGCCCGTGATCACCTCGGCAAGCTCGGCCTGACCGTTGCCGGCGACCGCAGCGATGCCGACGATCTCGCGGGCGTGGACCTCGAGCGAGACGCCCCGCAGGGCCGGCAGCAGGCGGTCGTTGTCGGCTTCGACGTCGGCGGTGGATAGGACGACTGGACCGGGATCGAGCGGTGCCCGTTCGTAGAGCTCCAGCAGGTCGCGACCGACCATCAGCCGGGCCAGCTCGCGTTGGGTCGTGCCGGCGGCTCTCAGCCCGGCCGAGGTCACAACACCGCGTCGCATCACCGTGATCCGGTCGGCGATCGCCAGGACCTCGGTCAGCTTGTGGCTGATGAAGACGACGCTCCGGCCGGCCTTCGTCATCGACCGCAGCGTCCGGAACAGCTCCTCGATCTCCTGGGGAGCGAGGACCGCGGTCGGCTCGTCCATGATCAGGATTCGAGCGCCGCGGTAGAGCATCTTGAGGATCTCGACCCGCTGCTGCTCGCCGACGCTCAGCTGCCAGATCTTCGCCCGCGGATCGACCCGCAGCCCGAACTCGGCGGCGAGCCGGGCAACCTCCGCTTCCGACCGTCGAGCGTTGAGGAGGAACCTCGGCTTATCGAGGCCGAGCAGGATGTTCTCGGTGACCGTCTGCGACGGGACCAGCGTGAAGTGCTGGTGGACCATCCCGATGCCCGCGGCGATTGCGTCCCGCGGCGAGAGGAACGTGACGGGCTCCCCGTCGATCCGGATCTCGCCCTCGTCCGGCCGGTAAAGCCCGGCGAGGATGTTCATGAGGGTGCTCTTCCCGGCGCCGTTCTCGCCGAGCAGCGCGTGGATCTCCCCAGGCATCAGATCGAAGTCGACGTGGTCGTTCGCCACGACGCCCGGGAACGCCTTGACGATCCCGCTTGCGTCGACGGCGGCTGTCGCGGATGCCTGGGGAGCGGCCGTCATCGGGCCTCCGCTGGCGCGTCGTCGGGGCCGCGGGCGAACGCCCGCGGCCCCGCTCTGCCTACACCGAGATTACTGCGAGAGCTTCGGCAGCTCGCTGGTGATGCCATCGGCCCACCAGTACATGCAGACCTTGCACGCGTTGCCCGGGGCGCCGGGCGGGAACTGGTCGAGATCCGACTGCTCGAGCTTCGCCCCGGCAGCGAGGACTTCCTTGCCGGTGTTGTCCTTGATCGGCCCGGCAAACGTGTCGAACCGGCCGAACTGGCCGGCCAGCATCTTGGCCAGGGTCTCCTTGACCATCGTCAGGTCGGCCGCCGGAAGCTCGGCGACGCCCTTCGTCGGCGTCTCGCCGGCCATGAAGCCGAGGAGGCCCATCGCCTTCGAATCCGCGTCGAAGTACTCGTAGCCCGCCTTGTAGGTCTTGGCCTGGACCTGCTTGGCGATCCGGACGTACTCGGGTCCCCAGATCCAGTACGGCGCCGTCAGGCAGTGCTCGACGTGGCACGAGGCCGGGTGGTCGTACGTGATCGCCCACTTGCCCTTTTCCTGGGCAACGTCGGCGACGGCACCCGTGTCGGCACCGGTGAAGACGACGTCCGCGCCGGCGTCGAACAGCGAGGCGGCTGCGTCCTTCTCCTTGACCGGGTCATGCCAGGTGTTGATGAACCGGATGTCCATCGTGCACTCGGGGCAGGTCTTCTTGACCCCGAGCATGATCGCGTTGCCGAGGCGCAGCTCCTCCGGGATCGGGAAGGTCGCCATGTAACCGATCTTCGGGTTGCCGTCCTTCTTGGCCCGCGACCCGGCGATCATCCCGGCGAGGAGCTTGAAGTCCTCCATCGCGCCGAAGAAGTTGCCGAAGTTCTTGCCGTTCGACTTGTAGCCCGTCAGGTGAAGGAACGTGATGTCCGGGAATTCCTCGGCGACCGTCGCCATCGGGTCCATGTAGCCGAAGGACGTCCCGATGATGAAGTTGAAGCCCTTCCGCGACAGGCTCCGGAAGACCTGCTCGGAGTCGGCGCCCTCGGGGACGTTCTCGATGTAGGCAACGTGGCTGTTCGGGACGTTGTTGCAGACGAACTGGAGGCCCTCGTAGTGGGCCTGGCTCCAACCGCCGTCGTCGTGCGGGCCGATCAGGACCATCGCGACGTTGAACTTGCCCGCCTCGATGTCCGGGATCTGGAGGTTGGCCCCACCCTGCGTCCCCGTCGCGGCGCAGGCGGTGCCACCGCTCGCCCCGGCCGACGCCTTGGGAGTGCTGCTACACGCCCCGAACGCCAGCGACGCGATCGCCAGCAGGGACAGCAACCTGAGTCGCCTCGACGCCATGGTTCCTCCTCCTCATGACCGCCGCGCTCGGACGGGCCGGGCGGTCAGTGACGAAGCATAGCCGCCCCGAACCCCTCGGCGAGTGACAAATGAGGTGGCGCCGAGGTCGCGCCACCCGTGCGGCGGGGGTCCTTCCTGTACCATCGGCCGCGATGTTCGAACGGACGGCGCTGCCCTCGGGGCCGCGTGTCATCAGTGCCCGGCTTTCCGGCGCGCGTTCGGTCTCCATCGCGGCATACGTCCTCGCCGGCTCGCGCCTCGAGACACCCGCGGAGGCCGGCGTCGCGCACTTCATGGAGCACATCACGTTCAAGGGGACGGCCCGCTTCCCGTCGACGCGGGCAATCTCCGAGGCGATCGAGGGCGTCGGTGGCTCGTTCAACGCGGCGACCGACCGCGAATCGACGGTCTACTGGGTCCGGGTCCCGCGACGCGAGGCGACGCGGGCGATGGACGTCCTCGGCGAGCTGATCGTCCGGCCGACCCTCGCCGACGACGAGATCGAGGGCGAACGGGCGGTTATCGTCGAGGAGATCCGCTCGTACCTCGACGACCCCGCGGAATACGCCCAGATCCTCTTCCAGCAGGCGATGTTCGGGGACGGACCGCTCGGCCGCGAGATCTGCGGCGACGAGGAGGGAATCCGGGCGCTTCCCGCGGCGACGATCCGCGACTTCTGGCGGACCCTTTATCGACCTGCCAACACCGTGGTCGCCCTGGCCGGCGACCTGGAGCACGCGGAGGTCGTCGATCTCGCCGCGACCGCCTTCGGGACCGGCAACGGCAAGGTCCCGGGTTACACGGCGGCGCCGACGCTCCCCGCCGGCGAGCGGTTCCTCTTCGCGGCGCGACGCGACGCGAGCCAGGCCCAGCTGTGCATCGGCGTGCCGGCACTCCGCCGCGATCACCCCGACGCGTGGGCACTGTCGGTCCTGAACGGGGTCCTCGGCGACGGGATGTCGAGTCGCCTCTTCCTGTCGGTGCGCGAGGAGCGCGGCCTCGCCTACGACGTCTCGTCGGGCCTCGTCGACTACGCCGACGCGGGGGCGATGGAGGTCTCGGCCGGTGTCGACCCGACCCGCCTCCCGGCGGCCCTCGACGCGATCCTCGCCGAGCTCGCGAAGCTGCGCGACGAGGATGTCCCGCCCGAGGAGCTCGACAAGACGAAGGCCTACCTGTCCGGCGGGCTCGAGCTGCGAATGGACGAGACGCGCCACCTCGCCTCGTGGATCGGTGGCCAGGAGGCGCTCCACGACCGCGTCATGACACTCGAGGAAGCGCTCGAGGCCGTCGCCGCGGTAACGGCCGACGATCTCCGCCGGCTCGCCGGCCAGTTGTTCGTCGACGACGGCCTCCGGATGGCGGTCGTCGCGCCGGCTCGCTATGCCCGCGGTCTCGAGCGGCGCCTCAAGCTGCCGGCATGACGACGATGGAACCCGCGTCGTCCTCGGTGGCTGGGCCGGCCGCGGCGGGATCAGGGGCCGAGTCGAACGTCGCGGCGGCGGCGGTCCGCGATGCCGACCTCGTCATCGCCCGATTGCACCTGCGGCTCGGTTCGCTCGCGCTGGCCCGTGCCGAGCTGGAGGCGATGGCCGGCAAGGACGGGCTCGATGACGAAGGGATCGTCGATCTCGCCGAGGTGCGCTGGCGGACCGGCGATCTCGCGGGTGCCGGGGAGGCGGCCACAGCGAGGCTGGAGACCCACCCGGACGACGTCATTGCGCTCGTGATCGCCGCGGAGACGCAGGCCGATCTCGGTCGACCAAGCGAGGCTCGACGGCTGGCCGGTCGGGCGCTGGCACGGTATGACGGGCCAATCGACCCGATCTTCGCCGGCATGCCGCGCAGTTCGATCTGGCCGACCGATCCGGGCGCACCGCCGGAGCCAGCCGGCGAGCTGTTCGACGATCTGCCACAGCCGCCCGCTGGCTACCTGTTCGCGCCGGCCCTTCGACTCGACGAGTCCGAGGAAGCGGCCGAAACCTCCGGCCGAGCGACCGCCGGGGAGGCATACGGCCCCAGCCTCTGGGAGGCCCACACCGGCATCATCGCGCCGACCGTGCCGGATTCGGTGGAGCTGCTCGCTCGCGCCAGGATCGCTCTCGACGTCGGGCGGCCCGGCCAGGCGGCCGCCGCGCTCGCCCTCGCCCTGCGCGCCGAGGCGGCCCTCGCG
>Ga0209488_10000389_pt1 | contig 36330 bp, 29 predicted proteins | sample Rivendell_Oct201_8_FD_188349 | JGI IMG/M metagenome (GOLD analysis project Ga0209488, IMG submission 188349) | Vadose zone soil microbial communities from the Eel River Critical Zone Observatory, Northern California, USA -... | ecosystem: Environmental > Terrestrial > Soil > Vadose zone >...
GCGCGGCACTTCTTCGCGAATTCGACCGAGGATGAAGCGGATGATCTCGATCGATCCACCGGGATCCAGGCTCTCGCGAGCCGTCGGCTCGATGAATCTTGCGACGACCGATGCCACGCGAGACCAGTCGCTCCAGCGTTCCCACAGGCCGATGGGCGGCTGGCGGTGAACATATGAGCCGTCCACCTTCTCGAAGTAGGGCTTTGCTCGACCGAAGAAACGCCGTCTCAATACATCGAAATAATCGCTCTGATTGAGCACGATCAAGACGGTATCGCCCGACTCCAAGAGGTGTTTCCAATTTTGGAAAGCCATGTACTCCTGGTCGGTTCCGTAGCCCATGGTGCCGGTGTTTATGACGCGCGTGCCAGGGAGGGAGGAAAGCATTTTGACGTCGAAGCGATCTTTGATGTCTACGCCTTCGCCGAAAGACAACGAGTCGCCGAGGATCAAAATCTTGCGTCCGGCGCGAGGATCTTGCGTAATGAACCGTTGGCCGTTCTGATCAGTTTTGATGCTCCACTCTTCGCCGGCCGCATTGATCCGCGTCGTCAGGAGATTGGGGGCATTGCTCCATCCCGTTTGCGCATCGGAGCGGAATAGCCGATCGCGTTTGGTGACGTAGCTCACATAGAGTCGCAGGGCTGCTTCCGCAGCGACGGGCGCCACTGCCAAGAGGCCGAGAAGAAGAGCTGTCCAATGCAGCGGAGTTCTCATCTGTCAATGTCCCGCCCGATTCCGATCATCAATGGCCGGAGCCTTGCGCCGTTACGACGACCAGACCGGGCACAGCTTATGGGTCGTGCATCTACCCAAGCGAGACCGGAGGTTCTCTGATCGAAGCGCACGCGTGGCCTCATCATCGTTCTTTCCGCATACCGGATCGAGCATTCTACAACAATGCGATCGCCAATTTGATAGCCGCCAAGAGTCATAACCGCCGCAACAGTGACTTCATACAACCACCTGCATGTCCGTTTCACTCCGAAAGCTGGTCGAGCACATCGGGGCCGTAAGAGATAAGACCACCATCGCTGGCCATAGACCGATAGGCGCTGGCGCGTCTTTGCTCGCCGCCCGGACCTTGATAGTGTCGACGACCGTCCAAGGAGACAAGAAATGACTTGGATTCGGATGTTGATTCTGACCCTCGCACTTGCGGCGATTGGCGGCGTGGCCACGGCGCAGGACGATTTCCCTTCGAAATCGGTGCACATTTATGTGCCGTTCCCACCGGGCGGTGCTGTCGATATTGTCGGGCGCACGCTGGGCGATGAGCTGTCCAAACGCTGGGGCCAGACGGTCGTCATCGAGAACCGCCCCGGTGCCGGCGGCACGATTGCAACGCAGGCGTTGGCCAAGGCGCCGGCGGACGGCTACACGCTCATCATTATCGCCACCGGGCACGCGCTCAACCCGCATCTTTACGACAAGCTGCCCTACGATACGTTCGCCGATTTCACGCCGATCTCACTGATTGGCTCGTCGACCAACCTGTTCCTGGTGAAGGCCGATTCTCCGATCAATACGTTGGCCGATTTGCTCGCGATGGCGCGTTCGCAACCGGGCAAGCTCTCGTTCGGCCACGCCGGCAATGGCACCTCCTCGCATCTCGCGGGCGAGCTGGTGAAATACATGGCCAAGGTCGACATGGGCTCCGTGCCGTATCGCGGCGGCGCACCGGCACTCAACGATCTCATCGGCGGGCACATTCCGCTTTCGGTCAACAACGTGCCGGAGGCGAAGGCGCAGCTGGACGCCGGTGCCGTACGCGCGCTCGGCGTGACGACCGCGACGCGCTCGCCGGTGCTGCCGAGCGTGCCCACCGTAGCGGAGGCCGGGTTGCCGGGCTATGACACGGGCCTGTGGTGGGGCGTGGTCGCGCCCGCTGGGCTGCCGCCGACGGTGAAGGCGAAGCTCGAACGCAGCATCGCGGAGGCGGTGAAGGCCCCCGGGGTCAGTCAGCGCCTGCTGGGGCTCGGCGCCGCACCGGTCGGCAGCACGTCAGACGACTTTGCCGCGCTAATCCGCGCCGAATATGACAAGTGGGGTCCGGTGATCAAGGCAGCCGGCATCCACGGCGAGTAGGGCGCACATGACTTGGCTCGTCGCATGAAATCCGATTGTCGGACGACTCCTTGAAGGTCTCCTCTTACCGAGGACTGCTCGTGCCTTAAATTTTTCCAAATGGGATGCCGCCATGGCGAATCGGGATGCCACATCAGGGGGAACTAATGGCGATATCTGCCGAGTTGTTACAAGACGCCGAAACTCAGCTTATCGAATTTTTACGAGGCCGGGATCTCCGCAGCTTCTCGGTGACAATTGTTTGCGGGAACGACAAATGGATCATCTCGACTACAGATAACGAAAGCGGCGCCTATTGTATTGGACAAGGGCCGACGTTCGCTGATGCATGGCATGACAGAAAAAATCAAATACTCACGCCGGCCAGGCCGCCACTGAAGCGGGCTTCCTGACCAGGCACGCGGAAAAGCAAAGCCGCCCGATCGGCGTCGGACGACATGTTGCGCTCCGTCTTGCACGCAATGGTGTAGCGACAAAGGCGCTGATGTGTGCTTTGACTTGTCGTTCACGTGTGACCGCTGGTTTATCGCTCTCTTTGCGTGCAATTTTTGCAAAATGACGCAGCCTGCAGCCTGAGTTGCTGAATCTAGTCGTTTCCCGCATCAGATTTGTTGCGCGCCTGCGGGCGTCGAATGCACGCAATTGATCGACCGCCATGGTGTAAGGGGCTGGCCCGATACTTGATCACCGGGACTTATGTAACCCTCGGTTAACAGCGACCCTGAAGATACAAAGTGCTTGATTTTTAATGGTATTTTTCTCTGAACCCGACGCTCATAGCGCCTTGCGATTCCAAACGTCGTGGGACATCCGGCTGATTCACGGTCGTGCTTTCAGCGGCTTAGATGCCCCCACACCCGATGAGGTGTGACGGACAACCAACAGGAGACTGACCATGTTCATCAAGACCGCACTCGCGCTCGCGCTCGTCGTCGGCACCACCGCAGGCGCTCTCGCCGCGCCGAAGAAGTACAGCACCAATCCCGCGCACGACGTGTTTGACACCAGTGGCAAGTATCTCGGCTCGGATCCCGATCCGACCATCCGTGCGATGATCGCGCGTGACGTGGGCAATTGATTGTCCATGACTCGCTTAAGTGGACTCGCGCAACTGGCGGCCAGCCCGTGCGGCTGGCTGCCACGAGCCGGTCAAACGGACATTGGACTGCCGCTTAACCCTGATGTGTACGGAGGCTGCTATGAGAACGATATTCCTGAAGCACTTGAGGACATGGACCCTTGCCGCCATCGGTGTCGGACTGATGATTGATGGAGCGATGGCCGGCTCATTCACGCGTGGATGCGCGGCGCGCGATCTGCAAATCCTTTTTCTCGTCGAAGAGCAGGAGGCTTCCGGATTGGTCTCCCCTGAAAAGCTCAGCGACGCTCTGATTGAGATGATGCACGCCCGCATCGTCTGCCACGAGGGCCGGGTGCTGGATGCGTTGACAATCTATGACGCAGTGGCCGAGAGCCTTCGTGCAATCCGCTCCGGCCGCGCGCGCGTCGAGGGCATCCACTGATGGCCTATGCGCCGCGAATGCCGCTTACAGAGCGTGAATCTCATTAGGCATTGGTGGCGTACAGCGTTCTTAAGCTTGCATTCGAAATGAGCCTCACGCGTGGGCCGAGGCAAAAGGCGCAGTCCGTTTCAATCGCTCAGCATCCGCGGCAAGTCTTCCGGCTGGCCTCTTCCTGCTTGCGGTCTTGCACGTCGTCATCAGCCTCGAGCGGCTCGATGTTTTTCGTGTCGACCCTGGCCCAGGGCCTGAATTCAGAGCGCGAAACGACCGCCTCCCGCTCCGCTCGATTGATGAGATCGCGAGCGACCGGTGCTCGTGGCATGGGTGCTGACATCCTGAGGCTGCGGGAGATGTCGTCCCCCGTCGATGGTTCTTGTGGCATGTATTTGTGCCACTCGCCGAGATCCAGGCGTTGAACCGAGTTCGAACAGCCACACAGCGCAAGGACGGCAAGAGCCAATGCCGCGAATACGCAACCTCTCCCCATCGCGCAAACTCTCATCCATCGCGGCTACTGTCGTAGCCACGCGCTGCACAAACCGCGATGTCCCAGAGGGCCCCAGCCCCTACCCGGATGCTAAGCACGTTTCCCGACGGTATGGAAGTCCTGAATGGGACACTGTGGATGAATGGAAGCAGCGGCGTTGCAATAATCACACAGAGCCTAATGCGACGCGCCCTTCAAACCTCCGCGAGCCTTTTCTCGGAGCTGATGAACCTGCAAGGTCTTCGCCGCGGATCCCCGCGGGATCGCGTTGTAGGTTGACATCAAATGTTCCATCTGCTCGGAAGACCTTGGCGCGGTTGAATTGATCAATAGCAGTTGTCGCACACACGGCCACGACAAACCAATTGCTCTTGAGACAATGAACAGACGGTCGCAGGTCTCCTCAACAATCAATCGCTCCGTTTGAGCTGCCGGCAGGCAGCTCAATTCGGAAATTGCGATGACAACCTCTTCGAATTTTCCCTGGCGCGCAAACGTCAGGATTTCCTTTTCGGAGAGACAACCAGCTTGCTGCAACTCGGCGATGCGCAGCCTGGCGTCCGCATAGCGCCGTGAGTCCTCTTGTGACGTTTCCTGCAGTCTTTGGCTGGCGAGCCTCAAAGCCTCGGAAACCTCCTCGGCTTTCCTCCCCGCTTCCAGCTGGAGTTCGTTTCGCACCGCGGCGGACGCCTTCTTGAGGAGCGCAAGCATGTGCTCACGCGGGATATCCGCCCGGTTGAACACCGCGCATGCCAATTGCTGGCTATCCCGGGCGCGATCGACCATCAACGAATATCCATGGTCTGATAGTTTGGCCCCACTGTTCTTCGCCAGGTTCAGCACAACCCGGTCATTGCCTCTCTCGATGAGGACATCGCTCAGTTGATGACTGATGGTCGGCCGCAACGACATGGCGGCGAGGTGATCCTGACTCTTGCTCTTCGCGCAGCCGACCAGAAACTCCTCATCCAAACAGGGTGATTGCTGCAGCACAGGGCCGGCCACCACGATGGCGTCGTCGTTCGCCAGACGCCGGATGACCCCTGGCAGGGCGCCGTCGAGGGATGCGAACCTGCTTGACAGATATTCCCGTACCTCACGGTCGACGTGGTCGAGCAATTTCAACATCACGTTGTCGAAAAGGGTGATCTGCTGGTCCGAATAACTGGCCGACTTGCTCAGAAAAAGATCTGCCGTCTCCCGGAGAACGCGACCTCGTTCCCGGACCGTGTGGCCGCACAAGCCATCGGCCAATGTCGTGGATGAATTGGCCAGGACGGTGGGCATTTCCGTTGCTAGCGCTTGTACGTTCTTTTCCATTGCACTTCACCAGATTGCCATCGGACCGCTAGATTCCGACCCGACCAGATTGAACCGGATCAAAGTCCACCTCTTTTGTCTGAGCATGATCTTTTCCGAAAAACCGTCTTCCACCTTTCGGGATCATGCTCTAGGCCGCCTTGGTCGTGTCGTCTTTCGCGTGAATGACTGAAAAATCGATTTTAGCCAGCGGCATGGCCTCGCCAAAAAGATATCCCTGGCCGAGCTCAATCCCGAGCGATGTCACCTCTCGAAGTTGCTTTTCGGTTTCAATGCCTTCCGCGCAGCTCGTCAGCTTCAACGTCCGTGACAACTGAACGATTGACGCGACGACCGCCTTGGCCTCCGGCCGTTCGATCTTTTCGATAAACGACCTGTCGACCTTGACCTTCTCAAATGGAAATGACGTGAGATAGCTGAGCGAGGAATAGCCGACGCCGAAATCGTCGAGCGAGATCGATATGCCAAGGTTCTTCAATTGATGCAGCGCCGCCAGATTGAGCTCGGTTTCCCTCAGCAACACGTTCTCGGTAATTTCGATCTCCAGGCGTTCCGGCGGCAATCCTGAGTCGACCAGCGCGCAAATCACGGCATCCACGATGTTGGATTTGGCGAACTGAACCGGCGAAAGATTGATTGCGACCTTGATCTCGCCGGGCATCTTCATCGTGTCATGGCACGCCTTTGCCATGACCCACTCGCCAAGCTGAATGATCAACCCGGTCTCCTCGGCCAGAGGGATGAAGTCAGCTGGGGAGACCATACCCTTGGTCGGATGTCGCCAACGCACCAGAGCCTCAACGGCTCTGATACGCCCTGTCTTGTTCTCGATGATCGGTTGATAGACGAGCTCAAACTCATCACACCAGACGGCCTGGCGAAGATCGTTCTCCAGCGCATTGCGGCTGTCCGCCTCGGTCTTGAGCTTCTCGTCGTAGACACGGAAGCATTTGCGACCCTCATTCTTCGCCTTATAGAGCGCCAGATCGGCATTCTTCAGGATTTCGTCGCCACGATCGCCATGCTTGGGCGCAAAGGCGATACCGATACTGCATCCGATAACAACCGCCTGCCCTTCAATGTGATAGGGCGCGCTCAGGATCTCGACCAGCCGCCCCGCCAGCGTCTCGGCTCCGCCTTTTTCCGCCTCCCGTCCGAGCAGAATGAGCAAGGCAAACTCGTCGCCACCGAGACGGGCTGCAATGTCGACTTCACGAATGGTCGCCTTGATGCGGGTCGCAACCTCCCTGAGAAGGATGTCGCCGGCGTGGTGCCCATATGTGTCATTCACGGTCTTGAAGTTGTCGAGATCAAGCTGAAAGATGGCAAACTCGTTGCCCATGCGGCGCAGCCGCGCCAGGCTCTCCTCGACCTTTTCTCTAAACAGGCTTCTGTTGGCCAGATCCGTCAGCGCGTCGTAAAGAGCAAGACGCTCGATCTTGGCCTGCGAGTTCTTCCGCTCCGTAATGTCGTCGATGAGCGAAACCAGATACTGCGCTTGCTGGTTGCTGTCACGGACAACGGTCCTGCTCACGGTAACGACACGCCGATCACCGGCTCTCGTGGTGACGGAGAACTCGCCGCTGACAAGTTCATCAAAGGATTTGAGCGCCCGCGTGTCGCAATCTTCAATCAGAGCGGCAACTTCCTGGGGAAGAAATTCGTCAGCGGTCTTGCCGAGAACCTCGTCGCTGGAAATTCCCATGAAGGCTTCGTAAGCACGGTTCACAAAGATGAACTTCCTGGAATGCGGATCCTTGATGACAATCGGCATTGGGATGCTTTGGATGATGTTGTCCAGGAACGACTTGACGTTGGTCAGCTCGGTCTCCGCGCGCTTGCGCTCCGTCACGTCCTCATGGGTCGAGACCCACCCCCCGTCATCTTTCGGACAGTGGATGAGGTGCACGATCCGTCCATCGGGCAAAGGTGCTGTGCGTTCGACCCGCTCGCCCCTTGTGAGCATCGCCATCAGCTCCTTGGCATGACGCTCGCTGTTGCCTGTAAAGGTCCCCGCGGCCTGCCTCAAATCGAGAACGTCCTGAATGGCGGTACCGAGCTTGACCTGTTCAGACGACAGGCCATACATCTGCAGATACCTTGAATTGCAGGCGACCAGCCGTCCGTCTGCATCGTGCATGGTCAAGCCCTGCGACATGTTTTCGGCCGCGGACCTGAAACGAATGGCCATGCTTTTCAGTTCTTGCTGCGCTTGAGTGAGCCATGACAGATGCCGGTAGTCGAGCAATCCGGCAATGAGCAGAATCAGCGATAGCACCGTCGCCAAGAGAAAATAGACGAGCCGATGTCGCCGGTATTCCGAAAAGACCTGCTCTTCGGCGAGGCCCGCCGTGAAGACGAGTGGAAGAATATCCGATTGGCGATAGGCAACAAGCCGATTGACTCCATCGACAAGGCCACCGCCCCAGTAGGTTCCATAGGGTGACTGCTTCAGCCCGGCATCAAGGTATGGGGAGCCAATTTTCTTACTTATTGTTGGCGTCGATGTGCCGCGCGCGACGAGAATAATGTTGTCAGCATTGCGCAGAATAAGGCTTCCGTGCTCTCCAAGTCGCGCGCTTTCGATGAACGCCGCTAAGTGCTCGGGATCAATTGAAGCGACGATAACACCCGCAAATTGTCCGTCGTTGCCGCGCAAGGGCCGGGCGACCTGAATGGACCATTTACCGGATGCTCGTCCCAGAACCGGCGGCGCGACATACATCGCGTCGCTCTTTTGATCGGCAAGGTGAGTGAAATGATCACGATCGCCGAGGTATAGCGGCGGACCTCGATAGTCCGTGGTTGAGTCCGTCATGTAGCCGTCGGGTCCGATCAAGCTGATTTGGATCAGGTTCCCTGAGTTCAATGCGGTTCTTTCCACCCAATATTTGAGATTGAATTCACGAGGATTGCTCTCATACAGTCGACGAAGCAGCAGCAAGGTTCCGTCCGCGCTGAGAAAAATTCTCTCGCTGTTTTCCTGGAATATCCGCACAACATTGGAGACGTGCAATTCTCCCTGCTGAACCGCCCGGCGCTGCTCCAACGATATGCCCAGGAGATAGATCAGCCAGAAGATTGGCAACATGATCAAAGCAATACGGATCCCCGAGCTTCGCTGAGCCAGCGAGGCCGCGTCACGCCAGGTAAAGGGCTTGGCCAACATCGAACGCTCCCAAGGGACCAGCCGGGGAGCATCACCGAAAAGGTGCAAGGATGCGTTCGTTTAACAAGAAATCGCCGTATATTGGTTTACGTCACGTCAACAAGTCCGCTCAAGACGCGAGCTTCGGGGCGCCTGCAACATGGGCGTGCGCCAGAGGTTAACGCTCGGTCAACCATGCGCTGACAGACGGTGGATGGCGCTCGGGCCGCATCGATGATCGCTTCCGCAAGGAGTTCCATGCCTTGTCACGCAACGCCACCGCCTTCCCGACGAACTCGCGCAAGGGCCACACCCAGCCGACCATTCGATTGCTCGATCAGGCGTGTGCCATCGTCCACACTGCAGCCGTTCAGCAACAGCACTGCCAGTTTGACGCTGCCGTTGGCACGCCGCAGCGCCTCGCGTGCCGCCTCGTGGCTGCATGACGTGAGCCGCACCAGCATATCCTCGCTGCGCTGGACCAGCTTCCGGTTCGTCGCCTGCACATCCACCATGAGACCTTGGTAGACGCGTCCAAGCAGAACCATCAACACACTCGACAGCACGTTGAGCGCGATCTTTTGGGCGGTGCCAGCCTTGAGCCGGGTCGACCCCGCAATCGGCTCAGCGCCGGTGTCGAGCAAAATAGGATGATCGGATTCTGCCAGGAGCGGCGTGCCAGGATTGTTGGCAATGCCAATGGTCAACGCACCCCGCGCCTTGGCTTCGCGCAGACATGCGAGCGTAAATGGTGTCGTGCCGCTCGCCGCGACCGCAATGACAACGTCGTTGCGGTCGATCGCATGATCTCCGACGAGGTGCTGCGCCAGATTGACTTCATCCTCTGCCCCTTCAACCGAGCGCAACAGCGCCTCGCGTCCCCCGGCCATCAGCAGCACAAGACGGTCCTCGGGCCAGCGGAAGGTCGGCATCAGCTCTGCCCCATCCTGGACTGCCAGACGACCTGATGTTCCCGCCCCGGCATAGACAAGCCGCCCGCCAACACGCAGGCGCGCTGCCATCGCGATCGCCGCCTGCTGCAGCGCATCCCGAGCAGCCCGCGCGGCCGCGACCGCATCGAACTGCGCCTCGATCATCGCGTGCACGATCTCATCGGCCTGCCAGAGATCGATGCCTGCATAGCGGGAACTCGCGCCTTCCGTAGTCATGCGGAACTCGAGCGTTGCCCCCACGACAACCTATTCGACCTTAGATCGTTCTCATGCGTTGGTGTCGGAAGGTGTTGAGCATGCATGGCGACACACTCCTGGTTGGCGTTGACGGCGGTGGAACTCGGTGCCGCGCCAGGTTGTGCGCCGCCTCGGGCGCACGGCTGGCCGGTGCGGTCACGGGCCCTGCGAATATTCGGCTCGGGTTCAAGCCCGCCATGATCGCCGTCATGTCTGCGATCGAGCAATGCCTCGACCAGGCCGGTCTTGCAAAGCGCGACCTGGATCGGATCACCGCCTGCCTTGCGCTTGCGGGCGCGAGCGAACCAACCCAACTGGCACTCGCCCAGCGACACAAGTACCCATTTGCCCAGACCATCCTGGTCACCGATGCACAAGCTGCTTGCGTTGGCGCGCATCGGGGCGGCGATGGCGGCGTGATCATCGTGGGAACCGGCACGATCGGTTGGGGCGAGCTCAAGGGCCGCCAGGTCCGGGTCGGTGGATGGGGTTTGCCCATCTCGGACGAAGGCAGCGGCGCCTGGCTGGGCTGTGAAGCCTTGCGCCGCGTGCTCTGGGCGCACGACGGGCGGGTTCCCTGGACCGGGCTCCTCGATGAGCTGTTCAATCACTTTCGCCGCGAGCCGCACGCCATCGTGCGTTGGGCTACGCGGGCCTCAACGCGCGACTATGGCTCCTTCGCACCCCTCGTCGTCAGCTACGCGAGCAACCAGGATCCAGCCGCGATCGAGCTCATGCGACTTGCCGCCGGCCATGTCGATGCGCTGGCGGCGCGTCTCCTGTCGGCAGACGTGCGTCCGCTCGCACTGGTCGGTGGCCTGGCAGATACAATGACGCAATGGGTTTCGTCTGATACCCGCGTCCATCTGATTCAACCGGCGGGCGATGCCCTTGACGGCGCGATTGCGCTTGCGCGCGTTGCAGCCGAGACCCAGAAGCCTTCCTTGCAAACAACGGATGTGCGCGATGCTCGGGGCTGAGCTTCAGATGGCAAGTGAGCTGCAGGAGGCTCCCGAGGCGGTGCGACGACAAGCGGACGCACTCACCGCACCGTTGGCGACACTGATCGGATGGTCGCGGCGGAGCAACCCCGCTCTGGTCGTGACCTGCGCGCGCGGAAGCTCGGCCCACGCCGCGACCTTTGCCAAGCACCTGTTTGAACGTCACCTTGGGATCCCGGTCGCCGCCGCGGCTCCCAATGTCGCCACGATCTACCGGCAACGGCTGCAACTCAAGAACCAGTTGCTGCTCACCATCTCGCAATCGGGTCGGAGCGACGATCTCACTGAGTTCACTTTGATGGCCAAAGCCGCCGGCGCGCTCACCGCGGCGATCGTCAATGATACCGACAGCCCGCTCGCGGCTGCTTGCGACATCGTGCTGCCGACGGCGGCGGGGCCGGAGCTCAGCATCGCCGCAACGAAATCCTTCGTCGCCAGTTTGGCCGTGCTGTTGCGCGTGCTCGCCGAGTGGAAGGAGGATGACGCGCTGCGCGCCGCAATCGGGCGTTTCCCGGAAAGGCTGGCGCTCGCGGCCGCGCTTAAGTGGGATGAAACGGTGGATCCATTTTCGCGCGCTGACAGTCTCGCCACCATTGGGCGCGGGCCAACGCTCGCCATCGCGCGCGAGGCTGCACTCAAACTCAAGGAAACGTGCAATCTTCACGCCGAAGCATTCAGCGGCGCCGAGTTCCAGCATGGTCCCATGGCTCTGGTCTCGCAGCACTATCCACTCCTGCTGTTCATGCCGACGGACGCGGCCGCTGCCGGACTACGGGAATTTGCGGCCGACCTGCGTCGCAAGGGCGCCCTGGTCTTTGCAGCCGAGCATGGACGGCCCAATGCTGGGAGGCTGCCGGTCTTGCCGCCTGAGCATCCGGACGTTGATGCCGCTTGCCTGATACAGACATTCTATGCACTCGCGGTTCGCATCGCCGTCCGCCGCGGCACAAACGCCGACCAGCCACGCCACCTCCAGAAGGTGACACGCACTCGATGAGGCAAGCCGAGAAGCACGCCCAGAAGTACGCCATTCTGGCAGAGCGAGTCTTCGACGGCGCGGTCGTTATGGACAATACGGCTGTCATCATCGAGGGGTCGCGTATTCTCGCCGTGGTCCCACGGGACGCCATACCGGCCGACATGCCGCGACACGCCTTACCCGACGGCGCCTGGCTCGTGCCAGGGTTTATCGACGTGCAGGTGAACGGCGGCGGTGATGTGCTTTTCAACGATGAGCCCACGCCGGACGGAATTCGCGCCATCGCGGCCGCTCATCGCCGCTATGGGACGACGGCGCTGCTGCCGACGCTGATCACCGACAAGCCCGAGACGATGCTGAGTGCACTCACCGCGGTCGAGGCACTCGTCGACAAAGAGCCATCGATTCTCGGCATTCACCTCGAAGGACCGTTCCTCTCGCCGCAGCGGCCAGGCGTGCATGCGGTGCGGCACATTCGTACTCCGAGCAACGACGACCGCGCCCTTCTCACAACGCCGCGCCGCTCGGTCACTGTCGTGACGCTCGCACCCGAACGGGTGCCTGCGGGCTTCATCCGTGCACTTGCTGCCGCCCAGGTGCGGGTCTGTCTCGGCCATTCCATGGCAAGCTACGCCGAAACAAGGGCCGCCATGGCGGAGGGGCTTTCGGGCTTTACGCATCTGTTCAACGCCATGCCTGGCCTCGGCAGCCGCGATCCTGGCCCGATCGCAGCCGCGCTGGAAAGCGAGAGCGCCTGGTTCGGCGTGATCGTTGATGGCGTGCATGTTCATCCCGCAACACTCCGCCTTGCGTTGCGCGGGCTGGCACGGCCCATCTTTGTGACCGATGCCATGCCGCCGGTCGGCGGCAGGCGCATGGGTTTCAAGCTCTACGGGGAAGACATCACGGTGCAGGACGCACGCTGCACGCGCCAGGACGGCACGCTCGCGGGCTCGGTGCTCGACATGGCGAGCGCGCTACGCAATTGCGTGCGTCTGCTGGACGTCACGCTCGAGACCGCGCTGCGCTTTGTCTCTACTAATCCGGCGGAGTTCCTTGGCCTCGGACATTGGCTCGGTCGTCTCGCGCCGGGCTATCGCGCCGACATGGTGGTGCTCGATCCAGTCGGCATTGAGGTGCTGGACACTTGGGTTGCCGGGATGCGAGGCGGAGTCTGCTCTTCTGAATGATGATTGTGTGGGGACCGACACCCCGTCAGAACGGCTGAAATGGGAAGAAAGATGGTGAGCGACGGTCGGAGGGCGAATAGCGCGGCCCGTCGTCCCGGTTTGTGTCACGTCCCTCATACGCCCGGGCACGTCCATCGTACGGTCGGGCACGCCCATCGTACATTCGGTCACGTCCCTCGTACGCCCGGTCAGGCCCATCGTAGGCTCGGTCGCGCCAATCGTTCCAACGGCCCGTATCGCGCTGGCGCGGTCCCCAGCCTTCCCAACCCCACGGCGACCGTTCCGGCAGGACGCCTACTTCCGCCGGCTCTGAGGGATATTGGCGTCGACTGCGGTTGGACGCCGTGCCTTCCCCACCGTCTCGGCGTGAGATGAGAGCATAGCGAGCGTCCACCGCCTTTCCCTTCGCATCGCGGCGGAGATACTCAGCCTGGTCCCCCCGTCGCCCGCCATCCTCACCGGCGCTCACCAAGAGCCCCCTTGCCTCGGGCGACGGCGGGGCCAGCAGTGCTCTGGGGGCGTGATACGACCAGACGGCTTGCATGATGGGCTCGAAGATGGGGAGCGCCACACTCGCACCGGTCTGTCCGGAGCCGAGCGTCCGACGCCGCCCGTCGGCATTGTCGTAGCCAACCCAGACCGCCACGGTTACATCGTTCGAAAAGCCGGCGAACCAGGCGTCGTTCTCGTCGTCAGTCGTCCCGGTCTTGCCTGCCACATAGGGCGCAAGCGAGCTGATCCTATGGGCAGTGCCGCGCTGAACAACGCCCTGCAGGATGGTCTTGAGCTGATAAAACGAAGCCCGATCGGCGCCGCTGATCTGCTCCAAAGCAGGCGAGTGCCGGTACACGACATTGCCGTTCTGCTCCATCGCCTCAATCGTGTGCGGCGACGGCCGCATTCCCTCGTTGGCAATCGTCGCGTAGAACTGCGCGAGATCGATCGGCCGCACCGGCTGGGCACCGAGCACGAATGGATAGTATCGCCCGCACTCCTTGTAGATTTTCAGCTCGACGGCAAGTGCGCAGACCTGGTCCAGGCTCGCCGGAGCGGTGGAGGCAATGCCCCCGTCAAGAAGGTTCACGGTCGCGAGATTTCGTGAGTTCTCGAGTGCCGATCGAAGCGTAATGACGCCTCCGGAGCTGCTGTCGTAGTTCTTGGGGGACCAGTAATCCTCGCTGCGCTTGCTGGCCTGAATCGGCGGAAGCGTAATGTCCTGATCACGCACGAGCGTGTTCGGCTGCAGACCCTTCTGCAGAGCAGCAAGGTAGGTCAATGGCTTCAATGAGGAACCCGGCTGACGATACGATTGCGTCACCCGGTTGAGCTGGCTCCCGGAATAAGAGAAGCCGCCTGCCATCGCGAGAATGCGGCCCGTCTTGTTCTCGATCACCACCGCGGCGCCTTGCACGACGGGGCGCACCCGCAGCTCTGCGCGTGCGGTTTTCCCCTTCCCGTCCGCCACATAAACCCACACGACGTCGTGCAGCTTGAGGCCCCGGAGGATTGCTGCCGTGCCGGAGAGCGGCAGCGTGCGACCATCTGCCAGGCCGACACGGATCGCTTCGTTCCTTCTCGTTCCTCCCTTCTCAATCACCACCGCGGCTTTCCATTGCACATCACGCGGCAGACGCGCGCTTTTCAACGCCCGCAGCCAAGTGGGATTCGCCGATGAATCGGGTTCCGCTGTGGCCCTCGCGATCGCGGCCGAGAGATTGAGCTCCGGTCCGCGGAATTCGACCCGCCCTGCATTCTTCTCGTAATTCGCCAAGCCCTCTTGCAGCGCAAGCTCCGTCGCCTGCTGCAAGTCGGGCTGCAAAGTGGACTGAATGCGATAGGAACCAACGCGAAAATCGCTCAGGCTGCTCGTTGCCGTGAGCTCGCGCGCGACATAATCCGCAAAATACGATCCAGGGGCCCGTTCGATCTGGTCGTCCGGCACGATGTCCGGGAAGGCAGCGACCGCCTGCTTGTTCTGCTCGGCTGTGATTGCACTATCTTCCTGCATCCGGCCGAGCACGTACCGGAACCGCTCGCGTGCGCGATCCACATTCCGGATTGGACTGTAGTAGTTCGGCCCCTTGGTGATCCCGGCCAGCAGCGCCCCTTCACTCAAGGTCAGGTCGCGCGCCGATTTCCCAAAGTAGCTGCGCGCAGCCATTTCGACTCCGGACGACGCCCTGCCCAGGAAGATTGAGTTCAAATAAAGTTCCAGGATCTCCGCCTTGCTGAGAGTGCGTTCGAGTCGCGACGCCAGGACCATCTCGCGCATCTTGCGCTCGTAGCTGAGCTCGTCGCCGACCAGCAGGTTCTTCACGACCTGCTGCGTGATCGTCGATCCGCCCTGTGGACGCCCGGCTTGTGTCAGGTTCCCGATGAAACTGCGCACCAACGCACGCTCGTCGATCCCTTTGTGCTCATAGAAACGCTTGTCTTCTGCCGCGATGAACGCCTGCTGCACGTGGGTGGGAATCTCAGCCAGGCTGACCCAAACCCGGCGCTGGTCCCGCTCGTGAACCTCGCCAAAACGCGCGCCTTTGAGGTCGAGCACCTCGCTTGCGCCAGGCAGCCGCCCACCCTTGAGGCGGGCATGGTCGGGAAGATCGGCGAGTGTCCGATTGTAGAATTCGATCACTTCTTGGGTATTGACCACCGACTTGTCGATGGTCTCGTTCTTGCAGAACTGTCGGTAGGCGACATGCAGATCGGAGATCTTGATCCCCCGGAATGCCACATAGCCGCCGGAGGCCGCCTCCGGATCATCCATCGCGGTGGCAATCAGATCGTCGATATTGACGGCCTCGACATCGAATGCGCGTTTCATGCGCTCGCAACCGGCGCGCAGGAGTGCGATCACGCGCTGCTGATCCGCAGTTGGATCAAAGGATGTCCTCGGTTCCGGCTCGGTCGAAAGCTGACTGAATGTCAAAGCGACAGCGAAAATCTTGACGAGGACAGCGTCCATCTCGGCCCACAGCTCGTTTGAGGTTGCAACCACCTCAAGAACCATTCCGACGCCTGGCTGTTCCACTGACAGGGAATATTCATCAACGTGAACACGGCCTCAATGCAAAGGCCGGCCCTGCGGGCGGGGACTGTGGAACAGCAGGGGCAAACGGAGCACGGAGACTAGGCCGATGCCGAGCTCGACCCACTTGTACTTAAGGTCATGGAGCCTGTACTTGCGGCATGGAGCCTGGCGCGGGCTCAGGCGCTCCGGTCAATACTCATCGAACATGCGCTGAATCTCCTCCACGTTCGACGTCTTGGTCAACGCCAGCGTCAGGAGCAGCGCCGCCTTCTGCGGACTCAGGTTGTCCGCGACCACCATGCCGGACTCGTACCAGTTGTTTCCACGCACGATGCGGCCTTCGCCGACGCGGGAGCTCTGCACCACCACGGCGCTGCCCTTCTTGATGATCTCTTCGAGTTCCTTGTCGAGCCCGTTGGGCGCGCCGGCGCCGACGCTGGCGATCACGATGCCCTTCGCACCGAGACCGACCATCGCATTGGCCACACCCGCACGCGTGCCGGTGTGGATGTAGGCAACTTCGACGTAAGGCATGGCCTGGATGCCCGCGAGGCTGAACTCGCTGCTCACGGTGTGGCGCCGGTGTGGCGTGCGGTAGAACTCGATCTTGTCGGGATCGATATAGCCGAGCAGGCCCAGATCACGCGTGCGGAATGTCTGCAGGTGGTAGGTGTTGGTCTTGGTCACGTCGCGGGCGGCGTTGATTTCGCCATTGAACGCCACCAGCGCACCCTTGCCACGAGATGCCGGCGCGCATGCCAGCCGCACCGCGTCGAGGAGATTCATCTGCGCATCGGAGCTCAGCGCATTGAATGGGCGTTGCGCGCCTGTGACCACGATCGGCTTGTCGCTGTGCACGGTCAGGTTCAGGAAATACGACGTCTCCTCGATCGTGTTGGTGCCCTGCACATAAACGAGTCCATCCACATCCGGCGACTTCAGCACCTCCTCGGCACGCAGCGCGAGCTTGCGCAAATCCTCGTACGATCCCTGACCGTAGGGATTGCCCTTGTCGACCTCGACCCGCGCAACCTTTGCAATCTCCGGCAATGGCTCGAGCATCTGCTCGCCGGTGAGCCGCGGGTTGCCGCTGAGCCGGTAGCGCAACAAATCCATTCGGTCCTTGCCCACGCTTGGCAAAGTCCCTGGCCCGATCAGCAACTGGATTCGCGGCTGATTGCGCGCATTGTCCGCAGAGCGCGCAGCGGGCTGCGCTTGCGCGATCTGGAGCGATTCCTGCGCGCCGGCATTTGTTGCACCCAGCGCAGCCGACACTCCACTGGCCGCGCCGAGCGCTGTCATGTCTTGCAGGAACCGGCGGCGGCTTGCTGACTTTTCCATAGGCGATCTCCCTCTTTGTTCTTCCCATCATAATCCCTGGGCGATCCTTGGCGGTTGCGCATTGTGGCGAATCCTCGGAATGGGCGCAATTGACGGGGGCGATTCTTGGTTGTGCACGTTCCCGAGTCGGGATTAGATAGCCGGAAACAAAGCTTCGAGAGGGAGGAGTAGCCATGGACGTCACTCGACGCACATTTTCCGGCATGATTGCGGGCGCACTTGCCACGCCGCGTCTCGCTTTCGCGCAAACCAAGAACAACTGCGCCTTCTACTCGGGCGTCGGCGGACAACTGACCCACTACGAGGTTGATTTCGGCGCCGCCACATTGGCCAAGCGGGCGGCGGTCACCCTCCCCGGCGGAATTCAATACGCATGGCCACATCCGGGCAGAAGATACCTGTACGTGGCAACGAGCAGCGGTGGAATCGGCATCGCACCGGTGCCCGGCTATCCGCCCGACCAGCACTATCTTGCGGCATTCCGGGTCACGCCGCTCGGCGAGCTCTCGCCGCACGGCGAACTGATCAAGCTGCGGCAACGGCCCGTCCATGCCAGCGTCGATCATGCCGGCGAACATGTGCTGGTGGCCTACAACTTTCCCTCCAATGTCTCCGTCCACAAGATCAAAGGCGACGGCAGCATCGGCGAGGAGGTCAAGCAATCAGACAAGCTCGAAACGGGCATCTACTTCCATCAGATCCGGGCAACTCCCGCCGACAAGACCGTGCTCATCGTCGCACGCGGCAACAATCCTCAAGGGACCAAGCCGGAAGACCCAGGCTCGCTCCATGTCTATGATTTCAAGAACGGCGTTCTCTCACACCGACGCAAGATTGCGCCCAACGGTGGCTACGGCTATGGAGGCCGGCACCTCGACATTCATCCCACGCAGCCCTGGGTCTACCTGTCGGTCGAGCGACAGAACCAGCTGATTGCCTACAAGATGACGCCGGATGGCGACCTGGCGCCGGAGCCGTTGTTCACGAAGCCCACCTTGGCGGACCCGGCTCACAAGTTCCGCATCCAAAGCGCCGGTCCGATTCACGTCCACCCGAGTGGCCGATTTGTATATCTCGGCAATCGCTCGGGCCTGGCCACGGAAGCCGGTTCCGGGGTGGAAAATGTGGATGGCAAGATGGTGTTCAGCGGCGGCGAGAGCAACATCGCGGTGTTCGCCATCGACCAGCAGACCGGCGAGCCGACGCCCGTTCAGCATGCCGACATTCGCGCCGCGCATCCGCGCACCTTCGGGCTCGATACCGGCGCGCGCTTGCTGGTCGCGGGCTCGCTTTCGCGCAGTGCGCGACGCGAGGAAGGCAAAGTCGTGGACATGGCGGCCGGCCTGACCGTGTTCCGGATGGCTCAGGACGGCAAGCTGACATTCGCCCACAAATACGACATTGACGTCGGAGCGTTCACGCAATGGTGGAGCGGGATGATCCCGCTGGCCTGAAGCAGACAACGCGCTGTGAGCATCAACAACCGCTGCGGGCTACGCCGCCGTCACAGCCGTACGCCTGCCCGGTCCGCGTAACGCACAGAAAAATTCGACGTCTCACGCAGTTCGGCCGCATGGCTCAACCACTATCTCAGCCGAATCATGGGGGAGCTGGTGGGGAATGGACCGAGAGACCATCATGGATGATTACGTTGAGGCTGTTCGACAGCTGGATATCTCGGAAAGGCAGGTCGCCGAGCAGCAACGCATTGTTGATCTCCTGACAGAGTTCGGGCGCGATACAACCGCGGCACGTGAGCAGCTCATGGCGCTGGAGCGAGCTCATGCACACAACATGGATCGGCGAAATCAACTTCGGGCGCTCCTTGAGCAATAGGAGCCGCAGGGACGCGCCATGGGGACGCGCCATGGGGACGCGCCATGGCCGACCCCGAGCACGGCAACTCGCAAGCCCTTGGGTGACTTCTGGACCTGCCGGAAGCTCGCTATCATTCGCGGAGGGAACCTGCTCCCACGCTCGTCCAGGAGGAACCTCATGGCCCCTTCCATTCGTGCGATCCTGCTCATCGCCAGCGCGTCACTTGCGTGCACGCTCGCAGCGCCAGCCTTTGCAAAGGAATGCTACGCTCCGGACGCGCGCTCCCAGGAGCGCGCGTTCTCACGCGCCGTCATCACCGAGGGCGGAAAGACCGTGTGGCTCGGCGGCCAGACCGGCTCGCCGGAGAAGAACTTCGAGGGTCAGGTGCGGGAGATCTTTGCGGAGCTCGACAAGACCATCAAGGCCGTGGGTGGCGCCGGGCTGCCCGACATGGTCACCATGACCGTCTTCATTAACGACGTGCGGCTCGGTGATCGCCTGACCGAGATTCGCAAGGAGATCTTCAAGCAGTGCTTTCCGGGCAGCGCGCTCATCACCGTAACAGGCTTCGCACGGCCCGGGATATTGATCGAGATTCAGGGCATGGCTGTGATCGGTGGCAAATAATCGCCTATTGAGCCGGGATCACGAGGCCACAGGGGGCGCCCGCGGGACTAAGGATGTAAAGTATGTTCGCACCGCCGTCCGGTGACGATCGGACACGATCTGCCGCCATTGGCTTATAATGTCGATCGAATTGGGCATGGCTCCTGCAGTGGCAGCTTGCCGGGGCCTTGAGAGTCTCTATATGTTGCCGGCATGACTCTGACCCACGCAACGCTGCCAGAATCTACGCAACTAGATCGAGATTACGCTCAGTCTATCCCAGTGTTGGCGATCATCGTGCCAACCCTCAATGAGGCCGCCAATATCGAGGCGCTGCTTACGAAGATCGAAAGTGCACTTGCAGGCATTCGTTGGGAAGTCATTTTCGTCGATGACGATTCACAAGATCGCACGCGTGACATCATCCTTCAGCGTTGCCGGATCGACTCACGGATACGCCTTGTTCACCGCATCGGCCGACGGGGCCTGTCGTCCGCGGTCGTCGAAGGCATCTTGAGCTCATCGACCCGTTACGTCGCCGTCATCGATGCCGACATGCAGCACGACGAGCGGCTGTTGCGGCCGATGCTGGAAGCCATGCAAGGCGGGGAATGCGACCTCGCGGTTGGGACTCGCTATACGACGGAAGGCGGTTTTGGGGACTGGGCGGAGCGCCGCCAGACCATAAGCCAGATCGCGACAAGGTTGTCCCGGCTGGTCGTGAAGGTGAATCTCAGCGACCCCATGAGCGGCTTCTTCGTGATCCGGCGCGACCTGTTCGACACGGTCTTGCGTGGGCTTTCGGTGCAGGGATACAAGATCCTGCTCGATATCATCACGTCGTCACCGTCGTCGTTGCGCATCAGGGAATTTCCGTACGTCTTTCGCTCAAGGCAGCACGGCGAGAGCAAGCTCGACCCGCTGGTGTCGCTCGAGTACCTGCTGCTGCTCCTCGACAAGATGGTCGGCCGCTGGGTGCCTGTGCGTTTCATCTTGTTCATGACTGTCGGCGGGTTGGGAGTCATTGTCCACCTCGCCGTTCTGACGACACTATTTGAGGTGGCCAGTACGAAATTCGTGATCGCTCAAAGCATAGCCACCGTGACGGCCATGACTTTCAATTTCTTTCTCAACAACGTCTTCACCTATCGTGACAGGCGGCTGCGTGGCTTCGGGCCGGTGCTCCGAGGCCTTCTCAGCTTCTATCTGGTGTGCTCGGCCGGCGCTGTTTCCAATGTTGGCGTCGCGAGCTTTTTATTCGTTCGGGACTTCTCCTGGTGGATTTCGGGTGTTGTCGGCATCTTGATAGGAGCCGTCTGGAACTACGCGGCCAGCTCTATCCTGACGTGGCGCAAGGCATAGTTGTCGCTCCAGCCTCGCGCTGTTCGAGGGCTGGATTCACGCGCACCGCAATATTGTCGCATCCTTGTCGAAGAGATTCGTCAATGCGGCTTTGTGAAGTGAGCCGCCGTTTGGACGCGGCCGGATGATGAGAGAGCAGGCCCATCGCACAAAACAATGGCAGCGGCGGATTTTGCCACCCGACGTCAGAGGTATCATAAGACCTCACGCTGTCACACTGTTGGACATTACTGTCAGCAAAGCGACACTGATTTGCAACAGAGTCACTTTACTTGATTCAATCGAAGTCCGATGATTGAAACTCAAACGGCGCAGTCGCAAGCCTTTCATCATCGCGCGACATTTACTTGGCGCGCCTTTTTGTCACATTCAGGAATGAGTGGTTATGGTCAGCAAAATCGTCTCAGTCTCAGTTCTTGGTTTCTGCGCGGTCGCGACAGTGGCATGGACCACGTTCCTGGGCTGGGGCCTGTACGAGCTGCTTCATTAGAAGGTTTCGTCGGTGTCGTCACACGGCGCTGCTTGCGTCGCTCGGAACTGCGCTTAGGCAAAAGGATGCATGTCAACCGGCGGCGCACGACGCATCAACGATCCATGAGATGTCGCACCAGTGCGCGAACGACATCGCCCGCAAGAGCCGTAGAGTCAGTCGCGTGCCCGATCAGCTCTTAAATGCTCACGCGATGCCAGAGCTAATCAATTACCTCTACCAAGCCCGTTCCGGATTGGAGCAAAATTATACCACCTCTTAAACTTCTGACTGGCTGCGGCTTTGACCGGGCTGCATGGCCACGGCGGTCGCGCAGACCCCAACGGATACCGCGAGCGTCACAGCACAGATCACCAGCCATATCATGCTCAATCCCCCTAATTGTACCGTGTCGAGAGATAGGCGGGCCATGATGTTCAAAATTTGTCACGATCTGGCCGAAATGTCGCCTGTCCAGAGCTTCTCGATGCGCATCTTGTTACCTCAAATCGCCTCCAGGTAGTCGAAGAAGAATTATCAACGCCCTCGCGACTGATTCATGTGTCGATGGAGATTGAAAGTTCCGACGACGTGGATGGCGGAAACGCGTGAGGCGCATGTGCGCTTTGATTGTCATTGTTCCAAGCGCGCTGCAGTGATCGCCCTGCGTGCGGAGCTGTGTCACACGCGTTATGGTTAACGCAGCAGGGTCGTCTCAAGGCAACCATCTCGTGCAGCGTCTTGACCGCGCGCAAAACTCAAAGCGCCTGGCATTGCGCCGCCACTCAAATAAATATCAATGGCAGTGAACCGCTGGTGCGAGCGGCCCCACTAATGCGAGAGCCCAGAGCGGCAAGTCTCTTCCGGCGGCAATCGCGTCATGAATGCACCCTTCCACATCGATCGCCCAGAGGTCATCGATCCCGCGAGCTCAACCAACACGCCGGCATCCGAGCATCGATCCGGGTGGCTCTGCATCGCCATTCTGGCTGTTGCCTTGCTCGCAACACTGGTGTGGATCGCCACCCTCGGATGGCTGGTGGTCAAGGCCTTCAGCCTCTGGTGACGCCCAGTCAGTCAACACCCGACCGGTTGTTGTCGACGGGCCTCTCCGATTGCGGCACTTTTGGCGATCCTTTTGGGAAATCCGCGTCATTGCTCAACACGTCATGGCTCAACGCGCCAAGCGCGGAGCGCTCAGTCCGGCTTGGGTGCGCGCTGCGCAACCGAATGGATCGCTTCGCCGCGCTCGGTCTCGTTGGCGAGCTGCTCATAGGCCGCAGCAAGCTCCCGGTAGCCGGGCCTCGTGGTCTGCAGGTCGCTTGCCAGGTTCTGAAACGCCTTGGCGCGATTTCGAAACAGCACCGATCGTGGCGTCTCTTCCGGCACGGCTGACGTCCCTTTGATTCCAAGCTGTTCCACACTTCGGTGCAAACACGCCCGGGTCAATCCGGGCCGCCGACTAAGCTGTGCAAGATGGCTTGCGTGAGCCCGAGATCTGTGCACAACGCCGCTGTACACAAGGTCATCGTACACCGCGTCGCTGCACACAAGCAGCCCGCAGCAGCACGGCCTCCCGACAAGGCCGCGATGCCTCTCACCACGTTTGAGAGCGGGACGGCACCAGCCAGTCAGCAACCGCGGCAAATGCTCCTCAACACCTCTTTGATTCGCTGCTCCCGTGCAAGCTCCTCGGCCTGCAGCTGATCAAACTCAGGCGTGCCCCGCTTCGGCCATGGCCTGATGTCGTTGGAGCGCGCAATCGAACCTGTGATATCGCCGGTGAGAGCCGCCGGCTGTATCCTTTGCGTCGCAACCGCGGGGTCTGGTGACACCTGCTTCACCCGCTGCGGTTCTTGGGCTTCGGCGCGCATCACCTCGTGTCTCGACGCGCAGCCGCAAAGGCTCGCACCCATACCGGTCAGCAAAAGAACGGTGCCGAATCGAATCATTTGGCACACCATACGACGAGCGTGCCGCGATACCACCAATTGCCTGTACAATTCACTCTGCTTTCACGACCGGAAATGCCGACGCGGCCGGTTGAAAATCAAGATGGCGAGAAACGCCACGGCCATCTCCGGACCATTGGGCAGCACGACCGCGACCCGGTCACGACGGCCAATCCGCATGGCCCGCAGCGTGCGGCCCACCTGGTCGAGGTGTTGGTTGAGCAGGCCGTAGGTCAGCGGTGCGCGCCCCGGAGCAAGAATGGCCAGCGCGTCGGGATTCCGCTTGGCGTGATGTTCCAGCAGACCAGGAATGGACGAAATCGAAATCGCGCGGCGCGGATCTGCGAGAATTTTGGCTGGCATTTTTCTGTCCGCGTCCGGGTGCTGCCTGCAGTGGGACGGCGAAGTGATGTCGCTACGCCGGTCGCTTCAAGAAAGCGTGAAGCACAGTAGTCCAAGACCAAAGCCCCATATCACCCATGCCCCCATATATTGTGATCCGATGTATTGTGAAAAGAAATGTCGTCTCAAAGGCTTCTGCCGATCAATAACGCTGCAGGAACAAGCAGATAATGCCCCATCAGCAATATCAATGCGGTTGACACAAGGGGGCGGCAACGCCAAAAATACCAGCGTTCGTGGCACTCGGGGTTCCATCATGTCCGCACCTTGCACTGAGAATTATGGCGTCTTTTTCCCTGAGGAGGTGGAGCTGTTGGGCCGCGTCTACAGGGAAACATTGGCCTCTGCCAAATCACCCCAAAGCGGCGAACTCCTGGAAGGGCTGATTGCCTCGGAAATTATAGGGCTCGCGAAAGTTGGCGAGCGCGACCCTCACAAGTTACAGTCTCTCATACTCGCGAAGCTCGGTCTCCGGCCTTCTCGTTAGTCAACCCACTATTGATTTGTTGGTGGCGCACTTCCACGCGTCGATTTCACCCTCACAGCGTCCAGCCGCCATCGATGATGTGAGCCACGCCGGTGGTGAATGCGCTTTCGTCGCTGGCGAGATAGACGGCGAGGCTCGCAATCTCGTCCGCGGTGCCGAGGCGCCCCATCGGCTGGCGCGCGACGAACTGCTCGAAAGCGCCCGGCCCGCCGGCCGCGACACGCCCACGAAACGACGGCGTGTCGATCGTGCCCGGGCAGATGCAGTTGCAGCGGATCCCCTTGGTCACGAAATCGGCCGCGACAGCGCGGGTCAGCGCCGAGATGGCGCCCTTGGTGGCGCCGTAGACATAGCGATTGGGCGCGGCTTTGAAGACGCCGGCCGCGGACGCGATGTTGATGATCGAGCCGCCGCCACGCGCGAGCATGCCTGGCAGGAACGCGCGGATCGTGCGGTGCATCGACTTGACATTGAGGTCGAATGCGAAATCCCAATCGTCCTCGGAGCAGTCGAGAACCGTGCCGTGATGCACGAAGCCCGCGGCGTTGAACAGCACGTCGATGGTGCCGACCTTGCGGGCCATTGCGGCAACCGCAACGCTATCGCGCACGTCGAGCGGCAGCGCCTCGGCGATGCCGCTACCGGAGAGGAGCGACAGCTCCTTCGCATCGATGTCGGTGGCAACGACGTGGGCGCCTTCGCGGGCAAATGCCAACGCGGATGCTTTGCCGATGCCGGCGGCCGCCGCCGTCACGAATGCCCGCTTGCCCTTCAACCTGTCTGGCATAGTGCCCCGTTCCTCAATGCGAATGCCGCGGCGCACCGAAGCGCTGGACAATGTCGTGGTAGCGTGTCGCGAGCTCGAGGCAGGCGCCGGTTGATTGCTGCCCCACGGTCGAGCGGTAGAGCTCCTGCCACGGCGTGTGATGCTCTGGATAAGGATAGCCGCCCTTGGCCTCAAGCCGCTCGCGGCGCTTGGCGAGATCCGCGTCGGAGATGAGGATGTCCGCGCGCCCCTTGCCGAGGTCGATGCGGATGCGATCCCCGGTCTCGAGCAGAGCGAGGCCGCCGCCAGCCGCGGCCTCCGGCGAGGCGTTGAGGATCGAGGGCGAGCCCGAGGTGCCGGATTGTCGGCCGTCGCCGATGCAAGGCAGGGACGTGATCCCGCGTTTGATCAATGCGGCCGGCGGCTGCATGTTCACCACCTCCGCCCCGCCGGGATAGCCGATCGGCCCGGTGCCGCGGATGAACAGAATGGTGTTCTCGTCAATGCCGAGCGCCGGGTCCTCGATGCGACCGTGGTAGTCCTCGGGGCCATCGAACACCACCGCATGGCCCTCGAAGGCATTCGGATCGCGCGGGTTGGACAGATAGCGGTCGCGGAACTCCTTGGAGATCACGCTGGTCTTCATGATCGCGCTGTTGAACAGGTTGCCCTTGAGCACGATGAAGCCGGCCCTCTCGGTCAGCGGATTCTCCCATGAGCGGATGACGTCACTGTCGGGGCGCAGCGCCGAGCGGCAATTGTCCCCGATGGTGCGTCCGTTGACGGTCATCGCGTCCTCGTGGATGCGGCCGTGCCGCATCAGCTCGCCCACCACAGTCGGCACGCCGCCAGCACGGTGATATTCCTCCCCGAGATAGGTGCCCGCGGGCTGCAAATTGACGAGGAGTGGCACGTCGAGACCGACCGTCTGCCAGTCCTCGATCGAAAGCGCGACGCCGATGTGGCGGGCGAGCGCATTGAGATGAATAGGGGCGTTGGTCGAGCCGCCGATCGCGGAGTTGACCACGATCGCGTTCTCGAACGCCTGCCGGGTCAGGATGTCGGATGGCTTCAGGTCCTCGCGAACCATGTCGACAATACGCCTGCCCGTCTCGAAAGCGATCTGGCCGCGTTCGCGGTAAGGCGCGGGGATCGCCGCGCAGCCGGGCAGCGACATGCCGAGTGCTTCGGCGAGCGAGTTCATCGTGGTCGCCGTGCCCATCGTATTGCAGTGGCCGACCGAGGGCGCCGAGGAGGCGACGATGTCCATGAACTCGTCGTAGCCGATCTCGCCCGTGGCCAGGCGCTCGCGCGATTTCCACACCACGGTGCCCGATCCCGTGCGTTCGCCGCCGTACCAGCCGTTGAGCATCGGGCCGCCGGACAGCACGATCGCAGGGATGTTGACTGTTGCGGCTGCCATGAGGCTCGCTGGCGTGGTCTTGTCGCAGCCCGTCGTCAGCACGACACCATCGAGCGGATAGCCGAACAGCACCTCGACAAGGCTCAAATAGGCGAGGTTGCGGTCGAGCGCGGCGGTCGGGCGCTTGCCAGTCTCCTGGATGGGATGGGTCGGAAACTCAAGCGCCACGCCGCCCGCATCCCGAATGCCTTCGCGCACGCGCATGGCGAGCTCGAGGTGGTGCCGGTTGCACGGCGACAGGTCGCTGCCGCTCTGGGCGATGCCGATGACAGGCCTGCCCGACTGCAGCTCGCGGCGCGTGAGGCCGAAGTTCAAATAGCGCTCGAGGTAAAGCGCGGTCATGCCCGGATCATGCGGATCGTCGAACCAGGTCTGCGAGCGCAGCCGGCGCTGCGGATCCGCGGGTTTCTTCATGGCTTGGCCTCCAAGCTTGGCCTCCAGGCATCCCGATTGTCTGCCGCATCTCGTCGCGCCTGTGGCCACGACAGTCGCCGCCTGAACAGGTGGCGTCAATGGTCTCAAATGGTCTCGAGAGAGAGTGTGTATGTGGGCAGCATCCTCGCCCATTCCGGCCGTAACGTCGGCACTGACGCTCCTCATCAAAAAGGCGGGGTCGCGCACCCGCGCAGCCTGATGTAAGCTCCCGCCAATTCCGGCCGGGCCGCCGAGCCTGGATCTTAAGAATCGCCGGCTTTTAGAAATCCAGCGCGAGGGAGGAAGCAGCGCCATGGCGTCGGTCGACATTCGCGATGTGCGCAAATCGTTCGGCGATGCCGAAATCCTGCACGGCGTGAGCGTGCCGATCGAGGACGGGCAGTTCGTTGTACTCGTCGGCCCTTCCGGCTGCGGAAAGTCCACCTTGCTCCGGCTGATCGCCGGGCTCGAGAACATCACCTCGGGAACGATCTCGATCGGCGGTCGGGTGGTCAACACCGTCCACCCGAAGGAGCGCGACATTGCGATGGTGTTCCAGAACTATGCGCTCTATCCGCACATGACGGTGGCCCAGAACATGGGCTTCTCGCTCATGCTGCGAGGCGCGAGCCGCGGCGAGATCGCCAAGCGGGTGAACTCGGCCGCCGACATCCTCGCCCTCGGCAATTTTCTCGAGCGCTATCCGCGGCAGCTGTCAGGTGGCCAGCGCCAGCGCGTCGCGATGGGGCGCGCGATCGTGCGCGATCCGCAGGTGTTCCTGTTCGACGAGCCACTGTCCAATCTCGATGCCAAGCTGCGCGTTGCCATGCGCACCGAGATCAAGGAATTGCACCAGCGGCTGCGCACCACCACGATCTACGTCACGCACGACCAGATCGAAGCCATGACCATGGCCGATCGCATCGTCGTCATGCACGACGGCGGCGTCGAACAGATCGGTGCGCCACTCGAACTCTACGACAGGCCGATCAATCGGTTCGTGGCGGGCTTCATCGGCTCGCCGGCGATGAACTTCATCGAGGGCATTATCGCGACCGACGGGAGCTCGGTGGAGACGCCGCAGGGCGAGCGGCTTGCGATCGGAGCCGTTTCCGCCGAGTCGGCGGGCCGTGCGGTGGTCTACGGCATCAGGCCCGAGCATCTCGAGCTTGCGGGCGATGGCATTCCGGCCGACGTTGCCGTCGTCGAGCCGACGGGCTCGGAGACTCAGATCGTCGCCCGGCACAGCTGTGGTGAAATCGTGGCCGCATTCCGCGAGCGCCACCAGATCAGTCCCGGCGAGCGGATTCATTTACGGCCGCGGCCACAAGCGGCTCACTTGTTCGACGCGCAGACCGGCGCCCGACTCTAGAGCATGATCCCGAAAAGTGGAGGCCAGTTTTCGGAAAAGATCATGCTCAAAAAAGTCTAAGAGTCCAACAAGCAAGGTGGAGGAAAGCACATGTCCAGCAAGGGACACGATCGCAGGTCGTTTCTACAGGGAAGCGCTGCGGCGCTCGCGGCAGGCTCGGCGATCACCGCCGACCAGCTTGCCACCATGGCGACAGCCTGGGCGCAGACCGCGCCTTGGAAGCCGGAGGCCCGAGCCAAGCTCAATGTGCTGCGCTGGAAGCGGTTCGTGGAGGCCGAGGATCAGGCGTTCATGGCCATGGTGCAGGCCTTCACCAAGGCGACCGGAGTCGAGATCAACGTCACCAATGAATCCTACGAGGACGTCCAACCGAAGGCATCGGTCGCCGCGAACACTGGGCAGGGCCTCGACATGGTGTGGGGCCTCTACTCGCTGCCCCATCTCTTTCCGCAGAAGTGCCTCGACGTCTCCGACGTCGCCAACTATCTCGGGAAGAAGTACGGCGGCTGGGCGCCCTCGGCGGAGGCCTACGGAAAATCCAAAGGCAAATGGATCGCAATTCCGGTCGCGGTCACCGGCGCCCTCATCAACTATCGCATCTCGGCTGCGGAAAAGGCCGGGTTCAAGGAGTTTCCGAAAGACACGGGCGGGTTCCTCGAACTCTGCAAGGCACTCAAGAGGAACAACACGCCCGCCGGCTTTGCGCTCGGACATGCCTCGGGCGACGCCAATACCTGGCTGCACTGGGCGCTGTGGGCCCTACCTCGTCGACAAGGACGACAAGGTCATCATCAACTCACCGGAGACAGCCAAAGCGCTCGAGTACGTCAAAGCGCTCTACGAGACATTTATTCCAGGCACCGCCTCCTGGAACGACGCGTCCAACAACAAGGCTTTCCTGGCGGGTGAGCTCTACTGCACGACGAACGGCATCTCGATCTATGTCGCGGCCAAGAAGGAGCGGCCGGACATGGCCGCTGACATCAACCACGCCTACATGCCGATCGGCCCGGTCGGAAAACCGACCGAGTTGCACCTGGCGTTCCCGATCCTGACCTTCGCCTTCACCAAGTTCCCCAACGCCTGCAAAGCATTCGCAGCCTTCATGCAGGAGGCGGACAACTTCAATCCATGGGTTTCGTCGGCGCAGGGCTACCTGTCGCCGTTCCTTGCCGAATACGACAAGAACCCGATGTGGACAGCCGATCCCAAGAACACGCCGTACCGTGACGTGGCCAAGCGCACGCTGACGCCGGCGGGTCTCGGCACGCTCGGCGAGAAGGCCGCCGCCGCGATCTCCGACTTCCTCGTGGTCGACATGTTTGCCAACTACGCCACCGGCAGGGAAGACCTGAAGGGCGCCATCGCGCTGGCCGAGCGCGCGGCCAGGAGGCTCTACCGCTGAGTTCGAGCGGCGGGACCTATCAGGTCCCGTCGCTTCCGATCGCTTGCGATCTTGGGCAATGACGGGAGACGTCTCGATGGTCGAGGCCGTCAGCAACAGTCAAGAGATGGCGGCGCAATCAGCCAAGTCCTTGGCGTGGCGGCGGCTCGCGGGCAATCGCGACTGGCTCGGCTTCTGGTTCATGCTGCCGGCGGCGGCGGTCCTGCTGCTGTTCCTCGCCTACCCGCTCGGGCTCGGCGTGTGGCTGTCCTTCACCGACGCCAAGATCGGCAGCCCCGGGGAGTTCGTGGGCCTCGAAAACTACGACTGGCTGTCGGACGACCGAACGTTCTGGCTGTCAGTATTCAACACGCTGCTCTACACGGTCGTTGCGAGCATCATCAAATTCGCCATCGGGCTCTATCTCGCTCTCCTCCTCAACGAGCGGTTGCCATTCAAGGCGCTGATCCGCGCCATCGTGCTTGTCCCCTTCATCGTGCCGACCGTGCTGTCGGCAATCGCCTTCTGGTGGATCTATGACTCTCAGTTCTCGATCATTTCGTGGTCGTTGAAAAAGATCGGGCTCATTCAGCAGAACATCGATTTTCTGGGTGATCCCAACAACGCGCGCGCCAGCGTGATCTTTGCCAACATCTGGCGCGGCGTGCCGTTCGTGGCGATCACGCTGCTCGCCGGGCTGCAAACGGTCTCGCCCTCGCTCTATGAAGCTGCGACGCTGGACGGCGCGTCGGCCTGGCAGCGGTTCCGTCATATCACCTATCCGCTGCTCACGCCGATCATTGCGGTCGTCATGACATTCTCGGTGCTGTTCACGTTCACCGACTTCCAGCTGATCTGGACGATGACCCGCGGCGGACCCGTCAATGCCACGCATCTGATGGCCACGCTGTCCTACCAGCGCGCGATCATCGGTGGCCAGCTCGGCGAGGGAGCGGCGATCTCGACAGCGATGATTCCATTTCTATTGGCGGCTATCCTGATCGCATGGTTCGGGCTGCAGCGACGCAAATGGCAGCAGGGAGAAGACGGTTGACCGACAAGGCCGCCATCACACCAACCGACATCGCGCGCACCGACAAGGCCGAGGGATTGAGCTACCTCGAGAGCCTGCCGCGCCGGCTAGTCACGCTCTATCTGCCCCTCGGCATCATTCTTCTTGTGCTGTTGTTTCCTTTCTATTGGATGGCACTCACGGCGGTGAAGCCGGACGAGCAGCTCATCGACATGGACCGGTTCAATCCGTTCTGGACGACGGCGCCAACGCTCAAGCACATCAACAAGCTCTTGTTCGAGAGCGCCTATCCGCGCTGGCTGTGGAACACGATGTATGTGGCAGTCGGAGCCACCATGCTGTCGATGGTGGCGAGCGTGCTGGCAGCGTACGCCATCGTGCGGCTGCGCTACCGCGGCGCCCAGCTCGTCGGCGCCGCCATCTTCCTCGCCTATCTGGTGCCGCCGTCGATCCTGTTCATTCCGCTGGCATCGGTGATCTATCAATATAACCTGTTCGATTCCCCGCTGTCTCTCATCCTCGTCTATCCCACGATCCTGATCCCGTTCTCGACCTGGCTGCTGATGGGTTATTTCCGCACCATCCCGTTCGAGCTCGAGGAATGCGCCCTGATCGACGGGGCGAGCCGATGGCAGATCCTCACGCGCATTATCCTGCCGCTTGCGGTGCCGGGCCTGATCTCAGCCTTCATCTTCTCGTTCACGCTGTGCTGGAACGAGTTCATCTACGCGCTGACGCTGCTCAGCTCCACGCAGAACAAGACGGTGCCGGTCGCGATCGTCAACGAGTTCGTGGACGGTGACATCTATCGCTGGGGATCGTTGATGGCGGGCGCCCTGGTCGGCTCACTGCCGCTGGTGCTCCTCTATGCGTTCTTCGTCGAGCACTATGTCTCCGCAATGACTGGCGCGGTGAAGGAATGACCCGGGAGGGCGAGTAGATCGGGTCGTACAAGGAATGCCCCCATGCATGTTCTGATCCTCGGCGCGGCCGGCATGATCGGGCGCAAGCTGACCGAGCGGCTTGTTGCCGATACAAGCCTTGTTGCCGATACAAGCCTTGGCCGCCGCGCGATCGAGCGGATGACGCTCATCGATATCGTCGCGCCACCGGCGCCCGCACATGCGCCTTTCCCGGTCGCGGCCGAGGCTTGCGACCTCGCTGCGCCGGGGGCGGCCGAGCGAATGCTTGCCGGTAAGCCCGACCTCATCTTTCACCTGGCCGCGATCGTGTCTGGCGAAGCGGAAGCCGATTTCGACAAGGGGTTACGCATCAATCTCGACGGCACCCGCCACCTGCTCGATGCGATTCGCAGCGAGATGGCCGGACACCCACCGCGGGTGGTCTTCACGTCCTCGATCGCGGTGTTTGGTGCGCCATTTCCCGACGCCATCCCCGACAGCTTCCACCACACGCCGCTGACCAGCTACGGCACTCAGAAGGCCATCTGCGAGCTCCTGCTCGCTGACTATTCGCGTCGTGGTTTTCTCGACGGCATCGGAATCCGCCTGCCGACGATCTGTGTTCGGCCCGGCAAGCCGAACAAAGCGGCGTCGGGCTTCTTCTCCGGCATCATCCGCGAGCCGCTTAACGGTGAGGACGCATTGCTGCCGGTGGGCGAGGACGTGCGCCACTGGCATGCCTCGCCGCGCTCGGCGGTCGGTTTTCTGATCCACGCCGCGACCATCGACACCGCCAGCCTCGCCAACCGCCGCAACCTCACCATGCCGGGGTTGTCGGTCACGGTCGCCGAGCAGATCGCGTCGCTGCGCCGCGTCGCCGGCGACCGCGTAGCGGCGAGGATTAGGCGCGAGCCCGATGCCGCCATCGCGCGCATCGTGGAGGGTTGGCCGCGCAACTTCGACGCCGCTCGGGCTGAAAAGCTTGGATTCAAGCTCGTCGAGCGCGACTTCGACGACATCATCCGGTTTCACATCGAGGACGAGCTGGCCGGGCGCCTGTCGTGATGTCCATCATCGCCGTTTTGCACGCGGGCCGTAGGGCGCAATCGCTTTATTGCGCCATTCCTGCCACGGGCCGGCCGACTCCATCGGCGAAAGCCTGCCTTCGAGACGGCGCAATAAAGCGATTGCGCCCTACGGGCCTGGGCAAATCGTCTCAAGCGGCTTATTGGCACCGTTTCGAGCCAAGGAGGCAGAGTGGACGAAGTCGAATTGACTGGGAGGATCGGCGGCGTACGATGCGAACAATCATTCGGGAGGAGCAGTGCTATGGGTGCGCATAGCCTTGGATCCAGAAGTTCCATATTCGCGATCGTTCTGGCGGTGCTATGCGGAGTGCACCTCGCGTTCATGGCGAGCGCCGCCTCAGCGCCACGCTTCCATCTCGAGGAAGCGACTATTGCCGACGTGCATCGTGCGATCCGGGCGAAAGAGATCACCGCAGAGCAACTCGTCCAGCTCTATTTCAAACGCATCGAGGCCTATAACGGCACCTGCGTCAAAGGCGAAGTCGATCCGGCAACCGGCCTCATGTATGGCGAAATAACTCCGGTCGAGAATGCCGGCCAGGTCAACGCCTATACGACGCTCAATATCCGTGGCAAGCGCTCGAAGACGGATCGCGCCGATAACGATCCGAAAATGACTGATGCGCTCGAAACCGCGCGGGCGCAGGACGATTATTTCGCCCGCACTGGCAATTTCGTTGGGCCACTGCACGGCATTCCAATGGCCGTGAAGGACAACTTCGACACCGTCGATATGCGCACCATGGCCGGCGCAGCGGCTGATTATGCCAACGACAAACCGCCGAAAGACGCGACCATGGTGGCGAAACTTCGCGCCGCCGGGGCCATCATTCTCGGCAAGACCAACCTTGACGAATATGCGCCGGCCGGCATCGGCCGCAGCACGCTCGGCGGCCAGACCTGCAACCCTTATGACACCAAGCGTATCACCGGCGGCTCCAGCGCCGGCACCGCCGCGGCGGTTGCCGCGAACCTCGCGGTGTGTGGGCTCGGCACCGATACCTCGGGCTCGGTGCGCTACCCCTCGTCGCTCAATGCGCTGGTCGGAATAGTAGCGACGCAGGGCTTGGTCAGCCGTGCCGGCATCGTGCCGCTGACGTTCTCGCGCGACCGCGGCGGACCCATTTGCCGTACGGTGGAGGACACAGCGACCGTCCTCGAAGTCCTCACGGGCGACGATCCCCGCGATGTTATCACCGCCATCGCGCACGGGAGGCAGCCAGTCGCCTATTCACATTTCACCAGCCGCAGATCGCTTGCCGGCAAGCGGCTCGGCGTTGTGCGCGATTTCATGATCGAGGCCACCATCGCCGACCGCGAAAACATCCGTATCGGCAACGAAGGGCTGGCCGACATGAAGAGCCTTGGCGCGGTCCTTGTCGATCCGGTCGATTTCAGCGGCGCCATTGCCGAGATCATGACCGCCTACGAGCCGAATTTCTTTACGCAGACGTTCCCGATCGCACCCCCCGCCGGAACAAAGCCGATCGACCATTTGGCGGCAATCGCCAGCAACCCGAAACTGCTGCCCGGCGGCGCGCGCGGGGTTAATCTGCGCGTGCTCGCCGCCGGGAATCCGCGTGTTGAAGCGAGATATGCGCTCGATCTCTATTTCAAGGAGCGTGGAGATCCGAAGTTTCGCGGAGTGGACGATCTCTATGCAACCAAAGCTTTCGCCGGGGAAAACGATTGGTTGCGATCTGCGCTCGGCGCCGGGACGGAGAGGCTCGATACACCTGAAGCTATCAATCACACGCTGCGGATCGCAAACCTGCAGCGCATACTCTACAAGGTGATGGCGGACAACAATCTTGACGCTCTCGTCTATGTCTACACGACAATTCCGGCGCCGCTCGTGTTTCCAAGCCGCGTTGCTGACGTGTACAACGCTCGGCTCGAGCCGCGCATCCTCAAGGCGGGAACGAAGATGTCGGATTCTGATCTCGTTCCCGGCGAGCCGAGCCTGAAGACCGATCTCGATACGTTTCGCAGCGCCGGCGGTAGCTGGGCAGTGAACTTGAGCCCCGTGAGCGGTTTTCCAGCAATCGTGGTGCCGGCGGGATTCACCCGCGTGATTTATGACCGCGTGCCGGATTTGAACGATCCGAACGGCAGCCGGCTCGAAGGCCCCAAGTCCGATCAGGTTCCTGTCGCCATGGAATTTCTCGGGCGGCCGTTCGATGAGGCGCTCTTGTTCGAGATCGCCTCGGCCTACCAAGCAGGCACGACGCATCGCCGAGCGCCGAAGGGATTTGGCCCGCTCGCAGGCGAGCCATAGGTGCCTGCTGCGAAGTGCAGCGAGTTGGGCCAGACGGTGACGTCGGCAAGCTTACTGGGCCTCTCATTTGCCCCAGCGCAACGCGATCGGATCAAGCGGGCGCACAAGCTCCAGAAGCCCGGCACGGGTCTTAGGGTGAAGTGCCTCCAGCGGATGGCGTACGGCCTCAGACTTGATCACGCCGCCCTCCTTCATGACCGTCTTGCACCCGCGCAGCCCGCACTGGCGGTTCTCGAAATTGATGGCAGGCAGCAGGCGCTCGTAGAGAGATAGCCCTTCCATCCTCCGACCCGCACGATGATGGACCAGGATCGGCTTGATCAGATCAGGGATCATCGCGCTCGTCATCGTGCCGGTGGCGCCGGCGTCGAGATCGGCCATCAAGTTGACCCCCTCCTCCCCGTCGAATGGGCCCGCGATGGCGTCACCGCCGGACGCGATCAACACGCGCAGCTTGGCGGCCGCGCCCGCCACCTCGATCTTGAAATACTGCACGAGCGGAATCTCGCGCGCGAGCCGCACCAGGAACGGCACCGGCAGCGCGACGCCGCTCAAAGGCGCATCCTGCAGCATGATCGGAATGCGCGCGCCCTCGGCGACGGCCGAGAGCTGGGCGAGGATGCCCGCCTCATCCGCCTTCAACAGCGCGCCGTGGTAGGGCGGCATCAGCATAAGCATTGCAGCTCCCGCTTGCGCGGCCGTGCGCCCGCGCTCGACGGCGATGCGCGTGCTGTAATGGCTGCATGTGACAATGACCGGAACCCGGCCGGCCACGTGCGTCAGGCTGAGCTCGAGCAGCGTCTGGCGCTCGGCATCGGCCAAAAGGAATTGCTCGGAAAAGTTCGCCAGGATGCAGATGCCGTCGACGCCCTGATCGATCATGCAGTCGAGCACGCGGCGCATGCCGTCGAGGTCGAGGTCACCGTTGTCATGAAACGGCACCGGCGCGATCGGGAAGATTCCACTGTGGGGCTTGGCCGGTGTCATGAGGAGTGCGTGGCTCCGGAACATCCGGGACGTTGGCGAGCGTCCTCTTTGCGAAGCTCGCATCATTCTCCGGCACCCTCAATTGCCAACTTCGGAGTCGAAGAACCTAGCGATCCCGCAGGGCCGTAGGGCGCAATCGCTTTATTGCGCCATTCCTGCCACGGGCCGGCCGACCCCATCGGCGGAAGGTTGCCTTCGAGACGGCGCAATAAAGCGATTGCGCCCTACGGCCCTGCTGCAAGGCTTTCAATGCCGCCGCATGCTGATCCGTTGACGGCCGCTGCTTGCT
>Ga0209488_10000390_pt1 | contig 36320 bp, 27 predicted proteins | sample Rivendell_Oct201_8_FD_188349 | JGI IMG/M metagenome (GOLD analysis project Ga0209488, IMG submission 188349) | Vadose zone soil microbial communities from the Eel River Critical Zone Observatory, Northern California, USA -... | ecosystem: Environmental > Terrestrial > Soil > Vadose zone >...
GTGCCCACTCGCTTGCAGAATGTAGTGACTAACTGACCTCGCACTTGGCCTCCATTCGCCAAGGCGAGGCCATCTTCGTGCGCAACCTTTCAAGTTGGGTTAGACCGCTACCACACCGGCTTGCCGAGCACCGCGCGCCCGCCGAGGTACGGCCGCAGCGCCGCCGGCACCCGCACCGTGCCATCCGCCTGCTGGTGGTTCTCCAGCAGCGGGATCAGGATCCGCGGGCTGGCGATCACCGTGTTGTTCAGCGTGTGGCAGAACTGCACCTTGCCGCCGTCCTTCGGCCGGTAGCGCAGCGACAGCCGCCGGCTCTGGTAGTCGTAGAACCGTGACGCCGAATGGGTCTCGCCGTAGCTGCCGCGCGAGGGCATCCACGACTCGATGTCGTACTTGAACGCCTGCGGCACGCCGAGGTCGCCGCCGCAGACGGCGACGATCCGGTACGGCAGCTCGAACGCCACGAGGCACGCCTCGGCGTTCTCGACGATCGCCTGATGGTGCGCGATCGATCTCTGCCGGTCGGCGATGTCGATCACCACCTGCTCGACCTTGTGGAACTGGTGCACGCGGTACAGCCCACGCGTGTCCTTGCCATAGGTGCCGGCCTCGCGGCGGAAGCAGGCCGAGCGCGCCACGTACTTCTTCGGCAGCTCGGCCTCGGCCAGCAGCTCGCCGCCGTGCAGCGACGTGACCGGCACCTCGCTGGTGCCGATCAGGTTGAGCCCGTCCTTCTCGCAGCGATAGGTCTGCTCCTCGCCGCCCGGGAAGAAGCCGGTGCCGAACATCGCGCCGTCGCGCACCAGCAGCGGCGGGTCGATCGGCACGAAGCCCTTCTGCACCAGCGCCTCGACGGCGAACCGCAGCACGGCGTCGTGCAGCAGCGCCAGGTCGCCGATCAGGAAGTAGTTGCGCGAGCCGGCCATGTTGGCGGCGCGGGTGAAGTCGAGCCAACCCTGGGCCTCGCCGAGTTCGTAGTGCGCCCTCGGCGTGAAGGCGAACTTGGGCACCTCGCCGCGGCGCTTGACCTCCTGGTTGTCGGTGTCGTCCTTGCCGTCGGGGACGTCGGCGTCGGGAACATTGGGCACCAGGCCCAGCAACCGCTCGAGTTCGGCGCGCAAGGTCTTCTCGCGCTCCTCGAGCCCCAGCAGCTCGGTCTTGAGTTCCTTCTGCCGGCCGAGCAGCAGTTCGCGCTCGGCCGGCGCCATCTTGCCCATCGCCTTGCTGGCGTTCTTCTGCTCGCTGCGCATGGCGTCGAGCTTGGGGATCAACCGCAGCAGCTCGGCATCGACGGCCAGCGCCTGATCGACGGCGGCGGCGCGGTCGGGCATGCGCTTCTTCAGGGCGCCGGCCTTCACGGCGTCGGCGTCGTCGCGGATCAGCTTGATGTCGAGCACGGCGTCCTCGTTGGCGGTGGCGAGAGGCGCGGAGTCTAGGCGGCTCCGCCACAGCGTGCCACCGCGCGGGCGCGCGGCCCGGCTACTGGAACTCGGACTTGAGTTCGCCGAACAGCGGGTGCTTCTTCATGTACAGGCCGAGCTTCATGCCGGCTCCCGCCTTGAGCTTCAGATCGGTGCTGCCGTCCTTGCTGCCTTCGGGCATCGGGAAGCAGGCCGCCATCAGACCGATGTCCGGGTACTTGGCGGCGACCTTGTTGATCAGCTCGATGTCCTCCCACTTGCCGAACTTGCCGATCGTCTTGGCACCCTTGCCGTCGGCAGCCTTGGCCGCCAGCACTTCCGGCACCACGGTCATGCCGTTCAACTGCACCAGATCGCAGCCGGAGACCTCGCGCAGGCGCACCGTGAGCCCGTCGATCGACGGCTCGGCATCGGTGCCGCCGCGCTGGAACCGGATGCTGAACGGTGCGCCCATCTTCAACTCCGTGGTCTTGCCGGCTTCGACCGCGATCGGCTTGCCGTCGCCCTCGGCGATGGTCGCCATCATCACCTTGGCACCCTTGCCCTGGACGATGCGGCCGAAGATCACCCGGTACTCGCCGCTCGGCACCTCGACTTCCTTGCCGCCGGCCAGTTCGAAGCAGGCGGTCTTCAGGTCACCGCGGCCCTGCACCACCAGCTGCGCCGGCTTCGGCCCCGACCACGACAACTTGAGCTTGCCGGGCTTCACATACTCCGGATTCAGCGGCTTGGTGCAGATCCGCTCCTCGTGGTGCGCCGGTGCTATGTTGCCTTCGGTCTTCGGTTTCTGGCGGTGCAGCCAGAACCAGCTGCCGCCGACCTGCACGAACTCCGAGAACGGCACCCGCGGCCCCTTGCCGACGCGCATCGAGTCGAGCCGCGGCATGTCGATGCCGCCGGTCGGATTGCCGTAGGTCTTGCTCTTGAACTCGACCTCGAACGGATCGCCGTCGGCCGGCACGCCGCTGGCGTTGTCGTCGTACAGGGTGATCGCCTCGGTGCCGACGGTGATCTTCCAGCTGGCCGCGCTGCGGTAGTAGACGCTGGCCAGGTTCTGCTGCGGCGACAGGTTCGACTCGATGTCGCCGATGTGCTCCTTGTCGCCGCCGGTCCAGAAGAACATCGCGTACGGGATCTTCTTGTCCTCGTCGACGAAGAACTGCGTCGGCTTGCCCTTGTTGCCGACCTCGACCTCGGACACGTGCTTGGGATCGTCCGGCTTCGGCGACATGCCGAACTTGGTGGCACCGGTGCGCACCAGATACAGCTCGCGGCTCGTGAACCAGGTCAGCTTGCTGCTGGTGCCGGCGGCCTGGGTCTGCGCCATCCACCAGAACACCGGCGCCGGCCCGCCCTTGGCGCAGTAGTCGAGCTCCTCCCAGTTGGCCAGCATCTCGAAAGTGGTGTCGTGCTGTTCGTCCCTGGCGCCGGGCATCACCATGGCGTCGATGCCCTTGGCCTCGGCGTCGTAGCCCTCGCTCTTGCGCTTGTCGCGGGCCTTGTTCGCCGCCTCGATGACCTCGGTCTCGCCTTTGACGAAGTTGAAGTTGGTCAGGTAGGTGCCGTCACCGGTGAACTCCCAGCTCTGGCGCTGGCTCAGGAACTGCTGCGTGGCGAACAGGATGTCCTTGCGGTCCTCGACGGTCTTGTCGGGGATCCGGCTGAGGCACGCCGCCACGTCCAACCACACGGCAGCGGCCTCGACCTTGTTGCCGGTCTCCTCCATCTGCGTCGCCAGCTTCAACATGCTGGCGTAGATCTCGCGGTAGGGCTCCCGCTTCTGCTGCGCCTCCGCCTCGCGCAGCGCGCGCATCGCTGCCATCAAGGTGATGTCACGCAGTTTGAGAAACGCGTCGTAGCCGACGCGGTCCATGCCGTCGACCCAGCGCTCGACCTTCTCCAGCGTCGTCGACTTGTCGAAGCAGCGGCTCCAGGAAGCCTTGAGGATGTCCAGCTTGGGCGAGCGATCCTTGTTGCCGATGTTGAAATCCCAGCGCAGGTTCAGGAAATGCAGCACGGCCATGGTCGGCAAGGCCTTGACCACCTTGTCGATGCGCTTGTCCTCCTGGAAGGTCTGCGCCTCCTCGAACGCGACGATGAACTTGTTGAGCTCGCTCTGCGCCGGCAGCGTGGCGGCGGCTTGCAGGACGAACAGGAACGACAGCAGGTGTGCCTTCATCGGCTCCGGGGCGGTTCTTGGGGGCCTCGGATCGTAGCAAGCCGCCGCACACGGCGCAGCGGCCGATGGGCGCAAGCCGGCCTAGCGCTTCTTGCTGCGCTCGCTCTCGCGCTCGAGCACCCGCCGCTCGGCGCCGGACAGCGACGACAGGCCGGAGCGGTGGACTTTCTCCAGCACCTCGTCGACCTGCTGCTGCATGCCGGCCGCCGCTCGCTGCTGACTGCGGGCGCGCCAGCGGCGCAGGCGGGTGCCGAGGCTGCCGAACAGGGAATTCTGGTACGCGTACGGGGTGAGGTCGCGGAACCAGCGGCAGCGGTACGCCAGCAGGCCGAACAAAGCACCGCCGACGTGCGCGCCGTGTGCTGTGCCGCCCGGATAGCCGGTCACGAATTCGACGTACATGCCGTAGACGCCGATGAACAACACCAACGCGGCAAGCACCCACAGCATGACCGGCACCACCACCAGGATGACCCGCGAACGCGGCGCGATGCAGGCGGCATACAGCAGGAACGCGGAGCAGGCACCGCTGGCGCCGACCACCGCCACGCCCGGATGACCGCCTGCCGCCACCACGGCGATGTGCGCCATGGCCGCCACCACGCCGCCGAGCAGGTACAGCTTGTAGACCCCGCGGTGACCGAGCGACCGCTCCGCCATCGGACCGAAGAAGTACAGCGTCAGCATGTTCCACAGCACGTGCCACGGATCCTGGAAGCTGTGGGTGAACTGGTAGCTGACGAGCCGCAGCAGCCCGAGTCCGTAGCCGTCCCACAGCAGCGGCCAGCTGCACGCGAACCAGCCGTGGCTCATTGGCTCGTCGCGCAGCCCATCGCTGAGGCGGCCGGCGAGCACGGCATTGGCGACGAACACGGCGGCGTTGATCAGGATCAGCCGTTTGATCGCCGGGGTCGGTTCCGGCAGTGCCATGGAAGGTCGGTCGAAGGTGCTCATGCCTGCTCAGCTGCCGCACGCGCGGCGCGGCATTTCCATCGGCGCGAGGCCACCTGCAGCGCGAGCGGTCCTGCTGTCGAATTCGGCAACACGCGTCCGGCGCGCTGGAACGGCACGGGCGCCGGCTACTTGGCCGGTGCCAGATCTGCGACCTGCGGTGCGTCGCGTGCAGCCGGTGCAGCGGAAACAGGCCGCGAGACCTGGAGCAGATGACCGACCACACCGATCAGCAGGACGAGTGTTTGTGCGGCGTAGTAGCTGAACACGCCGAACGCCGTGTGGTCGGAGAAGCCGTAGGCGTGCAAGCCGACCTGCAGCAGGTTGACGTGGAACCAGGAGAAGGCCACGACCATGCCGGTGAAACCCGCCCACAGGCAGTAGCCGAAGTCGCGCACCAGGCCACTCATCCGCGCATGCAGCAGTGCGATCTGCGACAGGCAGATCAGCAGGGCGCCGTTCTCCTTGGTGTCCCAGCCCCAGAAGCGACCCCAGCTGTCGTTGGCCCACACGCCACCCAGGATCGTGCCGACCACGGCGAACGTCAGGCCGAAGCAGGTGGCGCCGTAGGTCATGCGGACGATGCCCTTGTGGAAGTCGACATCACCGCGGCGGAGGCCGAACGCGTGCAGCAGCAGCCAGGTGCTGCCGAGCAGCGCTCCCAACATGCCGGCGGCGTAGCCGCTGTTGATGACGACCACATGCGTCGCCAGCCAGTAGTTGCTGTCGAGCACCGCCTGCAGCGGCGCCATCGTGTCCTTGCCGTCGTAGACTTCGAAAGCGCGCCCGAGCATGACCAGCAGCGCCCCGAGAATCGGCGCAACCGACAAGGCGATGCGCCGGCGGTTCATCAGTTCGATCAGCAGCGCGGCGAGCACGCCAACCGAGGCGATGAACAGGAACGTGTCGTACAGGCCGGTGATCGGCGGCCGGCTGCGAACGACGCAGCGCAGCACCACGTCGCCGACCAGCAACGCGAGCCCGGCTGCCGTGAACCAGAATGCCAGCCGCCAGATCCACTGCCGGCGCGGCAACAACCAGCCGAGCACGACCAACATGAACGCCGGCAGGAAGCCGAGGTGCAGCGACCGGTAGTGCAGGCTCCAGGCGTAGTACTTCGACTCGAGCACGACGCCGGCGTTCTCGCCGCGCAGTTCGGCGACGGTGACCACCGCCCGGCGGAATTGCTGCAGGGCGGTGGACTGCGCACCTGCATCGGCCGCGGCCACCGCTGCTTGCAGCGAACGCAACATCACCAGGTGTTGCGGCGCCAGCTGCCCTTGCAGGGCGCTTCCAGTCAGCTCCGCCAGCGTCAGCCACTTGTCGGTGGCGCGGTCACCCACCGGCGGGAACATTGCCGGCACATCGCTGCCAGGTTCCTCCGCCATCGCCGCCAGCATGTCGCCGACCTGACCGACGTTGCCGGACGCCGGATCGTTGCCCGTGGCAGGTGCAGTCCGCGCGAGCTCGGCCAGCGCCTTGCCTTGGGCCAGCAACTCCGCGAACAGCACTTCCTTGGCACCTCCGTACAGCCGCTGGAAATCGGTGCCGGTCACCGTGAATGACGCGTGCAGCGGCTCCAGGAACTGGTGCAGCGCGTGGTAGGCGCGCAGCTTGCCCATCAGTTCGAGTTCCTGACGTTCGATCTGCGAACGCTCCAGCATGTCCTTGCTGCCGGCAACCTTCGCCACCTGCTGCAAGCGACCGGCGTGCGCCAGCAGTTGTCGGTAACTGATGTAGTCGAAGTCCAGCCGCTGCGGCCCATCACGCTCCAGGCCAATGGCATCCAGGAGCTCGCGGTTCTCGATCCGGAACAACCCGTAATCAGCGGCTTGATCCGGATGGAACCACACGTCGAGCAACCACTCGGTCGGCGACAGGACGATCTTCTCCTCGGCCTTGTCTGCCCAGGCAAACTGCAGGTCGCGACGGCCGTGCACCAGGTAGAGCGTGAACGCGGCCAGTGTGCCGAACGGCATCACCCGCCCGTTGTGCTGCAGTGGCAGCTGACTGATCGAGGCAACCAGCTCCGTGTTCCATGGTTCGACTCGCTCGCGGCTCTTCGGCTCCATCTTCGGCACCGGCCGGCTGCAGGCCGCGGCCAGCAGGCAAAGGGCCAACGCGGTCAGGACTCTGGTTGGTTTCATGCAATGGCCTCGGTGCGGGCGCGACGTTCCTGTTCACCGTGGATGTAGCGGTACAGCTTGCGACCGAAATGAACAATCAGACCGAAGGCAATCACGTAGCAGGCGAACTTCGGCCAGACATCGGACGGGTTCCGTGCCACCTCGAAAACCGAGTACATCGGCGGCCCGCTGCCGTCCTGTGGCCCCCAGTTGGCCTGGTAGATCACGTAGCCGTCCTTGCGCAACGGCGCGTTCATGAAGATGTGCACCTGGCGGTCGCCGGTCGGCTCGCGCACCGTCACCCAGCTGCTGTAATCGCGCGGATTGGTGGTGCCCGGGTGGTCCTGCTTCTGGAACTTGTCGAGGCGCACGTTGAACGGCAGATCCCAGACGACGCGCCGGAGGTCGAGGCCGTAGCGCTGGCCGCCGGCAGTGAAGGTGAACGGGAATCTACGGTCGTCGAAGGGTCGCCGCTCGGCGCCCCAGAGGATCGCGCTGCGAAGCTGGCCGGTGGTCTGGTCGACGACATCGATGTAGCAGCCGGCGACGTTTTGTTCCCGCTCGCGCCGCAGGGGCTCCACCTCGACGTACACGCCGTCGATGACCGGCGTCTGCGCCTGTACCAGCGGCCCCTTCGGCAACGGCCGGCAGTTCTCCAGCCAGCCCTGCACGACCAGTTGGAATGGCAGCGAACCGGTGTCGATGTGCACTGGACCGTCGCTCGCTGCCGCCGCAAAGCTCTCGGCCGGCAGCGTCCGTTCGCGCACCGTGTCGCCGTCCTGTTGCAGCAGCACCAGTTCCCACTCGTGGAAGCTGACGAACAGGGAGTTCGCGCGGCCCTCGAACAGCGCCAGGTTGCCGGACACCGAGAAGTGCAGCTTGACGAACCCGGCCAGCAGCAGCAGCGAGATGCCGAGGTGCACGATCAGGATGCCGGAATTGCGCAGTTGCCAGCGCATCCGCAGCAGTCCGCCGACGACCAGGTTGACGAACAGCAGCGCCATGACCGGGAAGGCGCCGGGAACCGGCAGCCAACCCCACCAGAACCACCAGCCCTCGAAGATCTCCTTCTGCACTTCGTAGATGCCGCGCTGCACCTGGCCGACGGTACCGATGAAGGTCAGGACGAACAGGCAACCGAGCAGCACGACCGTCAGCCGCATCGAGCCGAACAACCCGACCAACTCGCGCGCGAGCCACAGCGGCCAGCTCGGCACCGATGGCAACGACTGCGGCGACGATGCCGGCTGCACCGAGGGCGGCGCGGTGCCTGCGGTCACGGCCGCCGCTCCATCGACGCGCAGAAGGCGGCGAACGCGCCGAGTTGCTGTTCGACCTCGGCTGCCGGGCCGAAGCACTTGACGAACACGGTGGCGCCGTCGACCCGTGCGGCAGCGACCAGCATGCGCGCGCCGGCGATCTTGGTGCCGCCCATGCTGGTGAAATCGCCGCGCAGGTCCATCACCATCGCTTCCGCGCCGAGCATCGGCGTCCTGGCCAGCGTCTTGAAGCCATTGTCGTCGAGCTGCCCCTGCCCCATCTCGCCGCGCCAGATGTCCAGCATCGGCCGCAGATCGCCGCCGAGCTGCCCGACATAGATCTCACCGGCGGTGCCGAAGCGATGGTGCAGGAACTTGCTCGAGCCGGCGACCGGCTGCCAGTCGTTCGCCACCTTGGCGGTGAACGGTGACTCGATCGGCGCAGCATGCATTGCACCAGGGTCGGTCATGGCGCCAGCGCCAGGTGGTGGATCACCCGCTGGCGCGGCTGCTGGTGCGCCGGTGCGGATCGACCGGGCGAGCGCCATGAAGGCCTCGCGCTGCGCGTCGACGATCGCCTTGGGTCCGGTGCACTTCAACGTCGCCTGGATCGCGTCGCCGGCGACCACGGCCAGCAGCAGCATCTTGAACCCCGGCCGCGGCCGGCCATCGCGCGGCGTGAACGTCCCCTCGATCTCGATCACCCTGGCCTCGCTGCCGAGCAGTGTCGCGGTCGGCAGGCTGGCGATCTGCGCAGTGCTCGACACCACCTGACCGAACTGGCCGTACCAGCGCGTGAGGTTCGGCTGCAGCGCACCCACCGGGTGCCCGGTCAGATAGCACTCGGCATCCGCCTGGCCGCCGACGCGCCAGTACAGATCCTTGAAGTTGCCCGGATCGGGCGGCAGCGGCTCCCAGCCACCAGGCAGCTCGGCGGTGAACGCCGCCTCGCCGTCGCGGCGCGGCGCCCGCATGTCCGGCAGCAGCAGCCGCTCCTTGTCGGCGGCGTTCCACGCCAGCGGTCGCTGCGCCGCCGGCATGGTGCGCTCGGCACCGAACTGCGGCGCCTTGTGCGCGCAGCCACCAACCGACAAGACGCCGGTACCCAGCAGCAGAGATCGTGCGATCAGATGCATCGTGCGGGAGCGGCGAGTATAGGCCGCCTCACCGTCAATCGCCGCGTCGCGCGCGAATTGCTGCGCCCTCGGGCCCGGATCCGGCCCGGCTCACACCCGCCGCAGCAGCACGAACGCCGCCAGCTGGTGCAGCAGTTCGCGCGCCGGCCCCGGCGGCAGCAGCGACAGCGACGCCTGCGCCTTGGCGATCCGGCGCGCGGCTTCCTCCATCGCGTAGGCAACGGCGTGTTCGAGCGGGAATTCCGCGCGCAGGCGGCGCAGGCCCTCGGCTTCGCTGCGGCCGAGCACGGAGCGCAACCGTTCGTGGCCGGCGGGTTCGCGCTGCAGCAGGTACAGCAGCGGCAGCGTGATCTTGCCCTTGGTCACGTCGGTGCCGAGCGACTTGCCGACCACGCGTTCGTCGCCGTCGAGGTCGAGGCAGTCGTCGACGATCTGGAAGGCGATGCCGAGCTCGAGGCCGTACTCCTCGAGCGCGCGCAGCCGCGCTTCGGTGCCGCCGGCGTAGTGGCCGCCGAGCCGGCAGGCGGCGGCGTAGAGGCTGGCGGTCTTGTCGGCGATCACCTGGAAGTAGCGGCTCTCGGTCCAGGCGAAATCGAACCGGTGCAGCACCTGGGTGATCTCGCCCTGGCAGATCACGCGCACGGTCTCCGCCAGCCAGCGCGCCGCGGTCGGGTCCGGCAGCTGCACTGCCATGTGGAACGCCTTGGCGTAGATGTAGTCGCCGAGCAGCACCGCGACTTCGACCCCGGCCATGGCGTTGACGGTGGCGATGCGGCGCCGCAGCGACGCGTCGTCGAGCACGTCGTCGTGCACCAGCGTCGCGGTGTGCAGCAGCTCGACCACCTTGGCGACGGTGACGACGTCGTCGCCGAGGCCGCCGCCGTGGCTGGCGCCGCGCACCGCGATCCCGGACAGGAACACCAGCATCGGCCGCAGCTGTTTGCCGCGGTAGCCGGCGACGTGCTCCACCAGCGGCAGCAGCTCGCGATGCCCGGGGGCCAGGTCGATCACCAGCTCGCGGTTGAGACGGTCGAGCTGCGGGCGGACCAGCGCCGTCAGATCGTGCAGCGGAAGCGTGTCGGTCACCGGGGCCTCGCGGTTGTTCTCGGTTGCTGCGCCCCGGTAGCCGGAGGCGCGCCGGAGCGGGTCAGCTCGGCGGCTTGCCGGCCTGGTCCTGGCCGGGTCCCGGCAGGGAACCCGGCGGCGAACCGGGCGGCGGCAGGGTCGGCTTGTCGTTGCCGTCCTTCAGCCCCTTCTTGAACTCGGTGATGCCCGAGCCGAGCGCCCGGGCCATGCCAGGGATGCGGTGCCCGAAGATCAGCAGGACCACCACCAGGATGATCAGCCACTCGTAGCCGCCCGGGATCAGTGCGAACATGATTGCTGGAGAGTATGGCCAGGCGCGCGGAGCCCGCCAACGGCCAAACAGCGGTTTGTCGGGTCCGGACCGCGGGCAAACGCGCGCCAACGGCGGTTCTTTCGCCGCCGCCGACGATCGCGCCGCCGCGGCTCTGCCGGGGCGGCACTCAGCTGGCGCCGCCGTCACCTTGTTGCCGGCCCAACCACTGCTGCCAGGCGGCGGGATCGTCGCCGAGATCCTCGCCGGCGATGCGCGCCAGGTTGCCGCGGCTGCTGGACCGGATCTTCGGATCGGCCGAGCCGAGCGCTGCGATCAGCAGGCCGACGGCCTCGATCTTCGCCGCCGTCAACTTCCCGGCCGCCTCGGCAGCGCGGTTCTTGTGGTAGTCCTGCAGCGCCTCCAGCATGCCGGTGATGATGCCGCGCTGGCGCAGCGACTCGCCCCACAGCAGCAGCACGTAGACCGTCAGCACCGCGACGCAGGCGCGCAGCAGGAACTGCGCGCCGAACTGCTGCTTGAACCACTGCGCGCCGGTGAACGACGGCTCGAACAGGGCGATGAAGCCGACGGCCAGCAGCACGAACGGCGTCGCCTTGTAGAACAGGGAGGACCGGTTCATCGGCGGCGGTTCAACGCTGCTTGCCGAGCACCTGCTTCATCGTCGACCCGAGCACCGACGGCGTGTCGCACACGTGCACGCCGGCCTTCGCCATCGCCGCCTTCTTGTCCACGGCGGTGCCCTTGCCGCCGCTGATGATCGCGCCGGCGTGGCCCATGCGCTTGCCCGGCGGCGCGGTGGCGCCGGCGATGAAGCCGACCACCGGCTTGTCGACGTGCTGGCGGATGAAGTCGCAGGCCTCTTCCTCGGCGGTGCCGCCGATCTCGCCGATCATGATGATGCCATCGGTCCCGGCGTCGTCCTGGAACAACTTCAGGCAATCGGTGAAGTCGAGGCCCTTGATCGGGTCGCCGCCGATGCCGATGCAGGTCGACTGGCCGAGGCCGGCGCTGGTCAATTGCCACACCGCTTCGTAGGTCAGCGTGCCGCTGCGCGACACCACGCCGATCCTGCCCGGCCGGTGGATGTAGGCCGGCATGATGCCGATCTTGCAGCCGGAGTCGCCGGTGGCCGGCGTGATGATGCCCGGACAGTTGGGGCCGATCAGGCGCGTGCGGCTGCCCTGCATGAAGTTCTTCACGAACGCCATGTCGGCGACCGGGATGCCCTCGGTGATCGTCACCACCAGTTCGAGACCGGCATCGACGGCCTCGCAGATCGCGTCGGCGGTGAACGCCGCCGGCACGTAGATGACCGACACCGTGGCGCCGGTGGCCTTGCTCGCTTCGGCGACGCTGTCGAACACCGGCACGCCTTCGATGGTCTGGCCGCCCTTGCCGGGCGTGACGCCGGCGACCATCCTGGTGCCGTAGGCGAGCGAGTTCCTGGTGTGGAACAACCCGGCTTCACCGGTGAAGCCCTGGACCAGGATCCTGGTGTCTTGGTGGACGAGAACGCTCATGGATGCTCCGCTCGGCCTTCGGTCACCGGATCGCCTTGACCATCTGCTCGGCAGCTTCGTCGAGCGAGGTCGCGGTCTGCAGGTCGATGCCCGACTGCTGCAGCAGCCGCTTGCCGAGTTCGACGTTGGTGCCTTCGAGGCGCACGACCAGCGGCACCGCCAGTTTCACTTCGCGCGCCGCGGCGATCACGCCCTCGGCGATCGTGTCGCACTTCATGATGCCGCCGAAGATGTTGATCAGGATGCCCTTCACGTTGTGGTCGCTCAGCAGGATCTTGAACGCGTTGGTGACCTGGGTCTTGTTGGCGCCGCCGCCGACGTCGAGGAAGTTGGCCGGCCGGCCGCCCTTCAGCTGGATCACGTCCATGGTCGCCATCGCCAGACCGGCGCCGTTGACCATGCAGCCGATGTTGCCTTCGAGGGCGATGTAGTTGAGATCGAACTTCCTGGCTTCGACCTCCTTCGGGTCCTCCTCGTTGAGATCGCGCATCGCCACGACGTCGGCGTGGCGGAACAGCGCGTTGTCGTCGAAGTTGAGCTTGGCGTCGAGCGCCTTGACCTCGCCCTGTTTGGTGACGATCAGCGGGTTGATCTCCAGCAGCGAACAATCGAGTTCGAGGAACGCCTTGCACAGCGCGGCGATCAGCCTGCTGCCCTGCTTCGCCTGCTCGCCGGCGAGCTGCAGGTGCTTGCACAGCGCGCGCAGCTGGAACGGCAGCACGCCCTTGACCGGATGCAGCGCATGCCGCGCGATCGCCGCCGGCTTGTGCGCCGCCAGCTCCTCGATGTCGACGCCACCCTCGGCGGCGGCGATCACCACCGGCGCCTGCCTGCCGCGGTCCATGACGATCGCCAGGTACATCTCGCGGGCGATGTCGCTGCCGGTCTCCACATAGATGGTCTGCACTACGCGGCCCTGCGGCCCGGTCTGGTGCGTGACCAGCGGCTTGCCGAACAGCGTCTGCGCGACCTTCCTGGCCTCGTCGGCCGAGCGCACCAGCTTGACGCCGCCGGCCTTGCCGCGGCCGCCGGCGTGGATCTGCGCCTTGACCACCGCCAGCGACACGCCGAGGTCGGTGAACGCCTTGCCGACTTCAAGGACCGTCTTGCAGGCGATACCTTTGCTGACCGGCACGCCGTACTTGGCGAGCAGCTGTTTGGCCTGGTACTCGTGGATGTTCATGGGTTCCGGCGAAGGGCGGAGAAGGTAGCGAGCGGATGCACCCGGGCCAACGACGAGTCGCCGGATCGCGTGCGGCTCAGAGTTCCGCTTGCGCACCCGGACCGCAGTCGCCGATCTCAGAAGCCCAAGGTGAGCCGCAGGGCATTGCTGGTCAGCAGCCCCGCGGTATTCACGCCCCCGGCCGCGACGCTCCCCTGCGCAAACACGACGACACCGACGAGCGCCGGCTGATTGGGCAGCACGAGAGCATGCGTCGCCACGCCGGCGCCCAGTTGGCACGGCAGGAACGGCACCAGCAGATCCTGGTAGAGCCAGCACCCGGGCAGCCCGAAGCCCGACAGCTCGAGCGGCAGCGCGATCGAACCGACGACCTGGTCCGACAAGCCGAGCGCGATGAACGCCGCGGTGCTGTTCGCCGGCACGTTGGCGATCGCGCTGGTGAAGCTGCTGCCGAGCACGGGCAGGCTGCCAGCCGTCGCGGCCAGACTGATCGGCGGCGCGCCACAGCCGATGCCGAACGCGGTCACGGCGGTGATCGGCAGCTGCCAGGTGTCGCCGAGCGCCGTGCCCGAGATCGCGCCGCCGAACAGGAACACCTTGCCGCGCCGCGAATCGTAGGCCATCGCCTGGCCTTCGCGCGCCGGCGGTGAGCTGCCGGTGGCCAGCAACGTCCAGGTGCTGCCGTTCCACGTCCAGGTGTCGGCGAGTTCGCCGAGGTGGTAGCCGCCGAACAGCACGATGCCGCGGTGGCCATCGGTCGCCATCGCGTGGCTGTCGCGCGCCGCAGGCGCGCTGGCGGGGAAGCGCTGCGTCCAGACGCTGCCGTTCCATTCCCAGGTGTCGCCGAACTGCCGGCTCTGGTCGGTGCCGCCGAACAGCACGGTCCGCGACTGCACCGGATCGAAGGCGAGCGCATGGTCGTAGCGCGGCGCCGGCGCACTCGCGGTCACGACCTGCAGCCATTGGCTGCCGTCCCATTCCCAGGTGTCGGCGAGTGGCGCGCCGGCGAAACCGCCGAACAGCACGACGCGCGCGCGCAGCGGATCGAGGGCGAGCGCGTGCAGGTAGCGCGGCGGCGGCAGCACACCCGGCGTCGCGAGCTGCCAGTTGCCGCCCAGCCACTGCCACGTGTCGTTGTGCACGCCGGTGAAGTCGAGGCCGCCGAACAGCACGATGCGCTGGCCGTCGAACGCCATCGCCAGGCCCTGGCGCGGCACCGGCGAGTTGGCCGGCGCCTGCTGGGTCCAGACCGAGCCGTTCCAATCCCAGGTCTGCGGCGGCAGGAAGTTGCCGTTGGCCTGGCCGCCGAACAGCACGATGCGATCGAGCTGCGGGTCATGGGCGAGCGCATGGCGCTGGCGTCCGAGCGGCGCGGTGCCACTCACCTGCGCCCAGCTCTGCGCCGACAGGCCGCCGACGCACGTGGTGGCAAGGCACGCAACGGCCAGGACGGACAAGGTGTTCATGCAGACGCAGCGGGACACGACGCTGTGCACTGTGCCGCGCGCTCGCCCCGCGTCAACCGCCCCACAGCGGGTGTCGCTGCAGCGATCGGCGCTCACGCCGCGTCAGGGCATCCTTGCTGCCCGATCCTGGCGACGGTCGCGGCGATCGCGCAAAGCCACCGTGCCGGCAGTGCGCGGCGACGCTAGAGTCCGCCCCTCGAACGCTCGCGCCGAGGACTTCACCATGACCCGTTGGCTCCACTGTCTGTTGCTCTCCATCGCCACCGCTACTGCAACGGCCCAGGATGCCGCCAAGCCCGACGCCGTGCGCGCCGCCATCGGCCGCGCCCTCGACTGGGTCGCGCGGCAGGCCACGCCGGTGAAGGACGTGGACGGCGCTCTGCTGTTTCCCGGCACCGCCGAACTGCCGAAGCAGCGCGAGGCGATCGTCTACGGCGGCAACGCCGGCGTGCTGATCTTCCTGGAGAACGCCGCCGCGGTGCTGCACGACGAACGCGCGCGCACGCTGGCCGACGCCACCGCCAAGGGCCTGCTGTCGCTGCGCCACAAGGACACCGACGAGGCCACCACCTGGACGAAGAAGGCCCGGGGCGAGGGCGCTTCCGGGCTCTACATCGGCGATGCCGGGATCGGCGCCGCGTTCCTCGTGCGCGCGCGCCTGCGCGGCGACAAGGAAGCGCTGAAGGTCGCGACCGAGATCGGCGATGCGCTGCTCGCGCGCGGCGAACGCGACGGCGAGCTGCTGCATTGGGACCGGCAGGTCGAGATCATCTTCGGCGGCGCCGGCACGCTGCTGTTCCTGCTGGAGCTCGGCGAAGAGACCAAGGAGCAGCGCTTCCTCGACGCGGCGAAGGCGACCGGACGCTGGCTGGTGGCGGAGGCAAAGTCGGAGCACGCCGAGGCGGAGCCGCACGCGCAGCTGTTGTCGTGGCAATGGCAGATGGCCGGCAAACAGCTGTACGTCAACTTCGCCCACGGCACCTCCGGCGTCGCCTATGCACTCGCCCGCGTCGGGGCTGCGACCAAGGACGCGGTCTGCACGCAGGCGGCGAAGGACGGCGCCGAATGGGTGCTGGCCAAGGCGATCCACGAGGGCGAGCTGCTGCGGCTGCCGGTCATGGCGACGATGAACCGCAGCATGGGCGGCTGGTGCCATGGTCCGCCGGGCACCGGGCGGCTGTTCCTGCTGCTGCACCAGCAGACCGGTGACAAACGCTATCTCGATGCGGCGCTCGCCTCGGCGCACTGGGTGATGGCGCAGGCCGGCTCGGGCGAGAAGGACGCGCCGCCGCCGCCGTTCCCGCCGAGCCTGTGCTGCGGCGTCGCCGGCGTGCTCGACTTCTTCTGCGATCTGTACCGCGCCACCGGCGACCAGCGGTTCGCCGACTTCGCCGCGCGCGCCGGCGGCTGGCTGATCGCCACCGCCCAGGCCGACGGTGACGGTCTGAAGTGGAAGAACGGTTCGTCCCCCGACGCCGGCAACAAGGAGCACCACGGCGTCGATCTGATGCAGGGCGCCAGCGGCGAGGCGCTCGCCCTGCTGCGCCTGCTGACCATCGACCAGAAGACCGATCCGGTCCGCTCGCTGCCCGATCGCAGCGTCGGTACGCGGTAGCGCGGCGACTCGGCTTTTCTGCACAAGAATCCGGCGCCACGCGGCGTCGGAGCAGCCAGTCCACAGCTCGCGCCCGTCACCGCCACCGAACGCCATGGCACTGCCGCCGAAGAAGGTCCTGCTCGCCCTCGCCGCAGTGCCGCTGCTGTACTTCGGCGGGCGTGCCGCGTGGCGCGCGCTGGCCAGCGACGCCACCAGGATCCGCTGGCTGCTGCAGGACGAGGTCAGTGCTTTCAATGGCGGCAACGTCGGCGACGTCCTCGCCGGTTTCGCCGACGGCTACCGCGACACGACGGCCGGCATCGACCGCAACGACCTGCACCAATGCCTGCTCTACGTGCTGCTGCAACGCAGCCAGGGCATGCATTACCGCGCCGAGCTGCACGACGACACGGCGATCGAGCCGGACGGGAACACCGCCAGGGCCAGCTTCGGGCTCGCGCTCGACAGCGGCATGCCGGCCCAGCAGCGGCCGCGCTGGGAGCTGCAGGTGGACGCCGAGCTGGCGAAGACCCCGGCCGGCTGGCAGTTCGTGCATTCGACCCACCGCACCCTCGCCGGCACACCACCGCGCTGAAGTCCACGATCTCCCGCCGGCAGCGCCCGCCGTTTCGAGTCGGCCTCCGGCTGCACCCGCCGGTCCGTCGATGGATCCGACACCACCACCATGGACTTCGATCCCGCGACCCTGTTCACCGGCCTGCTGGTCAGCTCGGTGGGCTTCAGCCTCTTGCTCTACGGCAAGAAGCAGGGGCGAGTACCGCAGCTGATCGTCGGCGGACTGCTCACGGTCGTGCCGCTCGTGGTGTCGAACCCGTGGCTGCTTGCTGGCGGTGCTGTCCTGGTCATCGCCGGACTCTGGCTCGCCGTGCGCGCCGGTCATTAGTCGCGGCGTTGCCGGCTCGTGCGATCGGATGCCGCCGATGCGGCAGCGGTAGCCGCGGCAGTGCCGTGACCCGCTGGCAGCATCCGCAGAACAAGGATCTCGTGGACTCCTTCCGCGCAACCGCAGGGTCGCTACTCTGCCTGCGGGCCCCAGGACAGGAGTGCAACGTGGGTTTCCGATCACCTATCTTCCCGCTCGCCTGCTGGCTCGCTGCGACGGCGGTGGCGCAGGAGGAGACGACCGCCGAACCCAAACAGGGCCGCACGCTGACTGCCGCGCAGATCGCCCAGCGCCTCGAGCAGGTCAAACAGGAGCTGCTGCCGAAGGTGGCGAGCGACAAGGTCCTGCACAGTGAAGAGGAGCGGAAGAAGTACTTCGCCAAGTGGCAGGCGGTCACCAGCGAACACTACCTGCTGTTCACCAACGGCCCGACCGACTCGTGCAAGAAGTACGCGGTCACGCTCGAGGAACAGTACGCGCGGGTGAAGAAGGAGCTGCCGTTCGACGACCTCGATCACCTGCTGACCTGCTACATCTTCGCCGACGCCGAAGACTACTACCGCTTCTCCGTCGCCATCAGCGGCTTCACCGAGCAAGGTGCGCGTGGCACCGCGGGCCACGCGAACGGTCAGTACTACGTGACCTACTACACCTCGCCGACCTCGTCCGTGGTGTTCCACGAGTCGACCCACCAGATCGTCCACGCCTGCCTCAAGGTGCCGGGCGTCGGTTCGTGGTTCCAGGAGGGCACTGCCGTCTACTTCCAGAAGAAAGCCGGCAACGAGAAACCGGCGGGCGAGATCAAGAACGATCTCAAGCGCGGCGACTGCTATCCGCTCGAGAAGTTGTTCGCGATCGAAGTGCTGCTGTCCGACCCGAACGGCCTCCGCAACTACAGGCAAGCCGGCGCCCTGCTCGACTTCCTGATCAACACCAAGCTCGAACCGGTGGCTGGCAAGTTCAAGGAGTTCCTCGCTGCCGCCCGCCAGGGCCGCGGCTTCGGCCGCGGCGCCGAGGTATCTGCGAAGCTGATCAAGGACGTCTACGGGCTCACGGTGCCGGAACTCGAGGCCCTGTGGCGGAAGCACGTCGGCCTCAAGTGATCGCGGCCGAGCGGCCGCTACGCACTCGGGCCTGGGCCACTGCGCGCAGCGGGGCCGGACGGTCTCGAACCGCCCGGCCCGCGCGCGACTCCAGGCAGGGGATCCTGCCGTTCGACGTCTGGCTCACTGGATCGTGATGTCGGCCGTGTCGCTGACGTGGATCTGGCCGAGGCAAGGCCCAGTCGGCGCGAACATGAAGCCCTGCACCGAGAACACACCGCCGATGAGGTCGGGGTTCAGGGCGATGGTGAACGACAGGGTGCTGCCGAGCAGGTTGCCGCCGTTGACGCCGACCACACAACCCGGGCAGGGGCCGATCGGCGAGTTGGCGGGCGCGCCGATGATGAAGCCGGCCAGAGTCGACCCGGAGTTGAGGGACAAGGACACCGGCAGCGTGAGCGCCGCCTGGCCGGTCGCCGAGATCGCCAGCGTGCCGCAGCCGGTCGTCCGCATGCTGAAACCGCTCAGGGCCGGCGTACCGTCGTAGTTGTAGGCGTCGATCGCGAACGTGCCGGCCAGGTTGTCGCGGTCGTTGGTCGTGCAGTAGCGCTGGTTGTGCAGGCCACTGCCACTGTAGACCGAGGCAATCTGCACGTTGAACTCGCGATTGGTGCTGTAGCCGAGCGTGATGCCGCGCTCCTCGGCCTGCATGACGCCGTTGCCCACCCCCACCAGCGTGACCCGCGTGTCGAGGTCGTTGTTGGTGGTGTTGCCGTTGTAGACCTCGTGGTAGGCGACCGCGAAGCGATAGCCATCGGAGTCGACGCTCGGACGGAACTGCGGCCAGGCCAGGCGGACGCCGTCGTTCTCCAGGACGCTGATGTTGGCCCTCGCCTGGAACGCGCCGGCCTGGTCGAAGCAGGTGGCCACGATGTCGCCGTTGTTCGAGTTGGTCCGCTCGTAGGCCGCGAGCATCAGGCGCCGGCCGTTGTGGTCGAGCGTCGGGCTGCTGACTTGCGGCCAGGTGTCGTTCAAGCCGGAGAAGTCGACGGTGAAGGTATTGCTGCCGTTGACCTGTACGATCCGGCCGACGTTGTCGAGCAGGGCGCCGTAGATGTCTTCGTCGCCGGACCCGAAGGTCTGTTGGTAGACGACGGCCCAACGCTGCGAGCCGTCGGGCCCGCCACCGTCCGCCTTGGAGATCGACGGGTTCGACTGGTAGTGGGTGTCGGCCTGGATGATGGCCGGAGCGGTGACGTTGCCGAGCGCATCGGCGAACGCGTAGTAGATGTCGTGGTCGGTGGCGCTGTAGGCGTGCTCCCAGACGATGGCGTAGTACGCGGCCCTCGGCGACAGAGTCGGATCACCGCCGATGTCGGGACGCAGTTCGTCGACGGTGCTGCTCATGACGTCGACCTGGCCGCTGACAATGTTGCCGCTGTTGGCGATGACGCGGCCGGAGACCTTGACGGGGTTGCTGCCGATGCGCACCGGAGCGACGACCATGAACGTCGAATACAGCTGCAGGTCGGCGATGCGGGGCCGCTGCCAGGCATTGGTGGTGAAGTCGATGGTCACCGGACCGCCGATCAGCCCCATCGGATTGCCGTCGACCACGCGCTGGACATAGCAGTCCCAGTCGCCGCCGCCAAAGTACTTGGCGAACACGATGGCCCACACGAAGCCGGTCTGGTCCCAGGCGATGTCCGGGTCGGCAAGGTCGGTGGTGCCGCTGGTGACCTGGATCGCGGTCACCCACGGGTCGACGCGCAGCGGCAGGGCGGCATGCGCGACGAAGCTGGCAGGCACGCGGATCGTGATGTGGCCGTCGGCGAACGTGGTCGCGGCGGCGACGCGGTCGCCGTTGGCATCGATCGCGACTGCCGGCGAGTAGGTGACCTGGTCGTAGTCACCACGGAACAGGATGCCCTGCTCGTTGTTCTCTGCGGCGAGGTCGGTGGCGACGGCGAGGTCGATCACCAGTTCGTCGCGATTGGGCAGCTGCGCGAACGTGAAGGTCTGTTCGACGCCGTGGCTGGTGACGTCGAGCGACTCGAGCACGGTGCCGTGCTGCCACTCGACGCGATGGTCCTTGCGGCTCGGCACTGCGGTGGCGATCGCGAGCGGCTTGTCGCCGGCCTGGGCTCCGGCCAGACGGAAGTGGATCGGCTGCAGCGTCGGCGCCGTAGCCTGCGGCTGGCCGATGAACTGCCAGCCCTGGTTGTCGAAGCTGGCCTTGAAGTTGGCGCCCTTGGCCCACAGCGGTCCGTTCGCCTCGGGCTGGTCGAACGCCAGGAACGCCGGATCGTCGAGCGCCGCCTGGATGGCGTGCATGCCGGCATCCGTGATCGCCTTGTTCGGCAGGTGACGCGCTGGCGCCACGGTGTCGGCTGGCGGCACCGTGACCGGCGTTTCGAGCTGGCCGTTCTTCGGCGGCACGTACTCGGTGATCTTCTCCTGCCGGCCAGTGGACGGCAGGATCGGGAGTGCGGGGGGACCCTGAGCCGCGAGACCGCAGCCCAGGACAACGACGGAAGCGAGGATCTTCATGGCAGGTGACTTCGAGGTTCGGACGGTGAAGAGGGTGTCGATCGCGGGATTGCGAGCGCAGCCGCTTCAATGCACGCCTGCCCGGTTCGTGACGCGGAATCCGCGCTGCCGAGGACATCGGCCTGGCGCGAGACGCATGCGGCGCCGCGACGACCCGGGGCAGCACGTGTTCACCGCACCCACCGACGGCGCCGCGGCCAACCGGCGCGGAACCGCGAGCCTCGTCACGCGCCCGGCGTGACGCTCGACGCGCGGCCGTCGTGCCCTGGGCATGGCAAGGCCGCCCCGGACGCTGGCCGACGCGCCGCGGTGTGCAGCTACTCGCCGGTCAGCGGCGGCGTGCCGCTCTCTTCCGGCTGTGGTCGCAGGTCGGGATGTTCACGCAGCCGGCGCACGCAGCTGTTCCAGCGCAGGATCGCCTTGTCGTCGCCCGGCGGCCGCAGGCGCTCGGCGACCAGGAACGCGGTCATCGCCCGGCCCAGCCATTCGTAGGCGATCATGCCGCTGGCCGGCGAACTGCCGCGATGGTGCGCCTTGGCGCGCCGTTCGTAGACGATGCCGGTGTAGTAGGCCTTCTCGTACTCGTCGTCGAACGACTGCGTCAGCCGCAGCGCTTCGTCGTAACGGCCGGTGATGCCGCGCGCGAACAGGTCGGTCAGCGTCAGCAGCAGCAGCACGCGGCCTTCGTGGTGCTGCGGATCGACCAGCAGGATGTCGCGGCAGATGCTCTCGGCGGTGCCGGGTTCGTTCAGCAGCCGGTACTGCTTGGCCTTGTCGATCGCACCGGGGATGCCGTCGCGGCTCAGTGGCTTCAGTTCGAAGCTGTCCATGCAGGTCAACTCCGGCCCAGCAGGCGGCGGAACAGGCGCTTCAGCGGATCATAGAAGCGATCGACCACGCGCTCCTTGAGCGGGATGATCGCGTTGTCGGTGATCGTGATGTGCTCGGGGCACACCACCGTGCAGCACTTGGTGATGTTGCAGAAGCCGATGCCGTAGGCCTGCTGCAGCTCGGGCAGCCGGTCCTCGGTGTCGAGCGGGTGCATCTCCAGCGCCGCCACGTGCACCAGGAAGCGCGGGCCGATGAACTGCTCGTGCTTTTGGTGTTCACGCAGCACGTGGCAGACGTCCTGGCACAGGAAGCACTCGATGCACTTGCGGAACTCCTGCACGCGATCGATGTCGGCCTGCTGCATGCGCCAGGTGCCGTCGGGCGCGTCGGCCGGCCGCGGCTTGAACGGCTTGATCCGCTGTTTGACTGCGAAGTTCCACGACACGTCGGTCACCAGGTCGCGGATCAGCGGGAACGCCTGCATCGGCTGCAGCGTGACCGGCTGGTCGAGCGGCAGGTCGGCGCAGCGCGTCATGCACATCAGCCGCGGCTGGCCGTTGACCTCGGCCGAGCACGAGCCGCACTTGCCGGCCTTGCAGTTCCAGCGCACCGCCAGGTCGCTCGCCGACTCGGCCTGGATCTGGTGCACGGCGTCGAGCACCACCATGCCCTCGCCGATCTCGGTCCGGTAGTCGCGGAACTCGCCGCCGCCTTGGTTGCCGCGCCAGACCCTGAATGTCGCCGGTTTCACTTCTGGTTCTCGTCGATGATCTGTTGCAGATCGGCCGGCACCTTCGGCACCGGCACGTGCTCGAGCTGCATGCTGCCGTCGCCGCCCCGGCGCACCACGGTCGTCAGCTTGCCGAACGTGGCGCTCTTGTCGGGGAAGTCCTCGCGGAAATGGCCGCCGCGGCTCTCCTTGCGCGATGCTGCCGAACGCGCGATCGCCTCGGCCACGGTCAGCAGGCAGTGCAGGTCCATCGCGGTGTGCCAGCCGGGGTTGTATTCGCGGTTGCCGGGCGCCGCGGCCTTGGCGGCACGGGCGCGGAACTGCTGCAGCTTTTCGACCGCAGCCAGCATGTCGGCCTCGTTGCGGACGATGCCGACCAGCGCCTGCATGTCCTTCTGCAGCGCGTGCTGGATCGCGTACGGGTTCTCGCCGCCGCTGCTGGCGCGGTCCATCGGCAGCAGCATCGCGCGTTCGGCCGCCGCCACCTCGGCCTCGTCGACCTTGCCGCCGCCGTGGGCCTTGGCCCAGCGCGCGGCGTGGTCGCCGGCGCGCTGGCCGAACACCAGCAGGTCCGACAGCGAATTGCCGCCGAGGCGGTTGGCGCCGTGCAGGCCGGCGGCGCATTCACCGGCAGCGAACAGTCCGGGCACCGTCGACATCTGGCTGTCGGGATCGACGCGGATGCCGCCCATCACGTAGTGCGTCGTCGGTCCGACCTCCATCGGCACGGCGGTGATGTCGATGCCGGCCAGTTCCTTGAACTGGTGGTACATGCTCGGCAGCTTCTTCTTGATGTGCTCGGCGGCGTGCGGCAGCTTGTCCTTGATCCAGGCGATGTCGAGGAACACGCCGCCGTGCGGACTGCCGCGGCCGGCCTTGACCTCGCGCATGATGCAGCGGGCGACGTGGTCGCGCGTCAGCAGCTCGGGTGGCCGCCGCGCCTGCTTGTCGCCCTGGGTGTAGCGCCAGCCTTCTTCGGGGTTGTCGGCGGTCTGCGCTTTGTAGTTGTCCGGGATGTCATCGAACATGAAGCGCTTGCCCAGGTTGTTGCGCAGCACGCCGCCTTCGCCGCGCACGCCCTCGGTCACCAGGATGCCGCGCACGCTCGGCGGCCACACCATGCCGGTCGGATGGAACTGCACGTATTCCATGTCGATCAGGTCGGCGCCGGCGTCGTAGGCGAGCGTCTGGCCGTCGCCGGTGTACTCCCAGCTGTTGCTGGTGATCTCGAACGCGCGGCCGATGCCGCCGGTGGCGATCACGATCGCGCCGGCGCGGAACAGGCGGAAGCGGCCGCGCTCGCGGTCGTAGCCGAGCGCACCGACCACGCGCCCGCCGTCCTTGAACAACTGCACGATCGTGCACTCCATGTGCACGTCGATGCCGCGGTGGATGCCGTGGTCCTGCAGCGTGCGGATCATCTCCAGGCCGGTGCGGTCGCCGACGTGCGCCAGCCGCGGATAGCGGTGGCCGCCGAAGTTGCGCTGCAGGATGCGGCCATCCTTGGTGCGGTCGAACACCGCGCCCCAGGCCTCGAGCTCCCGCACCCGCGCCGGTGCCTCCTGCGCGTGGATCTGCGCCATGCGCCAGTGGTTGACGTACTGGCCGCCGCGCATCGTGTCGGCGAAGTGCACCTGCCACTGGTCGCGCGCATCGACGTTGGCCAGCGCCGCGGCGATGCCGCCTTCGGCCATCACCGTGTGCGCCTTGCCGAGCAGCGACTTGCACACCAGGCCGACCTTGCCGCCGCCGGCCGACGCCTCGATCGCCGCGCGCAGGCCGGCGCCGCCGGCGCCGATCACCAGCACGTCGTGTTCGAACGTCTGGCGCTCGGTCACAGCAGCCTCCAGTCGTGCCAGCTGCCGTGCGCACACAGCCGGACGTAGGCGTCGGTGAAGCCGACCCAGAACAGGCTCATCCACGCCCACAGCTGGTGGCCGCGGTTGAGGCAGCTGACGCAGTCCCAGCACTTCTTGCGCACCGGGTGGCGCGACAGCACGTCGAGCACGCCGCCGACCAGGTGGCGGAAGCTGTGGCAGCCGAGCGTGTAGCCCGAGAGCAGCACGGTGTTGACGCCCAGCACCAGCGTGCCGACGCCGAGGCCGAAGTGCTCGCGACCGTCGGCACCGGCGAACCACATGCCCTTCCAGGTGTCGTGCGCGAGCAGCACGATGAACACGAGAGCCAGGTACAGGAAATACCGGTGCACGTTCTGCAGGATCAGCGGCAGCGAGTTCTCGCCGCGGTACTGCTTGCGCGGTTCACCGACCGCGCACGCCGGCGGATCGGCCCAGAACGACTTGTAGTAGGCGCCGCGGTAGTAGTAGCAGGTGAAGCGGAAGCCGGCCGGCGCCCACAGGATCAGGAACGCCGGCGAGAACACCAGCCAGCCCGGCCACCAGCCGGGCCTCGGGCCGAACCACGCGTGTGCCGGGTCGCCGAACAGCTCGGGCGAATACATCGGCGACAGGTAGTTGCCGTAGCGGTAGTGATCGCCCTGGAACGCGGCCCAGGTCGAGTAGACCACGAACGCGGACAGGCCGAGGAAGACCAGCAGCGGTTTGACCCACCAGCGATCGCGCCGGGTGGTGACGCCGAAGCCGTGGCGGTGAGCAGCTTGGACTGAAGACATGAGCGCAGGGTCTGCAGGGTCGACGAACGGAAGCGCGACCGTAAGTGCAGCCCGCCGGCGCGGGCAAGAGAATCCCGTGACGCCGGCTCAGGGCTCTGGCACCGGCAGGTGTTCATCGCTGCTGTTGCTGCGCGCCATCGCGTGGCCTGCGCATGCTCGCTGCCTTTGCCGACCGCGCCCTCGCCGCTCACTGCTTGTCGGCGTGCTTCTGCTGCTGCAGCAGCGCCGCTTCCAGCGCCTGCACGCGCTGCTCGAGCAGTTGCAGCCTGCTCTGGGTGTCGGCATCGGCTGCCGATGGCGGCAGGTCGGCTTCGCGGATCATGCGGATCGCCGCGGCCACCTGATCGGCGAAGCCGGTCAGCAGCATGCCCTGACCGTTGCCGACGCTGCCGAGGGCGAGACCCGGATTCTGCTGGCCGCCGGTGGCAAAGAACGGCCGCAGCGAGTTGACCGCAATGGTCGCATTCACGTGCTTCAAGGTGACGACCGTGGTGACGGCGATGCGCAACGCCGGGCGCGCGAGGATCTGCTCCGGCGTGCGCGGCAGCGCGCGGTTCATGATCTCGCGGCCGCGCGAGCCGCTGATCGCGATCACTTCCCAGAACCCGCGCGGTTCGTCGAGCGGGACCAGTGCGAACCCGCGCGCGTACAACAGACTCGACAGCAGGTCTTCACAGCCGGGCACATCGAGGTCGATGCGCTGCTGCAGGCTCACGCCGGCGCCGCCGCCGGCAGCGGCCAGCTCCTGCGGGCCGACCAGGATGTTGCGGCCCAGGAACTTCGCGGCGCGCTCGATCAGCTCGGTCAGGCTGTGATCGCCGACCTCGAGCACGAAGCCGCTGGTCGCGTGTTGGGCGACCGCGGGTCTGACCGCATCCTGCTGGGCGAGGGCAGGTGCGCGAGTGCACAGCGTGGCGAACAGGACGACGGCAGCAGCGCTTGGAAGACGCATCGAGTTTTCCCTCCTGGAACGCGGCTCCGACTGCAGCGCAGCGCGCGTTCTTCCCGGCAAAGGCGTGCCGTCGGCGCAGCGCTGCGACCCGACGCCGGCGGCGGCGATCGCTGCGCCATGGCTCGCAGCCGAGGCCAGCTCGGGGTCTGCGCACCGGCAGACGACCTGCATCCTGCCGGTACCGCCGCGTGGTCGACCAGCACGGCGAGCACCGCGGCATCTCCGCTCGGGCGTGTGCGACGATCGACGCGTCCTGCGTGGCCATATGAAACTGGCGATAGTTTCCGTGGGGCTGGAGCGCCGGATCGAGGCTGCTAGGATCCATGTTCCAGGCCGAAGGGAACCCTTTGTTCCCCCTGCGGCGCACATCCCGTTCCCATCTCTCAATCCCATGCGAATCCATGCACTCAGCGTGGGGATCCTGCTGGCATGCACCTCCTCGGCCCTGATCGCCCAGGTCGCCAGCGCTCCCTGCTTCGAATCCAACTTCGGCACGATGATCGGCACTGGTGACGACGTCGTCTTCCCCAGCAACGCGCTCGGCTTCACCTTCAACTACGGCGGCACTGGCTACACCGACATCCAGGTGAGCAGCAACGGCTTCGCCTGGCTCGGCAACACGCCGAACACCAACCCCCGCTGCTGCTCGGGTACCGGCGCCACCTTCGTCACCGATCCACCGAGCGTCGCCGCGCTGTGGACCGATCTGAACGCGGACCTGAACTCGAACGGCATCTGGTTCAACGCCCTGCCGGGTCGCGCGGTCGTCACCTGGAGCAACATCATCGAGTACGGCGGCAACACGCGGTTCACGATCCAGATGCAGCTGACCTCGCTCGGTGAAGTGACCTTCTGGTACTCGCCGACCACGACGATCGCGGCCGCGTTCCACTCGGCAGTCGCCGGCATCACCGTCGGCAACGGCGCCAACAACCCGGGCTCGATCGACCTGTCGGCGTCGTTCCCCTACAACAGCAGCGCCGAACCGACGGTCTACGAGGAATGGGCCGGTGGCAGCTTCGATCTGGCCACCCGCACCTGGGAGCTGGTCCCGAACGGCAACAACGGCTTCCTCGCGCTCGATCGCTCGACCTGCACGTTCACGCCGGGCACGTTCACGCCGTACGGCGTCGGCTGCCCGCCGTTGACGATCGCCAATGCCGACTTCTACCAGTTCTTCGTGCCCGGCTCGGGCTTCGACCTCGCCGGCACGGCCATCGAGATGCTGCCGATCGGCACGCTCGGTTACATCGTGCAGCCCATCAACCTGAACGCCAACTGGTTCGCCGGCTTCACCAATGCAACCAACATCGGTGACGACCAGGTCATCCCCACGGCGCTGCCGTTCTCGTTCCCGCACCCCGGCGGCAGCACGTCGAGCGTCGGCCTGTGCTCCAATGGCTTCATCCACCTGAGCGCCAGCACCGCCGCGCCCTTCACTTCGAACGTCGCCGACTTCCTTGCCGGCGGACCGCGCATCTTCGGCGCCTGGACCGACTGGTACCGGCCGGGTGCCGGCCAGGTGTTCTCCGACCAGGTGTCGCCGACGAAGTGGGCGTTCACCTGGAGCGGCGTCGCCGAGTACTTCAACACCACCCCGGCCGGCACCTGGCAGATCCAGCTCGAGAACACCGGCCGCGTGCTGCTGCTCTACCAGAGCATGGCGATCGTCAGCCACGACATCCTGGTCGGCTACAGCCGCGGCGGCGGCGTGGCCGATCCGGGCAGCGTCGACCTGTCGTCGGTGATGCCGTTCACGACCGGCACCGGCGCCTCCTCGCGGCCGCTGCTGCTCGGCCAGGACAGCGGCAACCCGGTGATCGGCACGACCTATCACCTGCGTGTCAGCCAACAGCCGGCCACCGCGACCGCCGCCTTCCTGCTGCTGAGCTTCACCCAGTTCCCGAACGGCGTCCCGCTCGACAATCTGGGCATGACCGGTTGCCGCCAATACCTGGCGCTGAACGCGTCGCTGTTCCAGGCCATCGGCTCGCCGAACACGGTGTTCAACGTGGGGCTGCCGAACAACACGGCCCTGGTCGGTCTCTCGGTCTACACCCAGGCCGCAGAGCTGGCTGCGGGCGTCAATCCGCTCGGCATCGCCGCCTCCAACGGCGGCACGATCTTGATCGGCACGTTCTGATCGCCGGCCGGGCGCGCCCAAGGCGCGCGCGAAGGCCGGGTTTCGCGGCAGCAGGGTGTTCAGCACCCTGCTGGCCGTGGTCGCGGCGACGGCGCTGCGAGCGGGCGGCAAGGTCTTGGCCGCCCCGCGACCGCACCCTCGACCAGCACGGTTCGCTGGCCATCGCGTGTGCTCGCAGAGCAGGCTGCTATGATGGGCGGCCCTTGCCGAAGGGAGCACTTCGTTCCCTGCCTCGGCGCACATCCCGTCCCACGTTCCATCCCATGCGAATCCATGCACTCAGCGTGGGGATCCTGCTGGCTTGCACGGCCTCGACCATGATGGCCCAGGTCGCCAGCGCTCCCTGCTTCGAACCCAATCTCGGCACCATGCTCGGCAGGGCTGACGACTTCGTCTTCCCTGGCAGTGCCCTCGGCTTCACCTTCAACTACGGCGGCACTGGCTACACCGACATCCAGGTGAGCAGCAACGGCTTTGCCTGGCTCGGCAACACCGTGAACTTCAACTCCCGCTGCTGCGCGGGTACCGGCGCCACCTTCGTCACCGATCCGCCGAGCGTCGCCGCGCTGTGGACCGACCTGAACGCCGACACCGGCTCGAACGGCGTCTGGTTCAACGCCCTGCCGGGCCGCGCAGTCGTCACCTGGGACAACGTCATCGAGTATGGCGGGTCCACGCGGTTCACCATCCAGCTGCAGCTCACGGCTCTCGGCGAGGTGACGTTCTGGTACTCGCCGACCACGGCGATCGGCAACTCCTTCCATACGGCAGTCGCCGGGATCACCGTCGGCAACGGCGCCAACAACCCGGGCTCGATCGATCTGTCGGCGTCGTTCCCGTTCAACAGCAGCGCGGAGCCGACGGTCTACGAGGAATGGGCCGGCGGCGGCTTCGACCTGTCGGCCCGGACCTGGGAGCTGATCCCCAACGGCAACAACGGTTACCTCGGCCTCGATCGCTCCGGTTGCCTGATCAGCAGCTCGGGCTCGTTCACGCCCTACGGCACCGGCTGCCCGCCCCTGGCCGGCAATCCGAACGCCGAGTTCTACCAGTTCTTCGTCCCCGGCTCGGGCTTCGACCTGTCGGGCACGGCCATCGAGATGATCCCGATCGGCAGCCAGGGCTACCTGGTGCAGTCGGCCAACTTGAACGCCAACTGGTTCGCCGGCTTCACCAACGCGACCAACATCGGTGACGACCAGGTCATCCCCACGCCACTGCCGTTCTCCTTCCCGCATCCGGGTGGCGCCACGTCGTCGATCGGCCTGTGCTCCAACGGCTTCCTGCACCTCGGCAGCAACGTGACCGCACCGTTCACTTGTTCGGTCGCCGGCGCCCTCGGCGGCGACGCCTGCATCTTCGGTGCGTGGACCGACTGGTACCGGCCGGGCGCCGGTCAGGTGTTCTCCGACCAGGTGTCGCCGACGAAGTGGGCGTTCACCTGGAGCGGCGTCGCCGAGTTCGCCAACACCACCGCTGCCGGGACCTGGCAGATCCAGGTCGAGAACACCGGTCGCGTCGTGCTGCTCTACCAGAGCATCGCGATCGCCAGCCACAACATCCTGGTCGGCTACGCGCGCGGCGGCGGGGTCCCGGACCCGGGCAACACCGACATCTCCGCGGCCATGCCGTTCCTCACCGGCACCGGCGTGCAACCACTGGTCCTGGGTCAGGACAGCGGCAACCCCGTGATCGGCGCGAGCTACCGTCTGCGCGTCAGCCAGCAGCCGATCGCGGCCGTCGCCGCCTTCCTGGTGCTGAGCTTCACCCAGTTCCCGAGCGGCGTCCCGCTCGACAGTCTGGGCATGCCCGGTTGCCACCAGTACGTCGCCTTGGACGAGTCGATGTTCCACGCCATCGGCGCGCCCGCCACGATCTTCAGCCTGAACGTGCCGAACAACGTCGCCCTCGTCGGTCTGTCGGTGTATGCGCAGGCCGCCGAGGTCGCACCGGGCGTCAATGCGCTCGGCGTTGCCGCCTCCAACGGCGGCACGCTGGTGATCGGCACCTTCTGATCGAGGACGCGGGGCCGGTTTCGCGGGGAGCAGGATGCGCAGGCATCCCGCCCCCCGCGGCTGCAAGCGCGGTGATCCACCGCCGGCGCGGACAGCATCCGTGAAAGCACCCCGGCACCCGCGACAGCTACAGTCACGGCGCGATCGAACATGCTGCCCGATCCTGCCACCACGACGCCGCGTCCGCCCACGCGCGCGCAGCGCTGGCGGCGCCGATGGTTCTGGCTGCCGCTGCTGCTGCTCGTGTACCTGCCGGTCGGCAGCAATCCCGGTTGGTACAACCAGGACGAACTGCAGTTGCTGCACGACCTGCAGACCTGGTCGTGGCGGATGTGCGTGCCGGCGATCGACCATGGCCACGACCTGTTCTACCGGCCGTTCGGCTTCGCCGCGTTCGCGCTGCAGCTGCAACTCAGCGACGGCGTGGCCCAGGTCGCCCACCTGCTGAGCGTCCTGCACCACCTTGCCAACGCGCTGCTGTTCGCCTGGGTACTGCGTCGGCTCGGGCGCAGCCCGTGGCCGGCGCTGTGGCTGTTGGTGTTGCCCACCGCCGTGCCCGCGGTGGCGTGGGTCGCCGCCGTCTACGACCGCCTGCTGCTGACCGTACTGCTGCTGGCCGCCGGCTGCCTGGTGCGGGCGAAGCCCGCTGCGGCGCTCGCCGCCGTCGCCCTGTTCGTTGTGGCACTCGGCACCAAGGAGACCGCCGTGGTGTTCCCGGCGGTGGCCTTGTTGCTGGTCTGGCGCGGCACCGCCGCCGGCCGCGCCGCCGCATGGACCATGCTCGCCTTGGCGTTCGCCTTCGTGAGCTGGCGGTTGCTGGCCGGCGCGCATGATCCCACCTACCAGTACCGACTCGATGCCGGGGCGCTGCGGACGCTGCTCTGCCATGCCGCGTTCCCGTTCGCGCTCGACAGCGATGATCCGGGTCATTGCTGGGGTCTGAGCTGGCTCGGTCTGCTGCCGCTCGTGCTGCTGCTCGCCCTGGCCTCGAGGCGGCAGCCCCGGCAGCTGGCCATCGCGCTGCTGCTCGCGCTGTTGCCGATGCTGCCGGTGTTCGCGCTGGCGCGACCCGAGGGGCACACGCTGCTGCTGTCGACCGTGGCGCTGGCGCTGGTGCTCGACCTCGCGATCACGGCACCCGGCCCGGGCTGGACCAGCGTGCTCGGCTGGTTGCTCGCGGGCCTGCTGCTGGCGCACACGGTCGTCATCGGCTGCAGCTACCGCAGTGACGGCGTGGTGATGCGCAACCTGCAGGCAGCCCACCGGACCCTCGCGCCGGCGCCATCTGCGGGTCGGATCCTGGTCGATGCCGCGGCGCGGGGCTGGGTCGTCGAACGGTTCGCGCTGTTCACGCGGACGGCGGATCTGCGGCCACGACTGTGGAGCCGTGACGGCCAGGATGGGCTGCCGGTGCTGCTGCACCTGCGCAGCGACGGCAGCGCGGCAGCCGTACGTTGAATCGGCTGGCGTGCAGCAACGCCCGCGCTCTTGCGGCAGCGAACACGGCCGGCTGCGGCAATGGCGCGCCGGCCGGAGAACCTGCCTGTGGACTGTCTTCCACAGCGCGCCGGCGGCCGCGCCGCATCCGGCCGCCGTGACCGCGACATCAAAGCAGCGAGCGGCTAGCCTTCGCCGCCGCCATGGATGGCATCCTCGTCTACCAGCAGATCCGCGCCCTGATCGATCGCGGCCTCCTCACCAGCACTCCGGCGATCGCCAGCACGCAGGTGCAGCCGAGCTCGCTCGACCTGCGGCTCGCGACCCGCGGCTACCGCGTGCGCTCCGGCTTCCTGCCCGAGAACGTGCGCGTCGCCGATCGGCTGGAGGAGATGACGCTCTACACCTTCGACCTGACCGATGGTGCGGTGCTGGAGAAGGGCCAGTGCTACATCGTGCCGCTGCTGGAGCGCATCGAGCAGCCGTTGCCGTACCTGGTGCGCGCCAACCCGAAGTCGTCGACCGGCCGGCTCGACCTGTTCACCCGCCTGCTGGCCGACCGCTGCGGCCGGTTCGAGACCGTACCGCCGGGATACACCGGCCCGCTGTTCCTCGAGATCGTGCCGCGCAGCTTCCCGGTGCGCGTGCGCACCGGCCTGTCGCTGTGCCAGGTGCGCTTCTCGCAGGGTGACGCCGCACTCAGTGACGACGAACTGCGCGCCGAACACGCCCGCATGCCGCTGCTGTTCGACGACCACGGCCAGGGCCTGCCGGCCAAGGCCCTGCGCATCGACGACGGCCTGACCATGGGTGTGGCGATGCGCCGCGACCGCGATCTGCAGGGTCCGATCGGCTACGTCGCGCGCCGCTACGCCGGCATCGTCGACCTCGACGTCGAGGCCGGCCATGACGCCGAGGATTTCTTCGAGCCGATCGCCGAACCGAAGGGCGGACGCTACATCGTCGAGCCCGAGGAGTTCTACATCTTCGCCAGCAAGGAGCGCATCCGCGTGCCGCGCCACCTCGCCGCCGAGATGGTCGCCTACGACGTCGGCATCGGCGAGCTCCGGACCAACTACGCCGGCTTCTTCGACAATGGTTTCGGCGGCGATCAAGGCACCCGCGCAGTGCTCGAAGTGCGCCCGCACGACGTGCCATTCCTGCTCGAGGACGGCCAGGTGTTCTTCAAGCTGAAGTTCTTCCACGCGCTGGCCGATCCCGACGTGGTCTACGGCGACAAGCGGCTCAGTTCGCACTACCAGGGCCAGGCGCTGAAGCTCAGCAAGCACTTCCGCGTCTAGACCGTCCGGGTCGGGGCAGTCCGGGTCGGGGGCAGTCCGGGTCGGGGGCAGTCCGGGTCGGGGGCAGCTGGCGTCTCGAGCAGTGGCCTGCGGCTACAGCACCGTCAGCTCGGCGGAGTTGGTGACGTGCGGCGGGCCGCTGCTGCCGAACACGCCAGCCTGCAGGTACAGATCGATGCCGTGCAGCGTCGGATCGTTCGGCACCGACAGCACCAGGTTGCCGCTGCCCGTGGCCAGCGCCACGAAGCCGACGGTCGCGATCGCGCTGGTGTCGAGGTGCACGTGGCGGTCGAGGCCGAAGTCGGCATCGCCGGTGATGAACGAGGCGAACAACAGCGCCCCCTGCCCGGCTGACCCGGACATCGTCGCCGTGACGCTGCCGCCGGGCAGCACGTCGGGCTGGTCGAGACTCAGTCCGTCACTGATCGAGCGGGCCGCGAACATCGCCGGCACGTCGGGCCGGCGGCCGATCGTGTCCGGGCTCGGCGTGCCGATGGTGTGCAGCAGATCGAGCAGTTCCTGGTTGGTCAACGCGCGGCCGAGCTGGCGGCGCGCGCTGCCCTGCAGCGCCACCACGGCGCCGGTGACCATCGGCGTCGCCGCCGAAGTGCCGGCGTAGGCAGCCGTGTACGACTGCCTGGGGTCGTTGGCGCCGAAGAACAGCGTGCCGAAGCCGGCGGCGACCACGTTCTCGCCCCAGCCGTTGGCGTCGACGCGTGAGCCGTAGTTGGCGAACGCTGCGCGGTTCATCGCCGAACCATTGGTGGCGGCAACGAAGATCGCGCCCGAATCACGGTAGCCGCGGTCGAAGCGGCGCATGAAGCGCGGGTCGTCGAGACTGTTGCCGCCATTGGCGGCACTGGCGACGACGATGCAGCCGGCAGCGGTCGCGGTCGCCACCGCATCGAACTCCGCTTGCAGGTATTCGATCGGTACCCAGTCGTCGGGGCCGACCTGGCCGAGCAGCAGCTGCAGGATCATCATGATCACGTCGCCCGGCCGGCACTGCGCCGCCGCCAGCAGCACGGTGTTGGTGGTCCCGCCGATGGCCGAGAGCGACAGGAAGTGGATGTCGGTCTCGTCGACCATGCCGGTCATGCCGAAGCAGTTGCGATCCGCGACCAGCAGCGAGGTGCCGGCCAGCCCATGGTTGGCAGTGCTGTCCGGGAGGGGCACCGGGCCGATCACGTTGCCGGTCACCAGCTTGGTCACGTCTTCGTGGTCGAACCACCAGCTCTCCTCGACCATCATCACGCGCACGCCCTGGCCGCGGCCGCCGAGCACGACGTTCGCCTGGCGCATGCCGATGCCGATCGGGCTCGGTCCGAGATAGGTCTGCAGGCTGGTGAACAACGGCGTCGGCGGCGCCGGATCGTTGCCGCCGCCGAGGTCGGTGGCGCCGATGCACACGCGACCGATGTCCGCGGCGCCGCTGCAGGCGCAGCCCGGCCGCGCCTCGAGGTAGCAGTGCTCGACCTGCGGACAGGCCAACAGCGCATCGACCAACGCCTCGGCCGGCGCGCGCGACTCCGTGCGCAGCCGGAACCACGCCGTCATGCGGCCGGGCCAGCGCTGCGGCGGCAGCGTGCGCCGCGCCTGCAGGTACCACTCGTCGAGCCGTTCGCGCGGCACGCTGGTCACCAGCGGTTCGGCGGTTGCCCGCGCGAACAACTGCGGCACCGCACCGAGGTCACCGCCGGCCTTCGCCACCAGGACTCCGTCCTGCAGCTGCGCGTCCAGCTCGTCGCGCAGCTTCACTTCGATGCGGTCGCCGTACACCGCCATCCCCGGACCCCGCGCGCCGACGATCGGCAACGGCTCCTGGCCATGGACGCCGGCGCCGGCGGTCAGCAGCGCGAGCAGGACGGCATGGGCGGTGAAGGGGTGCATCGGGCGCGGCACTGTAGCACGTCGCGGCCGGCGCCGAAGGCACCCGACCGGCCCGCGGCAGCGGCCGTTCGGCACAGCGGAGATCACCTTCCCTGCAGCGGTTCGTCGAGCACCGGGTACTGCTGCCAGTCGCGGAAGTCGAAGTGCCACCACTCGTGCTCGTACACCGTGAACCCGGCGGCCGCCATCGCCTGCCGCAACCGTTGCCGGTACCAGCGCTGCTGCGTCGTGCCACCCGGATAGTCGGGGTAGGCGCGCACCGTGAACTCGTCGTAGCCGCTCGGCATCGGCACCGGCTCTCCGGTCCGCAGCTCGAACAAGGTCAGGTCCACGGCGCAGCCGCGGTTGTGCCGACTGCCCTGCGCCGGATCGGCGACGAACTGCCGCAACGCCGGCGGCGTCGCCTCCCAGAACACCTTGGTCACCGACCACGGCCGGTAGGCGTCGTGGATCAACAGGCCGAGGCCCTGCGCCGCCAGCGCGCGATGCGCGGCGACCACGGCCTCGGCGGCCGGCCGCTGCATCTTGGCGACCGGCGCTTCGTACACCGCGGTGCCGAGGAAGTTGTCGGTCGTGGCGTAGCGCACGTCGAACCGCAGCCCAGGCTCGAGCGCTGACAGCAGCACGAGCTCCGGCGCGCGCAGGCCTTGCGGCTGCACCGGCGGCGTGGCCCGCGCCGCCTCGGCGCGCAGTTCCGCGAGCGGTCGCTGCGGGGTGATGCGGAACGTGCCGCTGGCGAAGTCGGGCCGGCGCGGAAAGCGCGCGCCGCCGACCAGCACCGCCACCGGCTTGCCCGCGCCAGAGCGTTCGAACACCAGCTGGTCGCCGCCGTACAGCCCCGGCGGGAACCGCCAGTGGTCCTTGCTCTCCAGCACCGGCTGGTCGCGCACCAGCCATTCGATCAGCACGCTCAACTTGCCGCCGTCCTCGTAGACCACCAGCACGTCGTGATCCCAGCCGTACTCGCCGAGCAGCGGCAGCAGCTCCGCCGGCGGCGGCGGCGGCATCGTGTCGTCGCGCACGAAGTCGGCGGTGCCGTCGTTGCACCTGCCCTCGCCGACCTTGCGCAACTGGCGCGAACCGACCGACACCCGATCATCGCTCACGAACCGATCCTCCGTTGCGCGCATGCGCGTGGCCACGCCGATGCACGGATCGAACACCAGCTCGCCACCGCGTTCGTACAGGTCGAACCACTTCTCGCCGTGCCGGTAGCGGCCGGCGAGCTGCCGGGCCCGCTCCACCCCGACCGGCTGCGGCGGTACATGGGCCGGCAGCCGTTCGCCGCGCCGCGCCGCCAGCAGCGCCCGCAGCGCGCGGTTGGCGATCGCCTCGCTGACCGCGTTGCTGAAGTCGACCGTGCACACCACGGCCACCGCCAGCCCCTTTTCGGGCAGCGCCACCAGTTCGCTGGCGAACCCGTACACCGCGCCGCCGTGGCCTACGCGCAGCTCGCCGTCGAACCGCGAGACGAAGAAGCCGAGGCCGCAGCCCGCCTGCTGCTGCGGCTGGCCCTGCACTTCGAACATGGCGGCCTGCGCCGCGGCCGGCAGCACCCGCTGCTTGCTGGCCGGGAACCACGACCGCGCGAACGCCACCAGGTCCGGCACCGTGCTGCGCAGGTTGGCGGCCGGCGCATAGCCGAACGGAAAGCCCGGCGTCGGGATCGCGCGGCCGTCGTAGGTCCACATCAG
>Ga0209488_10000392_pt1 | contig 36310 bp, 36 predicted proteins | sample Rivendell_Oct201_8_FD_188349 | JGI IMG/M metagenome (GOLD analysis project Ga0209488, IMG submission 188349) | Vadose zone soil microbial communities from the Eel River Critical Zone Observatory, Northern California, USA -... | ecosystem: Environmental > Terrestrial > Soil > Vadose zone >...
CATAATTTGGGTACCACCGAGCTGCAGGTTGGATGTATAGACCTCGCGACCAAGAACTTTGTTGAGGGCCGGGGCACCAGTCAGGATAATAGGTTGGCCTTCAACCTGGACAGCACGCTCCCCAAGGCGGACGAGATAGGCGCCGATGCCAACGGAACGCGCGGTGACGAGTGTTATCGTGAAAATGTCGTCGTACGCGCGAGAGGTTTCTCCTGCAATAAGACCCGAGCCCTTCAGTGATTCAACGCCAAGACCGTCCTGGAGACCAATGATATCGGTGATCTTGTGGCGACGCTCGCCATCTTCTATCTCCTCTGTCCGGACGGCGCCAGCACACTTCTCTCGGAGCTTCAGGTAATGTTCATGCGTGAGATAAAGGTAGTCGAAGCCCTTTTCCGGGTGGTCCTTGTCGTTCCATGCCACCGAGAACAAATTAAGCGCTTCTTCGCCGAGGCCAATGCGGGCACCTGAATTCGCAGAAAGATAAATGCGAGGAAGGCCACGCGCACGAGCATACCGCGTGACGAGGTAGAAGAACTGGTCTTCTGTCGGACCGAACGAACCAATCTTATAGGTAATGTCGTTCGCTATGACGATAACTCTGCGGCCATTGGGGTATTCCGGAGTCCGCAGTGTGAAAACCCAGCCAACCATACCGAAGGTGTTGTTACCTGGCGCACGGTCAACTTCCACGAGGTGGTCGTTCTCATCTAGTACAAGCTCCTTTGACTCCAGGAATTTCCTAGGCGGTGATAGAGTCACGTCATTAGCGCGCGCTTTAGTCCAAACATTCTGCAGTGCCTTCGAAAAGAGGTCCGGGAAGTCATATACGTAGGTAGTGCCGATGAGATGGGCCTGGTACCGCTTGGGTTGAAGGGATTCCTTTGTTGAATACGGGAGATTCACAGGTTGCAGATGAAGCGGACCCTTCTCCCCGATCGATTTCAAGATGGTTGTGCCTTTATCTGTCGTGATTTCTTGATAACCATGGAAGTTGACAATAAACCCAGAAACATTCTCGATGATACAGCGAATCGGGGTGACATTACCCTCGCTGTCTTCCAAGGTGATGCGAATCTCGGAGCTGGTGACATGGAGTCGCCACAGGCGCTTGCCATGCCGCTCGATGAAGCCAGACACGGCCGCCAAAACATCTTCGTAGGAGACTGAAAGGTTGTAGATGAAGTTCATGAAAATATGGTTGCAGTCCGAGTTGCGATACTTGACGCTGGCAATCTCCAACGTATCCAGAATGCTGGTGACGCGACGATCGGTCTCTGAGATTAAGTAATCCGCAGTGTTCATATTGTCACGAAGGCGGCCTGGGCGGATCAGAGCGCGAATGAAGAAACGGTGGTCGAGTTGATTCTCTCGGGCGACACCACGATATATATGGATTTGCTTGCTCTCGACAAAGCATGGTTCCAGGTTGTAGTTGGAAAGGCGGCTGAGCTCAAGTTGGTATGCCAGGGCAGGTTCGATGTTGCGGATCGCTTGCTCTTCTTGCCAAACGCCGTCCGTGTCGCGTAGGGTATAGTACCAGGGATATTGCCCGCGACGACAGAGCACAACTGAAACACGGCGAACGCCACGTTGGGCGAGGATGTGCTTCTGGTCGTTGACGAAGATATAGATTTTCTCCGCCCATTCGACATCTGACATGTCGTCGGCCTCGTCGAAAATTCGGAGAGCCAAATTCAGGACATTCGGGGGCTGGCTGTTGACACCGTACCGTTGGCGGTGCTCGGCTTCGTCGAAAAGTGGGAGTGTTGCAGCGGCATGCCCAAAGCCAAGGGTGAGCGCTTCCAAGTTCGCGAACGAGGCGATGGCACCAGTTCGGACGGGCTGGGACTGGTTACGATTGATCAAGTACGTGAGGTCACTAACAGACCCATGACGGCGAGGGGGTTCACTGAATGCGACTGTGAGCTAACTAGTGGAGAACTGTACTGATCAGAGACGCACCCAAGCTTGTCGAGGCGCGGAGTTTGAGGTGGCGAATGGGACTGGCCGAGATTGAATCTCCAGGTGACAATACTAGGGGCTTCTCCATCATCCGTGCCGTCTCCCTCTTCATAATCAATGGAAAGCAGAGTGTATGCACGGTATGCTCTGCGTATATAAACATCGAAGGCGGCTTTGGAAAAGATTAGTGGAATAATATATTGATCGTTTGAAATAGCGCACCAAGAGTCACCCACGGGTCCATATTTACAAAGAAGGCAGGAAGCACATCGAATACTGTATACCTCGAGTCGCTTAGTTCTCTTAGAACATCCGTTGATGGAGTCCTGAGTTATTGTAAGAAAACAACCATAAACACATAACTCCACACTCACTTGTTCTGACCAAGGCCAGACTCTCCGTAGTATGTATTGCCCACAGAAGCCTTCAGAACCGCCTCCATCTGTATCAGGCGCTCTTCGTACGACGGCATTTGGCCGGCAATCAAAACCTCTCGTGCCTTGAGCGAAACTTGGGTCGATGACCGGCCTTCGAGGGCAGCTAGGTTCCGGATAACCTCAGAAAGAGCGCTCTCAGAATTGGATACGGGGAGTCCAGTTTTTTTGACATGATCAAGGATTGCAAGGACAAGCTTTGCCTTACTTTGTGCCTTGATATGACTGAGAACTAGGGATACGACCTTGTCGAGATCATCCTTGTACTGCTCCCGTAGGCTGAGGACACGAGCCTCGATGCTACCACCAAACAGTTTTTCTGTGTCTGCGTAGCACGCTAGGAGGTTCGCCATGACGTGCACCTCATGCGCTTTGAGGCCGCCAACATAACGCTCGACAACGTCAACAAGGGGCCCAAGTTGAGTGCGAAGCGCGGCACGCTCTTGGGGACGTACATTGTCCTGGAGATAGTGATCGAGGATTTTTTTGAGCCGTGAGGCTGGGAATTCGGAGGTAGGACCTTTGGACTTCGAGGCTTCAATAGTATTACGGACAAGATCCTCTAGTTTCGATGGCATGCGACCAGAAAGCGTAGAAAGAGTCGCGGTCGTTTCTGAATAGGGGAGGTCGGAATTTCTGAGCACATCTGTAAGGCCTTTGAGAGACGGGGCCATAACTGGCTGATTGTCGAACCCTTCGAGTATGTTAGTCAGAACGTCGAGGTACCGTGCCAGGAGTTGATGGGGTCTGTTCCCTGTGACACCAGGTGGCCCAAAAGAAGGCAAGAGGCCGTCAAAGGGCTTCGCGTGCTTTACACGAGCGGGATTGTCGAGGGTGAGAATGCCGAGAATGTCACCCGGCTCTAGTGATACCCCTGGTTGCTTAACGAAGTTGACAATACCATCCTCAGAAGCCACAAGAGGCATGTACATCTTCATGACTTCGATCTCGGCGTAGGCGTCGCCAGCATTGACATGGTCACCGCTGTCAACCAGAAAACGGACAAGTTTTCCTGGACTAGGACTGCGAAGTTGAGTTGGGTCGTTCTCTTGCTCGATGAGACACGTCTTTGAATCTACCATGAGACGCAAAGCACCGACTTCCTCACGCCAGTAGACCGAGTGACTTTTGTCATCAAGGAGTACAAGGAGGCCGCCGTCCGCTAGCGGACGCGCGCCAACGGACGTGTGGCCACCATTGAGGTAGAGTGTCCAAGTGGTGCGGGAAGAACGCGTAGCTGTAAAGGAGTAACGAGTATTTTCATAAATGAAGTCGACGCCGAAGACCGTCTTGAGCACATCGCGAGAAGGAACTTGACCCTTGTCAAGGATGCGTTTGTACTCGGACCAACAACCCTCGGACGCGATATAAGCTTTGGTAACCGCGCCACATATAACGGCAAGAGTGTTGTCAGGACGTTCGGCTGTCAACTTGCTACTGATGAGAGAATCAAGCCAACCGGTTGTTATTGTATTCTCCTCGAACGCCTGGAGTTCCAATAGCTTGATGAGATACTCGACAGTAGTGCGAAAATCGCCGCGAATGCTAAGCTCTTTAAGAGCGACGACCATGTTCTTCCGGCTTTCGGATCTATCTTCACCATATGCAAAGATGTGGCCAAATTGCGAGTCGGCAAACTCGTGAAGTCCGCCAGCACTGTTGACTGAGAAATATCCCCAAACATTCGTACTGGAGCGGAAGTTGAGCTCTTGCAACGCTCCGGAAGAGGGTTTGAAACCAGCGTCAGGGTTCTCCGCCGTGATACGAACAGCAACAACGTGGCCTTTCGGGCGGGGCTTGCGTTGTAGCTGATTTGACTCTGGCTTGACCATGTCAAAGTCGATCTCCGATGTGCCGTGGGGTGCTACGCCATAAAGCTGACGAATAGTCTTGATTCGATGAAGAGGAATGCCCATGGCCACCAGAAGCTGTGCCGCGGGAAGATTTACGCCTGTCACCATCTCCGTAGTTGGGTGCTCCACCTGAAGGCGTGGGTTGAGTTCTAGGAAATAAAACACGTCTTCCGCGTGGCTATAAAGGTCTAATGAAGAAAGTTAGGAAAGGCCACCCACACGTAAAGGAAGCATCGCTTACATTCCACTGTGCCAGCACTAACATAGCCCACTAATTTGGCCAAACGAACAGCAGCACGCTCCATTTCCTCAAATTTCTCAGGATTGGCAATGGTGACGGGGGCCTCCTCGATGATCTTCTGATGACGTCGCTGAACTGAGCAGTCACGGCCAAAAAGAGAGATCGCGTTTCCATATTGATCTGCCAGGAGTTGTACCTCCAAATGGCGGGCCTGACCAGCTAGCTTCATGATAAAAATTGGCGAGCCTGCGACGACACACTATAAACAAATACTCGGTGTTCAAGATGATAATAACTTACCTGGAATCTCACCAACCACAGCATTGTATGCGATCTTGAAGCCTTCGGGAGATTCAACCTTCCGGATGCCTTTCCCACCACCGCCTTCACTGGCCTTGATCATAACAGGCCAGCCAATTTGCTCTGCCTTCTCCAAGCCTTCCTCGACACTTGTTACACAGGCAGACTTGTAAGCGTGATCAGGAACAGTGACAAAGCCTGCATCAGATAATACTGTTTCCGAGATCCCGGTACCCGACCATGCCATTGTGGGGACTTCAGCGCTCTGCGCAACGATCGTACTTGAGATCTTGTCCCCCAAGCTTCGCATGGCACTACCTGGAGGGCCAATGAAGACGATCTTGGTTTTGCTTGCAGCAAGAGACTCTGGTAAACGAGGGTTTTCGGATGCGTGGCCCCACCCTGCCCAGACAGCATGCACCTCCGCACGTTCGGCGACATCGACGATGAGGTCTACATTGGCGTAGTTATTGTTGTTTGTACCGCCTGGGACCTCTACGTATCGATCCGCCATACGGATATACTCCGCGTTGACTTTGAGATCTTCTGGGGTTGCCATCACCGTAAACTCGACGGCACGGTCATCGCCAAAGGTTTCGTAGCTCCATTGCCTGATGGACCGAATTTCCTTCACGGCAGCAATACCTAAAAAATGCGTCAACACTCGTCCAGGATATATCCCGCTTAGTGTGCAGACCATTGTTGGCAATGAGAACCTTTTTCGCGATCAGTACGAAAAAATAACGACATGATATCTCTGGATACTCACCTTGGTGATGACCGTATGACCACCGTTAACTTTAACAAAGTCATGAACGCGGCCCGCGGGAGCTTTGTCGAGTGAATTACCGCCTAGAAGTGCAAAAAAAAAGCGGAGATCATGAATGCCATTCGCTAGAGCCGGATGAGAACGGACCAATGAAGTGGGCGACTTTGGAGTGGTCATAAGCAGCCATGTCTACAAGATGAAAGCGAATGTTCAAGATGAAAGTGGGGTATTGGAGGGAGAATGTGTTTCGTTCTCGTTGTCATTACTCGGTTCTTCTGGGGCAAACCCCAATCCCCCAAACATCTCTTGCCTTACGTCAGCATCTGACTGTTGCGAACCGGAGCGGTCTTATTAGACTTTTTCTCTCCCCCAAGACTTTTACTGTATCTCAATACCGGACACAACCTATTCGGACAGACGGGATCCTGCTATTCGGATGTCCTGTGAATGAGATCACGCCTCAATACTACAATGTAGATTAAATCGAAACATCTGTCCCGCTGGAAGCAAGATTATTGTGTCACGACTGAGTGATATGCCACGTGTTGTGACAGGTCGTGTCAGTTCACTGTCATTCTGCCCAGTCAGCTAAAATAAAATCCTTTTCATTATATTGATTACAGTACAACAAAGGCGCGAACGCATTGGCGGCGCCTGGTCCAGCCAGGGAACCGCTCCAATGGATGGGAGAGTGGGCGCAGGAGTGCAGGAGCAGAGGATGAAAGAGGCGTGCACGTGCGCACTTCCGAGCAGTGGCAGATGAAGGTTGTGGGCCGGAAGCAGTAGGGACGAGGGTGCCCGCATGTCGAAATGAGGGAGAACCAGGGAGAAGGGGGCGCGTGCGAGCGTGCACGCGCGCCAGGGCACTAGGGCACAAACCGGGAGCGGAGCGGATGAGGGAGGCAGGAGCAGCGCGTGTGCGCGTGCCTGAGCGAGCACCGAGCAGAGCGGGACACGAGAACCGCAATTGACAGCGCCTCTTAGATATTTTTCGTTCATGTACGCTCCGACTTGCTACTACGCGTCGCTGGCTGAGGTGAGTGCCCTGAGCCGGTGACACTACTGTACTACCACAACTTTACTTACTCACGACTTCTGCTCCGCCATTACCTCGGTCCCACTGCTGTATTCGTGGATCACATTTCATATGATACTGACAATAGCATTTGCTACGCATCCCGCACTTCATTCACGGCGAATCTTGTTCCCTCGGAAAGCGGCTGTAAACTGAACCTGGGCGCCCACTGCCAAGACCTGGGCACAGAAACAAGAGACTCGATGAATTGTGGAGGGAATAATCAGATTCCTCGGTAGATTTCCTCGAGCGGGCAGGGTCGCCTTGTCTAAGTTTAACTCAAAAAAAAGATTCGTCATGTGAATATTGCTGCTTGCAGCATTTGTTGGAGTTGGAGAAAGGACAATGTTAAGATTCAATACAGTCAAGCACGCATTGCGCACAAACAAACACTACAGTAAGTATAAGCTGTGTGGTGGCGAAAAACCGCGACAGACCTCACTAAGGAAATGTCTGCGCTTCTCATGCACCAATCTGCCAGTGGCAAACTGATTCATCTTGGCCCTTCACCAGAACCGGAGCAGGGGGGGATATAAAGCGCTGCCCGGGCAGAAAGAGGCCATATGATCCTGACGAGATGTACTTAGAGATAATGAAATCGAACTATGCGACAACAGTAGTTTGGTGTTGTACTACACTGTGGTGCAGTGCGAGCAACAAAAACTTCTGATTTTGATCGGAGTTTATCGGGGCCGCGCACTTGCATTGCGGAGTTTGAAGATGGGCACGAGCTTAGTGGCAACACACCCCCGTTTGGGATGCTTTCTGAAACTCCGCCACAGGCGACAAACCCTCCAAGGAGACAAGACCATCGTTGAAGCATCCTCAGGAGGCAGACCCCACGACGCCATGTGAGTATCAGTTCTTTGTATACTGATTGCATGTATGGCCATCGAGACCCGTTTTGGTCGATTGTTATGCGGAAGTGGCTGGATGCTCGAATCACAACTGGATGTCGAGAAGAGTGCTAATGGCCCTGCGTTTCAGACAGACCTAGTCCTCCTTAGTTGCAGTGAGTGTTCTGTCTAAGTTTGATAACCTGAGTTGACTCTATCACGGCAATTCCTAAGTTACCTCCCCACCGATCTCAACATGATCATTTCCAAGGAGAATAGGCGCGCCATCTACCAAAACCTCTTCAAAGGTCCGTCGTACCTTCTATCTACTCACTTTTACAGCGCATGCTCACTCATGCATGTAGAGGGTGTTCTTGTAGCTAAAAAAGACTATAACGCCTCCAAGCACGAAGACCTTGATGTTCCCAACCTCGAGGTGATCAAGGCGCTTCAATCGTTAACCTCCCGTGGTTACGTTAAGACCCAGTTTTCGTGGCAATGGTATTACTACACCCTCACGCCTGAGGGCTGTGAGTATCTCCGCGAATGGCTTCATCTCCCCGCAGAGGTCGTCCCAGAGACTCATCGCAAGCCCGTTCGTACCCGCCCTGCCCATGCACGCCCCGGTGGTGGTGGTGAGGGAGCGTACCGCGCACCTCGTGGGGACCGCGAGGACTATCGTCGGCGAGATGACGGTGGCAAGAAAGACGGCGCACCAGGCGAGTTTCGCCCGCAGTTTGCAGGTGTTGGACGCGGTGGACCTCGGGAGTAGACGTGTGACCATTGGGGGTCGGGAAGGTTTATCTGTACACCTGTCCAACTCACTGCTCACTGTCACCTACCTTCTCTTACATTCCGTTATTCCTAATACATTTGTCAACGAAATGCCGTCAGTCACGGGGAGGAGGAGACGTTAGGATGTAAGACAACGATGTAGGTGTGCAGGTAGGGGTTATCCTTCCCCACGCCTTCCAAACCAAACAAAGTGCAATAGATTAGTCAGCGTGGAGCAGACGCGTCGACTCACACCGTCGCGGTCACTTGGCCTCAAACTCATTCATGTGCTTTCCATGCACAAGACTGTCAATACTCTTATCGATCAGCTGAAGTCGAATGGAGTTAAGGAACGTCATTCCGCCATAGCTTCCCTTCGCACAGCCCTAGCTCGCGATGTTGTTGTCACCGAACTCGACAACTCCCCCAAGCGTCTCGGATGGCTCGCTCTCTTCCAAGCTCTATTCACAGCTGTACTGAATGAAAAGTCTTTAGCTACACATACTTCTAAATCCGCTTCTGCTGCAAAGAAAAGAGTCGCAGAGGCCGCCTCTGCTGTTCGATGGTTGACGGAACGAAGTGTTCACCAGCTGACTCACAAGAACGTCATCAAAGCCCTGCTGAACCACCTTGTGCAAACTAGTTCTCATCAAGGGAGACTCTTCCTTCCTGTTGCCCTGGACTATGCAAAAGCCATACGATGTGTTCTAGATTATCCGCCACATCTGGAGCACATCGACGATGACATGTGGGTGAAATTGGCAGAGATGTGTCTAAATGTAATGTTGGGGGATCCCCTAAGGAAGAAGCTGACTAAAGATATCGAAGACGATATTGATGAAACCAGGAAGATGGACATATTCTCTGAAGGTGGCGAGGACGAAGACGATTCCTCGGGAACCTCAGCTGGAACCAAGAAACGAAGGCGACGCGAGGAAAGTGGAACACCTGAACCCTCGACGGCGACAAGAAGTACCACTCCACGTACCCAACCTCGACCCGTATCCGTGGAACAGATTGAGTTCGCGTCCCTCCTTTCACTCCTCCTGACTTCCCCTTCGGCCCCTTTTCTCGCTAATGAGTACCCCAACTTGGGTTCTGCCATGCTGAATCGCCTATTACGGTTCTTACATCTGTACTCCACCGATACCTCCCTTCACCCGGACTTCATCTTTGTTCTGTCTGCGACTCTTTCTCATTTGGCTCTGAATGGCCGAGATGCCGTCACTCGGTTCGCTAAGAGATCATGGGATGCTCTACTTGGAATGTGGGGAACGAAAAACAAGACAATGAAGGAGAATCTCGTTATTGTCCTACGCACGCTTTTCCCCTTTTACACCACTCGCCATTCCGAAACAGGCTCTTCGTCCCTTGACTTCTCTTATTTCGAGGGCGTGTCACATTTGTGGCATCTGTTAGACAGAGAGGCTGAAAGCAGATGGGGAGTCGATGGCCTCTCGTTGGATTCATTACGACTATCTCTCACGGGCAACACTCCCCGCAGTGCGAACAAGACTGGCGCATTCATGGCACGGACGTTTCAAAACGGATGGAACTTCGATTCCAAACAGGCTATATCATGGACTATCCTTGAGTTACAAGCGGATTGCGCAGAGAAAGTTTGTCATTCGTGTTCTTTACCTCGAGTGTAGCTTACGGTATCGCAGCTTCATACCCTATCAGAGTCGTTTCACTCCCGTCCCCCCAATCTCACTAAGCGTGAAGGGAAGAGGGCCAAGTTTGACAGCCCTGTGATGGCATTGTTACACACCATCCAGCTGAAGTCGACGTCAGCTGTTCGATTATATCACCTTCAAATCCTCCTCTTCTTCATCGATCGACATTGGGCGGTTTTACATGCGAGCCTACAACAAAGCATCCTTTCCCATTTGCTCCAATTTATTTCTTGCGACGATGCGCTGGTACAGTCCTGGGCGTTTCTATGTCTAGCGGCGATAGCCGAAAGTCAAGTGTCTGCTGGGGCGCTGGCCACTCCCCCATCCTCCGTTGCGTCACCGCATACCTGGGACCCCATCTGGACACATGCTATCCGGAGAACAGACGTTCCAACCGTGTCCAGGTCTGCTTGTCATGTCGCATATATACTCTTATTGCACGCAAAGCACCTCCTGACCTCCCACCGCGTCCTCCTAGAAATTGAAGCTTTCGCGAAGGACATGGATGTCCAGGGACCCCCGTATCCATACGATTCAGTCTGCGCTTTTGTCGCTCTCTGTTTACAAGTGGCCAATCAAGATATGCGATTGTACAGGATGCGCATCGAGGACAAGGTTCTCAGTTGGTTAGCAGATTGCTATAGCCTCCACGCTACTCGAGACTTAAGGGGCGGCACCGGAAACGGAACATCAAAAATATCACGTCCCCTGGCCAGCGATGTGACACTTATAACGTCTAGCGCTTGCAACCTCCGGCGTACAAGCTTGCCGTGCCGCATGGTACTTCCAGAATCGATCATTGTGAGCGCCGTTAGGGAGGAGCGTCAAACTGCTATCATCCGCGATTTCCTATTGCGCGCCCGACTCCCCGACTTTGTTCCTTTGTCAACGGAACCGCCACCTTCCATCACACTTTCGTCGCCACTCACAGTTGCTACTGCAAGCGGCAATCCGGTGTCCCCTGGGCCCAGAGAACGCAAATTATCATCCATTCTATTGAAGGTACTCGACGACACCGACATGATGGACAGCAGAAGTCCTCTGAACGCCGAGCGTGCTCGAAGTATTGTAGACTTTTCCGTCGCTGCGCTTTCCTTCGAGGGGTTACTTATCCTCAATGGCACCCTGCCAAACCAGCGGGTCTTGCATGCTGCTTTCAAGGCAGCAACAGGTGTTGCACAAGTGCTCACGAGCAGTAAATGGACGCTCGAAGAGACGGCCCTCGTACTCCTTGGATTTGGTCCCCTTGTCCGCGTCGCTGAAGATGACGATGCAGACCCTTGGATAGGGTTAATTTCGCCCCACCTGGAGGCTGGGATCAGACGAGAAGCGTTGGACCGCCTGGTTAACATTAATTTAGACGAGGATGATTCCGGTTCACCCATGTACCGAGAACTACAAAGGGTGATTTGGCAGATACCCGAGGCAAGTATTAGGCAATTTTCTTTAACTTGTATCAAACTCACAGATAGGCAGGTGTCAGGCTTTCTTACACAAATAATGGATGCCATGAAAATGACCCTGCGGATTGTCTTGGCTAGGGTGACTGGACGGTCCTTCACTTCTGATGGTATTGAAGCAGAGGATCAGGATGACTTTGGCCCGGCCGGTGGCACAATCACGGCTGCTCCCGTAGAAGCGCAGAGACAATCAAGTGGTCGAACCCATGCCGAGACGATCCTCGACATTTGCATGTCCTTCCTCGCCACGGGCCCTATCCTCCAGTCGTCGGGAGAAGAACCAACGCGAGACCGGGAGTTGACTGACATCGTTTTGAACTGTGATGGTGATGAGTTCTTGCTTGCAAGTAAGGCTTACTTGATCAACATCCGTCGACGGGCGCTCAACATCAACATTGTGACGTTGGACAACCTGCTTGTCAAATTTGCCTCATTGTCAACACAATACATCTACCAGCTGAACGACGAACTTAAACTTATGATCATCCGTTTACTAGACTCGACCGCACACCTCTGGACACAACCCGACCTTATCGGTCATGACACTGTCGACAAAGTCCGCAATTTCTTCGGGTGGTTATTGGAACTCGTTCGTGTTACTAAGGATGAAGACGGCAAAAGGTCAAGAACTAAGGTTCGGTCTTGGAGAGTCCGTGACACCTTCGTGGCTTTCCTGGCCCGATATATGGCGTTGGACCCGTTTGAACGGATATGGGTCACGGGATCGCCCTCAGCCGATGCTGGCGACGCAGACTCCAGCGATGGTTACGCTCCTACTCTACCTTCGCATGTCCTGCCAACCACCCACCAGGATGATGACATACGTGTCAGATTCCGGTCCGCATATGTCAACGCGACGTTGTTCAACCTTTCCCGTTTCAATAAAGAGCAACCTATGGCTCATTATCGCGACATCCATGCCAACCTCTGTACCAATATGGCAATGTAATTATTCAAAGGAATTGTTATGGCCTAGGCTTACACTTCTCTCCAGGTATGAGCATATGCTCACACGTTTTTTGGCTCTGGGTAACATCATGGTTGTAAGCTCAGCCGTTCGCCGAGGACCATATTGGCACATCTTGGAAGCGAGCTACCACAGCGATCGGTATAATCCGCATATTATGGCGGTGTTTCGAGGCGTTTCCGACCGCCTTGGGCTAAGTGACCCTTCCAAACTCTTCGAGGTCTACGTATCCCAGATCGCATATTCCATCTTCTTAGCAGGAGTGGATTTCCTCCGCTGCCCTCCAGAAGTCCTAGGCTACAAAGACAGAAAGGCCTCTGCGGAAGAAGCACTACATGCTTTCGCTCCAGTCTACATCCTCATGGGTGGGAATGACCCAGAGTCCATCGCTCGGGGATGTCGCTCTTTCGCCAGCCACTGTCAGGCTGCCCAGATATCCGTTGTGGATGGTTATCGTGACTGCTTTGCTGTCCTCGTCGGCTATGAGCTTGTTTCTAACGTGGATAACAGCTCAGCAGAGCCGCCCCCACTCGTGGACTGGCGTTTCACCCACGTCGATAATAATTGGCTTGGGGAGACGAGCTTCGAGGACCAGATGGCCAACGACATCGATAGTATTGTCGTTGTGGTTTTGCGTACCCTAGGAGATCAAGATTGCCAGAACATTCTTACGGAACTCGGTGGCCAATCTCAGCGTGAAGGGCAGGTATTCAGAGCCCTGACTGCCTACCGTATAACTGCAAATATGAAAACGCATGAGGCAAACCTTCCATCGTATGGCGCTGAAACTGTGCTACGGGCTCTCAAGTGGCTTGGTAGTCGTGTTTCCGACACTGACTCAGCCTCCACAACATACCACGTCATTCAACAGCTCCTCACAGCCATCCAAGAATCGCCTCTGGTCAACGAGCAATTTCGGTATATGAACGCCCTCTGCCTATGGGTTTCATGTCACTTCCGGCACTTCCGAGACCCGGTCCTCCTTCACGCCCTTATTCATGGCGTTGCTTCCCTCATCGAGCAGACAGATCTGGCTCTAGTTGCTAAATCAATCTTAGAGTGGGCCCTTTCACAGTATGCTAAGGTTACTGAGAAAGATTCCCGACTTGCCAATATCCTCATCCGACTCTGTTGCGTTGCCAACGAACACGCTGGTAGCAAGAGCCCTGCAATTGCAAAGATCGGAGAAGAGCTACTCTACTGGCTAGAGGGCCAGATGCTCCAGCTTGCCAAGGTCCCAAGCGTCAAGAGTCAAGTTACTAAAGCAATCCCTGCCTGGCCTCGCGAACCACCACCCGAGTTGGAGTCCGTGTGTCAAGGTGTCTCTGCACATACACTATCGTCCCTCCTTTCTGACCCCCGTATTGCCTCGAACAAGTTCACTTTAGTGCGACGTCTCTGTAAATTGTCGCTTTCGGGTGAATACTCGCAAGAACAGTTCTCTCTGACGGACATCTGGCGCTTGAAAGACTGTATACCATCTTCCCAACTGCTGCACACAGCCGACGTAGATGCTTTCGCTTCGTTGCTACTCATGCACAAAGGTCAAATCCACAGCTTTGGGCTGAATCCCCTCAGCGGCCAAATTCCAAAACATCAATCAACTCGCACAGCTCGAGGCAAGGCATCGAAATCGTGCGCCGGCGATTCATTACTTGCAGCGGAGCGCTCGATCCTGGAGCTCCTCTTGGCCATGCTCGATTCGGTTATGCCCTCGAAAGTACACATGGCATATCGCGTATTACGCACCCTCCCCCCTGAGAACCTGCCTAACGCAGAGGTGTGGACAACCGAGCACAGCGCAGTACTTAGTTACTTCCGTGGTGGCTCACGTCGTTCGCCCACTAGATCACCTACGTCGCTCCATGTTCTTTTGGCTTCGGACGTATACGTGAATATGGCCCAGGACTTCGAGGCTTGGATCACGACCTTCGCTACGCTGCTCTGCGATGTCCTTTCCGGCCAGAGCCCATTCTACTCTCGACTTCCAATCATCTTACAAGCTGATTCGGACTTTGCGGAACAAGTAACGCCGATACTTGTCCATATCGTTCTCTCTTCTTCCCTTGGGGACACTACAGTTAGTGAAACCCCGCGCGCCATTCTCTCTCAGTATCTATCCCGTGTTCTCACTTCGGCTTCATCTGCTGTACCCTCTCGCCGAGCTGTTGTTAACACCGTCCTACAGTTGCGCCACTCGCAACCACCGCAGCCTGATGACGAGCTTGCGTACGATAAATGGCTTGATCTTGATTTCATGCTCCTCAGCAAGAACGCCATCCTCTCCGGTTCATATACAACCGCTTTACTTTTTCACGAGCTCGCCTTGGAGTATTCAACAGCTGGTGTTCCCTCGCTAAGAAATGCTGACGCAGAGAATATCCTGTTCGACATCTACAGCCACATTGAGGAACCTGACGGTTTCTATGGTATAAAGACGCAAGATCTTCACGGCTTTCTTCTGAAGAGGTTTCGTCACGAACATCAGTGGGAAAAGGCATTCAAATTCCATGGCGCTGCTTTAGAAGCCCGAAACCAGGGTGGCGTTGATACTGAAGGCGTTCTACATTCTCTGTATTCATTCGGCTTCGATACGCTTGCCTTGAGCGTGCAACAGAATGTTTTCGATGTCGGTAATTCCTCGAACATGATTTACCACTTGGGCTGGCGTACTGAGGCCTGGGATCTTCCTGATCAAGCTTCAAGTTTCAGCTCGGGGTCCGCCCTGTATAATGCCCTGAAAGCTGTGTCTAGAGAACGTGATACCCAAGTCGTTGACACAGTCGCCAGGAAGGCATTGTTCGATGAGATGGAACGGCTTCGGGCGCTAGGCGACGAAGATCTCGTCGGGATCCGCGAAGTCGCACGAAATATCATGTGTCTGAGCCAAGTGAATTCCCTGACAAGTGGCCTACAAGAATGTCAGAAAAGCGGAATGCTCGACCCCGCATTATGGTCAAAATTCGGTGAGATTGATGGTAATTTCGAGTACGTTTACTTTCTGTTCTCTGTGCTTCATTCTAAACAGCCATTCAGCTTTCCTGCTCTTGAAAATATTATGGCTACCCGCATCTCCCTCCTTCGCTCTGCAAGACAAAAGGAGGAGAGGCAACAAATTGACACCACGTTGACTCCCTTCAGAACTAGTCTAATGGACATCGAGAAGCAGTGTCTTACGCGTGTATCAGAAGCTGCTCGAGAATCCCATAATTTACAAATCGCCCTCAACTCCGTGATCCGTTCCCAGAAACTCGAACGTTCTCCTACCGCATTAGTATCCCAGGAGTTCGCAAACGTCCTTTGGGATCAAAGGGAGCACAAGGTTGCCGTCCAGTTCCTGAAAGACCTTATTCGCGATCATTTCCCCGATATTAAATCGGAAACTGCACTGGATCACACCCAAAAAGCCTTGCTTCTGGCTCGCCTGGTAACGTGTTCGATCATATATGATTTAAGGGTACTAACATCCATTAAACAGGGCTCATGGACGTCAGAGGCCTGCCTAGAAAAGCCTATGGATATCTGGACACATTATTTTTGTCCCGCTGCATCCTTGGTGACTGGGCTCGTCGCGACTCTTGATCGGCCGAAAACCTCGATTGCGACTGTGTATCATCAGTGCGCGGTATTCGCTGATCGACAATACCACACCATCCTACGATCTCCGGATGCTATCAAGTGGAAGCTGTATGCAGAGCGCAAAGAAAAAGAAATCCAACACAGGAAGGAACAGATGTCGAGGACTCCGTCTGGCTCAAGAACCTTCCACGAGTTGAGGCATGATCAAGAAAAGGCAGAAAGGCTTCTTCGAGAGGACACGCAGCGCTACAGAAAACACAGCGAATCCCGGACCACGTTTCTACAACAAGCCATCGACATGTATTCGCGGTGCCTTCAAGCTTCGGACGATTTTGACAACGATGGCCATATTCGACTGGTATCGCTTTGGTTTGCCAACTTCAACGACAACGACTTGCAAGACACGGTTCGGTCCTCAATCGATCGCATTCCCTCTAGGAAGTTTGTCTTTCTGGCCCATCAGCTTTCCGCTCGCTTGGCGAAGCCCGCGAACGATCAGGTCACAGGTAGTCAAGAAACCCTGCAAAATCTCATCCTTCGAATGTGCCGAGAGCACCCTTTTCACAGTCTATATCAAGTCTACTGTCTCCGTCCATCGTCTCTTGGCAACAGGCGCTCATCCGCCCGTCTTGAGCTTCCGTTGTCTCAGGGGGAGAGAGCTGCTGCCGCTGCTGATATCTTCGATCGCTTGCGAGCCGATTCCTCATCGAATCAACAGATTATTGATGTAGAGCAGGTCTGCGACGCCTATCTTCAATGGGCAAAGCGTCCGATCAAGGGCTCCGTCGACAAGGCACGAAGCGGGCCGTACGAAATACCAAGTGACATGCATCTCCTGAAGTTGAACGATATCCGTGTTCCTGTCCTAACCGTCACTACTCCCGTCGATCCTACGCTGCAATATCAAAACTGTATATGGATCAGTCACTACGAGAGAACTTTCGATACGGCAGGAGGGGTGAATATCCCAAAAATCTGTTACTGCCGTGGCTCAGATGGCGTCAAGTACAAACAGCTTGTGTGTTTTCAATCTATCCTCATGATGTTTGCGCTGATTGGCCCGATCATAGTTCAAGGGAGAAGGAAACGATGACCTACGACAAGACGCGGTCATGGAACAGGTTTTTGACCTGGTAAATGCAGTCTTATATCGCGATCGCGAAACCAGGAGACGCAACCTCAGTATCCGAGGGTACAAGGTCATCCCGCTGGCACCACAGGCAGGCGTACTCGAATTTGTTGGCAACACCTTACCACTTAGCCACTGGCTTACAAGGGCCCATATTACGTACGCTATCCATATTCATTAAATGATTCGAATCCCAATCTCTCTGCAGATATAACAAAGGCGACATTTCTCCTCAGGAATTCTACGGAAAGATGTCAAAGATACGAGAGGAGAATAAAACCTCTCCTAGCCTCACCAAAAAACTATCTGCGCTCTTCCTCTCACTGAGGGAGCGCTTTAAACCGGTGATGCGACATTTCTTTACTGAAAAGCACAAGACACCAATGTCATGGTTTGCTATGCGGCTCAATTACACACGGAGTGTTGTGACAACATCTATCGTTGGACACGTCCTTGGCTTGGGTGACAGACATACGTCAAACATTCTCCTAGACAGCAGCACAGGCGAGATTGTGCATATTGATCTCGGCATTGCATTCGAGCAGGTGGCTTTCTTTCCTTCACTTCTTTCCTATCTACGATCTTATAATTGTGCAAGGGAAAACTACTCCCCATCCCAGAATGCGTCCCGTTCCGCATGACGGCTGATATGGTTGATGGGATGGGCACTACCGGCACGCAAGGAGTCTTCCAGCGCTGTGGAGAGGAAACCTTGCGGGTCCTGCGCAATGATTCTGAGGTGGTTCTCACCGTGCTCGAGGTCTTTAAATATGACCCTTTACACTCCTGGTGCGTCCATCGTCGTTCTCGTTCTCTTCTTGCTCTTGTCCTTGTCATCTTTTGCATTGTACTCAACTTGCTCCTCACTTTAACTTTATCTGCTTTTCCTTGGCGTCATTTATCTATGCTGACACGCAGACGAACCCGCAGGACAGCAAGTGAGTGGAAGATCAAACGCGCACAGGCATCATCGTCGACCACCGACCCGACCGCCTCGCGGGCGTTCACGCCTGGTCCCGCCGGCGTGCCTGAGCTGGACATGAGCAGCGGAACGGCGGACGAAGCGGCGGACCGAGCTCTCACCGCCGTCGCGCGCAAACTCGACCGAGCACTCAGCACCGAGTATACCGTAAACGAACTTATCGCGGAAGCGACGGATCCCGTAAATCTGGCATGCATGTTCATAGGTGGGTCTCAACAGGCGGCTTATCCGTGGACGCAGGTGTTCACGACTTTTTATCCCTGAAACACATGTAGGGTGGAGCCCGCATCAGTAGCAACAGAGATGTTGTACCTTTGCAAATGCCCTTCCACATACTGTTGTCTTCGCATAGTGCAAGTCTCGAGACTAGCACCAATTCATTGCTTTTGTAACACTATTTAATTATCTCAAAAATGTACACAGAGGAAATACATGTTTGCATTTATATCCCTTACGTAGAATGGTGCTCTCGATGTGGTGGAGCTCTAACAGACTCACTGTATCTCAGTCCCGGGTCACCCACTTTTGCGGACGTCATCAACACTTTCTTAACACAAATCCCTTCGATGCCCACGTTTTCTAATCTTAAAATTTGATAAACCGCATCCTTACAGGCATGTCCATTAATCGTACTATATAGATTGCATCCTAACTCAAAATCAACATCGCGCTCGTCTTCGTCATCTCAGCCACAACGTCGCCTGTCCGAGTCCGAGTAACCGAAACGAAGATAGAGAGAGGTCAGAGAACACGGGAACACAGTACACATACGCCACATGGAGACTTCGATGAATGAATGTTGCATTCGGTCTCCTCTAAGATATCTAAACGTCAGTGGCCAGCGCGCACACAGCATATGTATTCAGCAACGGGGTATGCATGACGGATATGGCTGCTGCTGGCCGCACGGCGCGCAGGCTAATACAACTAGGAGAGGCAAGGAGAGGCACGAAGATAGATGCATTAGTGGGGGACACAAAAGAACGGATGGGTAAATGCGGCTGTGGATGAGTGGATGAGTGACAGGTTGAGTTGTACGATAGACTGCGAGAAAAGGCGGAGAGGGAGATTGGGAAAGGAATAAGACACCAACGGGATAGAACCGCCGCGCAAATAGTACGCGACCGAAACGATCACTTGTTCCGCGCAATCTCCCGCGCGGCCTTAATCAGCGGTGCCAGTGTGCGCAACGGCTCCGCTATCGCGAAGAATGGATGTTGCAGAAGTTGCGTCGCATCTGGCCGCTTTTCAGCATCAACCTCGAGTGTCTTAGCGAGGTAGTCCCGGAACATTGACGACAAGTTCTCTGGGTTGGCGATGGTTGGTGTACCGTTCGTAGCAATGAGGTACAGTGCCTTCAGGGGATTTTGATTAAGGTACGGCGGTTCACCCTCGATCATCTCTGTGTGACGGGTGTTGTTGTCAGGGGCAGCAGTTCAGGGAGAGACTTGTGAGGACGCGTACCTATGGCCATGATCCCGAGAGACCATATATCAACCTTGGGGCCATACTCCTTACGTGTGACAACCTCCGGTGCCATCCAATACGGCGTACCGACCATGGTTGTTCGCTTTGCATGCGCAGGATCCGAAATTTGTGCACAGAAACCAAAGTCGGCTAACGTCGAGAACGCAGCACGGATCAGAGGTCATATCAGGAGAGAAACTCATGATACGAATGGTACGAACTCAGTTTAATGTCACCAGTGAGACTCAACAACACATTGTCACTCTTGATGTCACGATGGATGACGCCATGCCTGTGCAAATGCTGTAGACCTTGCGTAGTTTCCCTACTCACTGCTGCAATTTGGCCTTCTGTCATCAAGTTCGCGGTAACAACGTCCGTGAGCGAGCCACCCTCCATGTACTCCATCACGACCCAGAGCTCGTTCTTGTAAAGGAACGAGTCAATATAGTTGACAATGTTCGCATGACGCGAAGCACGCATCACAAGGATCTCGTTTATGATAAGATCCTTCTTCGGCTGCTTGTCCAGGTCCATCTGCTTGATCGCAACCGAAAGATTGGTCCCAACTTGGTAAGCAGTAAACACACCACCGGACGCTCTGGATAGTACCCACAGTGAGCAAACGTTTCACAACGGAAAATTACGGCGCGCTCACCCCTGCCCGATCTTGACTAAATTGCGATACAGTCGCGTAGGATCTGCGTCAGTGCAGATCTGTTGAAGGCGTTTGACTATGTCGGCATCATTTGCTTTATCTTCCTTCTTCTTTTCGCGTCGACGTGGAGTCGCACCCGCCGTCTTTGCCAAACTCGCTGCTGCTGGGCTCTGCTGCTGTGACGCAGCGGGAGGCTGGGGAGGCCGACGTTCCGCGACTGGGGTATTCACGGCAGTGGTACTTTGTGATTTTAACGCAAGATCCGCAGTCGAGGAGCTCGGTGACTCTCGGACGGACGCTTTGACAGCCGCCGGTGGCGCCGGAGAGCGCCGGTCCTTCGTAGTATTCGAGCGGACGAGAGTGTCAGTGCGGGCTGGTTTGGGAACAGTTCGCTGCGAGTTCGACCGGTCGAGATTGGGCTGGGCAGGTTGGGGAGGAGATGGCGCAGGCCGATACGATGCCGGAGGGTGAGATCCGGACGAACCCTGCGGGTGCGGGCCGGCTGAGTGAACCTTTTTCGGTGGCGATAGTGCGGGTCGCTTTGTGCTTTTAGAAGTGCATCCGGGAAATGACACAATAACACGCTTACCGTGGGTACAACGCTATCATCGACGGACTTGGACACAACCGCGAAGTGAGGGGGGTGTAAGATGCCCGGAATGGGTGGTGACTGAGAGCCTCCCGGAGCGGGGGCGTTGACCATTTTATCCCAAACATCGCCACCACCACCTTCTTGGTAGAACTTGACGATCTCCATGACAGCGAGCGGGTTCTTCTCTTGATCGGATCTGGAAATACCACTGTCTTGTAAAAGTTGTTGCCATTCCTTGGGCAAGCCTGTAAATTCACCGGTGGAGGAGTTGAAGCCAACATGCGTGAGGTGGACGGGATCATAAGGCGTGCTGATCTCCGGTCGTCTGTTCGAGTTGAGAAAGTCGGTCATAAAGCCGAGCATGCCCTTCTTGCCCTTGGCAGTGACGGTGGCGCTACGGGAGCGTGATGTACCTATGCGATCTGCTGGGGGTGAAAATGATGGAAATGGGGAGGGGGCGGGAGAATAGACAGTGGAGGACGCAGCGGTAACAAACGACTGAGAATCCCCGTAAGAGTCGTGGGGAAGGCCATCTAAGTGTGGAGGAGGTGCCGTGCCGTGGACGGGAGGTTGACTGGAGCCAGGGTAAAGATCGGTAAGGTTAGCCGTATTGGCCCTGGAAGGACGTGGTGGAGTGGGAGGCATGGAATGTGTGGCCATTTCTTTAGTGGAGGGGAAAGTGAAAGAGCTAAATTCCTGCTGCGGCGTAGAAGGTGCAGTGGAAAAGGGATCGGATTCGGCCTCGTGGATGGTTGTTGGGGCGGTGGATACAGAGCGCCCTCGGGAGCGAGGGGGTGGTTTCTGAAGAGAGTTACGAGATTTGTGGTGAGGAGCCGAGGGGTCTTGAACCTTGGAAGGCTTTGAGGCGTGGTGTGAGGTGGGTGGAGGGGGGGCTTGTCTTGAAGGAACAAAGGGATCCTTGTAGTTAGCGGCGGCGGCAGCGTGGAGGTTGACGTTTGAGAGGAGCTCTTCGTACTCGCGAATGGACTGCCTGGACGGCTTGTGATATTCGACTGTAATTTTTGAGGTGCGACGACTGGATGGGCCCGGTGGAGAGGAAGGGTCGTAGGATTTGTGGTTGGCGACCGTACGTGATGAGGGTAAACTCATTTTCGAGGCAAATTTGTGATGTTATTCGAACCGAAACCAGCGCTGGATGGTGTTTGGATCAGAGAGAGAGAACGATTTCGTGCTTGCTTGACAACCAAACGATCGCAACGAGGTTACAAGCGACAAAAATGGCTCGGCGGGACGATTTAGTGGGATAATAAGATCTGCTGCCCTTCAACCCTCCTCATTCCCCATATCTTTCTCTTTGGGCAGTTCCCACGGATTCCCTCCTCCTGTCCTGAATGGAAATAACGTATTGCCCTGCATATCAGCACCGCACCTTTGAATGATGGCACAGAAAATAATAATAATAATACACCTACCATCCTACAATCTCGATTGCCTCGTCACAAAGTGAAGCCTGCTGTGCCGTGTGCCGTGTGCCGTGTGCCGTGCGGGCTCAGCACACCACACTTGATCGAAATCACCAACACCCGCGGCATAACACGCGGCCATGGATTGCCCGAACGGTTTGCGACTCGGAGGCGCTCCGCATCCCTTGCGCATGTCCTCTGCACCGTCACCATGATGCAGAGGGCGCTTGCTACTCCGTCTCACATGCACTCGGGCCTTCATACACGCCCCCCAAACCCATGACCACCTTGTTGCTGCTGCGCCAATCTTTCAGCTAAGCTATAATCCAGCGCAGAGAGCTATCCGAAATGAGCCTGCGCATCCTTTTGCCCGTCTTACCCGGATAGCCACTCATCCCCCTGGTCCTGAAGATGCACAGCTGAGACAGGCCTTATCACGTGCGCGGCGATCACCCTATCAGCTTGAATAACCTCCGCTATAGTTCAAAGTCCAGCTCCAAGTTGCCCAAAGATGCCGCTCAATGCTCGTCTCCTGCAAACCGAGAGCTTACGAGATGAGCCACCGTTCGGGTACAGTACCAACGAGTCCTCCACCGGCGAGCACAAAGCCCTTCATCCACATAATGCTCAGCCAGAATAGCTGAAAGTGCAGCGCCAACTGCGGATCTGAACCAAAAGGTGTAGACCTGTGACCCAGCGCCATAACATTACAGCTTCTCTATCCGCCCCACACCAAAGAACCCCCAGAGCTGTCCAAAAGCGTCGAGCGAAGCACAAAAGTCAGTGCACTCTTCACCAGCCCAGCTCCGAGTACCAATGTGTAGTACCAACACTCCAAAGTGAGCCGCGTGTCAGCACTTCTAGATGTTCTATACACCTGTCATGTCATTCGAGCCCAAATGTAGAAATTCGAAGGGTCAGGTGTTAGGCTCATGCCTTGACAAACACCGTTAGCACTAGTCCCATCTCCTTTTCAGGGCACGCAATGCCACTTGAGAAACTGGGATTCGTTGGCTTGACATGCGAGCGCCCGCGCTGACACTTGGGCCTTCCCCGAAAGCTCGCCCGTACTGTACAGACGCGTCATCGGAAAGTGGACAAGTGACAAGTGAACGACACCTGCGCTGTCCAAGCCAAGCCCACTAGCCTTGCACACGTGAACAGCGAAGCACAAGAAAAAGCCCCCCCCCCCATGCGAATTTCTCCGTGTCGAATCGAGCGTCCCACCTGTCGGTCGGAGAGAGTTGTGCACCTGCTTCGTTTTATATCCTCTACACGAACACGGAAACGGTGACCCCATGCGCGCACGCGATTCGTCGGCCTGCAATATAACCTATGATCTTGGCCGCGCTTCGCGATGATGATGATGATAATGACAATACAGTACGCCTGCGAATCATCCACGTTTACCGCGTCCTCGGCGCCAGATGTCAGCCACAGCCAATGAAAAAGAAACGCCCGTTTCGACGGCAGAGAACTCTATGAAGGATAATAATTCCATGCGTGGCTCACGGCTGATCGCATCCTCTTCGACCCTTCAACAACAACACACATTCGCACTCCGTCGATTCTGCGGTGTTCCTCGCCTTGCGCCGTCTCATGCATCAATGAGAATCAATTCCGCCAAACGTGGTTCTAATGCGCCGCGCGCTTATTGAAGAAGCCCCGACGCAACTCAATGTACACTATGTAAAGTTCCCGCTGATCTACCATAATCTCTCGCAAGCACGAGCCACCGCCATGTTTTTTTTTTTCTTATAGTATCTTGTTGTCGTCATGTAGTAATTGATCCTCTCCATCAGAACAAAGCGCTGCAATACATCATCGCACTACAATAACATTTACCCGGCATGGAATATATTACAGCATTCTAATGTAAGTACTCTGGTGGATGACGTTGTCAGGATAATCTGAGATATCGACAACTGGGGATCCGCTCTGGTCTATGGTAGGTAATCATAGGGCATCGCAGACCACTTTCACCGTCATATGCCAATAGGGACCGATTGGATATTCTTTATGAACTGAGGTGAATGTGATGCAAGCCGATATGCCTTGCGAGCGTTTATTTATGAGCACGCCCAGCCTTTGCCTATCGGCCAGTGAAATGGCTCAAAACAGGCGGCCTAGGGGTTGGGGCCGAGCCTGAGTTCGAGGGAGGCAAGGGATACCGCTTCCGTTCAGAGACCAACAGATAGCGAAGACGCATGGGGATGGAAGACATCTGGGCCTGTGTGGTGGCGTCGATGTCTCCATATCTCCGAGGTCGCGATCCCCTACAAACCAAACCTAGGCCTTTCCTCTTCCTTCCTTCCAGGTATGGTACAGCTTCCGAGAGTTCGCATCGCACCCATGCCATCATCACAACCCCCCTCCCTCGCCACATCAAAATGTATCGTGGGTTCTCGACTCGACTCGTCGCGAGCAGAGACACCCGGGAATCGTGCGAAAATTTGTGCAAACCAGACTGACGTGGGGGCAGCGACCCTGCCAAGGGGGACCGGGCAAACCGGGGTATACTGTACATCCAGATGGGACTTGGAGTACGTGAAAAGTACGTACAAGCTCCTTACGATGCTGTCCGTACCCGAGTACAAGAAATACAAACTGTAGCTTCCGTGAGAGCCTAGTATGTTCTTCAATCGTCAAACAGCGGTCGGAACGCCTGTTACCCATCCAGGACATACAAATAAGTGATGAGAACAAAACTGATTGACCTGAAGACGGAGGGAAGTGGGCGCGCATACCTTGCTGCTCCCATCTGACTGCGTGGGGCCCATCTCCTCAATATCGTCTTCGCTGAGGTCGGCGCATTGGCTGTGTCGTTGTTCGTCCCTGTCCGAATCAAGAGCTAGCCGCAGCGGTGGGGGCGATCGTGGCACTGACGGCGGCGGCGGAACGTCTGATGGGTCCAGGTTACGATCCACCTCCTCCCCCTCGTCCTCCATCATCGCATTGAATTCATCAGCGTCCATATCTCCAAGTCCGGATGCGTGGAGCGCCTCCTTGTCCGCGGTGGACATCTGGGACCCCGGAAGGAAGAGGGGTTCTTCCCGCATGCGATGCGCCGGAAGTGAAGGCCCAAGCCACGCAGGTGCGCGTGAGGACGGTGGCGGCGGCGGCGTTCCCGCGGAGCGGCGTGCGAATGCAGGTGACGCTATGCGCTCAACGACCTTGGCTGGTGTGCGATGCCGCGCTGCTGTTTCCTCGCGAGCGCGCTTGTGTGACACGCGGTCCTGGGCAGACTCGGATGACCCCCCGCTGCGGGACTGGCCTGATGATGCGGCAGCCGCTAGGGGTGTAGGTGCGCCAGGAACGCGGCTGGTCGACATGGCAAATAGGCTTTCGATGCTGTCACTCTGCACGTTCACGTACAGAGCCGAGGCTGGGTCAGTGAAGCGCATGTCGAGCACGGCCTCCATCGACTCGGCATATGCAATCGTCGCCTGGTCGATTACCGGTATGCGAGTTCATGTCACGAATGAGCTTGGCATCTGCTACGAAATGATGGGAAACTGAAAAACTCACACTGAATTCACGAAGGTGGAATGCGAAGGAAATTGGTGCCGCAAATATGTCATAACTCTCGAACTCGTCCGCGCTGATGGTCAACTCGGTGGCCAGCTGCCCTACGCACCAATTTACATGCTTGCGAGGCGAGATAGATGATGTCTTGCGCACCTCTGCCGTCTACCGAGTTCTCAAAACTCCTGACTTGAACTTCGGTGTTATCGAAAACCCATATCAGCTGCGGATCAGCTTTACCCCTTGTGGACGGAAAGTGGTCAATCATGTCCCTCATGGCCTTGGGGCCAATCACAACGTGTGATTCATTTATAGCCTCGGGTACATGGAGGTGTAGTTGAGATGACGGCGTTTGTAACGTCAACCGATGTGTTTTTACGATACCTGACGGCAGAAGTAGCATATACGTTTCAGCGACGACGCGACATGCCAACGATATACGACTTTACCATGTTTACAGTGCAACCGAACGATTAATTTGCTCTCCAGACTATCAATATCCTCGTCCTCGTGGTTTAAAACGTCATCCACAACGATGAGATCAAGTCTTTCCAGAGTTTTCTCGAGGTTTTTGTGTCTGAGAATTGCGACCAGGGGCTACGAAGGCCTTGTTGTGTAGTAGGAAAGCACGCTTTCAGAAGAAGAGTTACCTGCACGTGCAACTGACCGACTATGGTCTGAGACTGCTCCGTATCATCAAGGTCTCGGATTCCATCCCTCGTGCTCCTATCGCCGACGTTGAACTTGGTAAAGAAGCTCCTATCATATGTGAAGCGGGAATAAGCAGACAACGATGTATTTGTTGCGGAAAACGAGACGGAATTAGGTACGGCATTGATGAACAGCTCTTCACTGTACTTTGACATACAAGCGAGGGCACGCGTGAATGCTGGGGAGTGTTTCCGGTCGGGATTGGCAAAACGATCAAAAAGGCGTGTTTGGCAGCATACACTTCAGACCCGAGGCGTCAATGGATGCCTGCATTATGCACTCTTTTGACGACCTTTGGACGTGATGCATTAGAAATACTCATTTCAGAGAAGAGAAAGTCATACCTGACTGCAGAGAGAGATTAAAGGCGGTGTCACGGCATCACGTGCATGACTGACGGCTGCTTTCGTCAGGCAAGTGATTGGATTGATATTGATACACATTCATGGATTCGACAGACCTGTACAACTTCAAGCAACACTTCTTCCTAGGTATGTGCCATCCTAGTGACCGCATCCTCCTTTTCATCCCTCTTCTACCCACAAGGCGCATACAAGTCCCTAGTGGAGCAAAAGCTCCCACAACCGTCTTCCGAAGACTACACCCCAATCCTCTTCTACAAAGCCCGCGCGCACATTGCTCTTGGCGATACTGAGGCCGTCACATCTTTCATTCCCACGGACACCGAAAACCTCGCTCTCAAAGCAGTGGTGGTGCTTGCCAAATACATTTCCGCGCCAGCAGGTGATGCCGCACTTGAGGAGCTCCGCGATTTGTGTGTCGAAATTGAAGGAGATGACGTGGAAGCGACCGAGCGTGAGAAGGGCTGGGTGCGCGTCGTTGCTGGAACGGCCTTTGCCCGTGCTGGTGAAATAGAAGAGGCGCTGGAAACCCTGGGGGCAGAATCGACGACGGAGAATCTTGAGGCGTAGGTGTTCATCAACGTGTGAGAGTGTTCCAAACCGGTAGCTGATCTTACTCCTATTCTCCCAACCTCGCCTTGCTTCCGTCTTCTCACGGACCGGGTTCTTAGCGTCGCCATCGCGGTTCAAATTTACCTCTCCATACATCGTCCTGATTTAGCGCGGAAAGAGTTTGAGCGCGCAAAGCAATGGGCCGAGGATGACCTGCTGCTTCAGTTGATCGAATCGACTATCGGACTCGTCACTGGGAAGGAGGGTTATTCAGATTCGCAATCATTCTACACGGAGCAACTCGCTAACCCGTCCCTCTCTTCTCCCCACCTTCTCACCGCACGCGGGGTTACTCGCCTACTCCGCGGTGAGGTGCAAGAAGCAAAGTCAGACCTTGAAGAAGCTACCTTGCGGCAGGGTGGGCATGATGATGCGGAGACACTTGCAGCAAATGTCGTGGCTGCAGGTTTAGGACCCAAAAAAGGCGATGCAGATGAGCTTTGGAGGTATGCATGATACGAATACATTTCTTGTGACTCCGATACTCACGGCTTGTTACTTTTCTCAGCCGACTTGCATCAGCATATCCCGAGCATCCATTAGTAACCACGGTGAACGTGAAGGCAATTGAATTCGACGATTTGGCCGTCAGGTTCAAAGTTCCGCCGCTGGCTATCCCCACGGCGGGTTGAGGGCACAGTCGAAGGTACTCGGAGATTGTTATCCTAATGTCACTATTAGGTCTATGTGCTAACGTTGTAAACACTCCTTCGACTGTGTACACGTCCAACAACCTTGCGCACATTTCGCATCTCGGTCCGAACTTCGCCTTCCATACTGAGCGGCCCGCAAACTCTCCCATGTGAACTTCTGCCTGAAATGACCGCCAGGAATGGCGGTCGTTTGTATATTGGGGTCGACAGGAATTCATAGAGCGCCATTCCTCCGAAGATGGGAGAATGGCAGCTGTCCAGTGGAATTTGATCTGCGCGTGCGCGACACCGGCTAACAACACTGATAGGCCATCTTCCAGCCATGGAAAATAAAGATGGTCTTCTCCTGAACCAGGCAGAGCATGCGGCACCAGTTAGATGTCATGTCATAACAAGTTGGCTCTCACGACTCGCCTCTGTAGCCGCGTTGCGGGGATAGTTTTCACACGCTGAATCAAGGTTGGGAGAGCAGAGGATCCCATTAACGTCGCCTTCCTGTCAGCGGCACCACGCGAAAGCTTGGAATGTTATACTCATGATGTAAGTTTTTTAGATGTTCTTCAGGGTATCGAGCTTCTTTCTTTCCCCGAGACGATTGACCGGATCTAGAACATCGAATTGACATAATTGATGTGGTTCTGAAGCTGAGGTTTCGTTTCACCCCCTTGAGCAGCTTCCGTGCTGCTATGGAGAAAAACGACTTTTTAATTGTAACCACATGCGCATGGCCGTGACGGGCAGTCGGCGGCGACAGATATGGATTATACAGTGTCAATTTTGGACATGAAACGTCACGACTGTGACATCCTCTCTCTAGCTCTTTTGATGACAACCGTGTGCTCATGAGAGCGCGCAGTGAGAAAGTGAATCCAACCGAAGATTGCCGCTGATACATACATGTCAACGGCGTGGAATTCTTGAAACGCCTCGAGCGACCGGTGATAAGGAATTGGGGCGGATCCCGCTTGTGCGTAAAACTGAACACGTCCTTTCATGTGATGACTTTTACTACACTCGAGTTTTAATCGAAACTTCTACATGGGCGTGCACTCACTTTCCGAGGACAACAACCTTGACTTGTTTTGATCGGACGTGGGAACATGCAGACACGGTGAACTTTGTCCTAAGCGAGATGGGCTCTGATAAAGACCCCAAACGAGATGGGCGTACACTGATCAGGACACAAAGGTATCATGCGGAGACTCCGCCTATTGTCAGTTGAACACCACCAGACTGACATGGTCGTTGTTCATTACATGCGAAATTCGGCTGTTGAGTTTATCATATCACGCAATCGGAGTGAGGACAGCCCTACAGATGGTCTCAATCGTGCGCCCAAATGACATCAAGAATCACTAGACGTCTGTCCTGTTCACGGGCAGGGGCAAACCAGCCCCCCCGATTGTGGATACGTACCGACCTCGTATTACGTGGCGAACAAAGCAGTGTTGAGTAAACATCCGATTTTACCTGAAAGGACACGACCTCTGGATATTGTGCACCCGACGGTCATCACACGCACAACAAAACAAGCTAGAGCTGTAGACCCATGGGCCACTCCCACCATCCCAAAATGGAGGGGGGTGGTTGCGGTTATGTAAGCAAGTTTTGGCAGTTGTTGTGTGCGTGAAGGTGCCCCGCCACAGACATTTGAGCACGACAACGCCCACGATGCCCATCAAACACCTTGAGAGTGTGTCCCCCTTTCATTGAGCTAGCCAGAGCGCGTGACATATCCCTATCCTACCAGCTTACCTTCAGGAGAGGAAGCACCTCCAAACGCTCCCTCTCAGCGTCCTCTCCGACTCCCGCCTGGGCATCGATGCCGCCTATTATCTCTCCTCTCTCTACGAGGGCCCACCATCGCGCGAGCCCCTTCTAGCAGCCACCGGTGGACTTCCTCTCGCTGTGACCACACGCATCGAGAGCGACCTCCGGACGCTCGAAAAATTGCGCATCAAGCCCGTCTTCGTATTTTCCGGCATCACTCCAAACAAGCGTCCCCGACACATGCAGCGCGACGTTGAGCAGCAGGAGGCGTGTCGCGACCGCAACCTCGCGTGGAGCAAGTACGAGTCGGGTCAGGAGGAAGCCGCCACCAAGCTCTTCGAGGGGCGGAGCGGCCTCATCCACTGCGACCTTTGGCGCCCCGTCCTGCGCATTTTCCGCAACCGAAACGTCGAATTTATCGTCGCGCCGTACGTCGCTTGGGCACAGGTGCGCTACCCCGTACATTCTTAGGAAAATTTGACTGACATTTGACGCGTGCGCGTCATAAGCTCATATACCTTCAACGGCATCAAAAGGCTTACGTCCACGCCATCTACGGACCCACCGATACCCTTCTATATCCTGGCGTGGACAAGCTCATAACCTCTGTTAATCTCACTGCTTCGGAGCCCACATTCACCTTCACGTCCAAGAAGGCTATCCTTGGCGACCTGGGGGTCACCGAGGATCAGTTTCTTGATATCGGTATCCTGGTTGGCTTCGACTACGTACAGCCATTCCCGCCCACTGTCCATGAACAAGCTTTGAAGGCAACGGTAGACATGATCAAATTCTACAAATCTGGACATGCGGCCGTGTCAGTTTATGTCGATCATCCAGCAGTGAAATCCATTCAGTATCCAGATACATACGCGCGGACGCGATCCATGATCAAATACTCCCTTATTCTATTAATCGAAGGCACTGTCCAACCCCTTCCGCTTGCCCTCCCCTCTCCAAACCCCCCGCATGGAGGCAATCACCATTCGCATCACCCCACTGCTGCGGATATCCCAGCTGATCTGCACGAAATCTTTACTCACCGACTACCTGACGAAATTTATTTCTACTTGTCGCGGGGGCTAATGAGCCCGCAGTCGCTGGTATGGCTCACCAGCGGGCAGATCATCGAACACCCACCTCTGGATAACGGAGAGACGAACGAATATAGGCGATTCATCAAGGAGGTCATCACTGAGGGACAGACGGGTCCTCGTGCGACGACCCTCGCCCTGGTTAGCAGCGTCGCGCACACTTTCTGGGCCAATCGAAAAGTCTCCGGCGTGTTCTGGTTCGAGCACTCGACACCTCCCGCGAACAAATATGTATTACACACGTCGCAACAGACTGCGCAGCTTGCCGAACGCGTTGTCGGGTGGCACGTGCCATATTCAATTGTGGAAGAGGAGCTTCGCGGGCAAAATGTCAGTGGAGTAGAGATTCATTATTGAATCTGAAATTCCTATTGATACGTATCATTTTCACAGTCCTCGACAATCGATTTTGCGCTCTGTTTGGGCGCGACGGCTACGGAGAGGCAGGCGGCGCGCACAAGAGTGAGGCCTGGGGGGCCGAACCTGCCACCACTGGACAAGAAGGATGAGATGGTTGCAAACGTGATTTGGCGTTTCCTTGAGCTCCGGGGGTGCGTATTTTCTCACTGTTGCCCTTTCCTGAGTTTTGGGATACCCATCGGCGCCACAAGCGCCGATGGCCTACTCGATGCGCGGCTCTAACTTTCAAACCTTTTTTTTTTTCTTCCACATGTCACTCATCTGGGGTCACGCCGCGGTACCTTGTTGCCTCCCAACAGTTTCCTGTTGAAAACCCACGATCACTCGCCGATGGCGCGGGCCATGCATTCGGCGACCCGACAGGCGCGGCTAAATGACAAGTTCCAAGATCCACTCTACTTGTTCCTCGAGTTGGTTAGAGCTGGAGTGATGCACGGCCACTTGTGGTCCGGGAGAGCGTTCAGTGGAGGACCGAGTTTCGGTACAGGTGCGTCCTCCGTCGGTCCAAGGGCGTGGGTCTTCCCACGTCCAAAGGTCTCCTAGGGCGGCTGCTGATGGTGGGAGCATGGGGTTGACAGACGACGAGAAGTCATGCATGTTATTGGTAATGCGCACGCTGAGCATAGTTCCGCTCAACTTCAAGGTGTGTTTCATGTCAACTGTGCGAAATCCGATTGCAGAGGGCCGATGGTTGAATTGATATAGCCCGTGCCATGGTCTGCGCCGCTGTCACGGGAGCTGTTGGTGTTCAACTCGTTTGTCCGATCGCTTTCTCGGGCGCTTCGGACGCTTCTCGAGGTGACTACACTGAACATGCTCTTGCGGTTAGACGCACGGCGGTCGCGGGACGACCTATTGGATATTGCACTATCACTGCCGTTCCAGGGTGAAGTGAACACAGGGTTTGGTGTGCTGGCGAAGGTATATTTAGATGCATTGACGCATCTGAACAATCAGCAACGTGTGCGTGATCCGAATGCAGAAGGAGTACGCGAGGCGAAGGCGATGGCGCTCGAGATCTGCGAGGAGACATTCCCGGGGGTTAAGTCACCGCGAATGGAAGTCGAACGCGGGTTCCGGTTCTGGGACGTGGTGAGTTCTGGGAGACCGATTGTAGGCCGTGAGGTGCATGGTCTGGGGTTCTGACTCGGAGAACTTACAGGCGCTGACGGCCATGCGGCAAATGCATGCGGAGAAAGCTGTGTTGCCAGAGCTTATTGACCAATTTGAGGCGGCGGAGGCATGGCTTGGACCGATGAGGCCATGAAGGAAGGGGAGGAAGACTAGGGTTAGTGCGTGGGAAAGCGGGCCATATTAAAAAATAAAATAAACAAAAATTTCGGTGTGCAGAAAAATAGCCAAAAGAAACGCCGAGGGGAGGATGATGATGCTGATGATTGATGATGAGTTGTAAGATAAATAAAGCGTGAGAGTACGAGTCTTGGGGGTCGCGCCGCGAAATGTCCGCTTATTCAGGCCGAATTGGAAGCGAAGCCGAAAAAGGGAAAAGGCGAGATGGGATCTGAACGAGATCCAAACTGGCTTGCCCTTCTTGGCCTTTTCCCTCCAAGAGTACTTTTAGATGACCCCCGATCCCCGTTTCCCATCCATCCATCCCCTCCCCCCCGTCTCCTCATAATGTTTAGCGATGATCTCTACCCTCCTCCAATCGACTACATGTCTCAATCCCTCTGCGTTCGTCAACCCTACTCACTTCAGATCATCCAACTCGTAGAGTGCTCCCCACCTCCCCCTCAGCACAAGTACTCCCCCTCGAGAATATCCTCATCGTCCTATTCAGACTCGGACTCGGACTCGGTCGACGACGACTCTGCATACGACTCTTCTTCCTCTTCTCCCTCCCTTTCTGCAGCCTCGTCATATTGCTCCTCGGCAGAGGGTAGTGCTCCACCCGGCCCACCCTCATTCGATAATCGTGAGCCTTCCATCGACGACACTTATCGCACCCGTCAACGTCGGGTCAGCCTCTGGCGCGACTCGGTCCATTATTCAAAGAACGCTGCTTATTCCGGTTCGTTTTGTTGTCCTTGTGGAGTTGAGTGCTTCCTTACTCACGCATTCAATCAATATGCAGCTCGCCCGGCTTCTCCTTCGCAAAAGCGAAAAACTCCCGATGGTGATTTGGCCAATAATGATCCAATCGTGAGTATTCCCATTCCCATCTCAACCTCTCCTTCCATCTTTTTCGTTTTCTCTACCTTTTGATTCCATTTCACCGACTTACCCACGTCCCAACTTCCTTTCAGACCTCTCACACACCCCGCAAGTCGCCTCGCTCGACACTGAGCGCACATTCTTGTCCCGCTTGTGACGAAGACTTCGCTTCCCCCCTATCCCTCAGACAGCACGCTTCGGCTAGCAAAAACGCTAACGAGGCTTGTCGCATCGCCGTTGAGTATGAGTTTGAGTAACGGTATCACTCCCTTGATGCTGTCCGAGCTGGTGGTGCTCCTCAACACTTTCTTCGTATTCTTCCCTCGCCATGCAATCACCGTCACGATCTATCTATCATCTGGTCACTGTCCTATATTGGACAACAAGCCACCCTACCTCCGTTCGTCGTTGCCCGGTGTTACGCGTTACGCACCGCCCACAATGACGCTCTCTCGGCTCGGCACTTGGCATCTCGATCATCCAACTCCTCTTTACTCCTTTTGAGCATCTCGCCTCGTCCATGTTGCACTGTACCATCACCATCCTCAAGCATTCGTACGCTACATTCTGTATACGTCTCGTCGAGTACCTTACCCTTTCATAATCCATAATACCACCAACTACGTGGTTTTTTGTCCCTTCTCGCTTGCGTGTGCGCGTGTGAACTCGGATCGCCATGGTCGGGAAACGAGTCCCTGTAACCTTGCCACAGATGCGACTACCAATGCCCCATCACACAACGCTTTCCATGGAATTTGCACTCATCAACTACGGAGATTCAATCCAAGGGCCAGGTAGAGTTGGAATCTCCGGAAGGGCATCGTCTCTCCCACTCCTCGGGGCGGAATGTCCCTATCCCAGCGCCTTCCGGGGACCGTGGGATTGAACCCGATGAACGGTTAGATGGTGGTGAGAACATGCCCCGCCCACAACGCTGGTGCCTAATTCGCAGACAGACCGTTTTGTTATCTGTGCCCCCACCACAAGCGCCTGCCATGAATGCACGCATTGCGCCGAACTATTTCCGGGTGCGACAATCATGGTTCAGGGGGGGAAACCCCCACCAGCAACAAATGCTATCGGGGCCGCGTGCACGCTTCGTATCATCAACATACACGAGGGGACGGCCGTTTATCCCGCTTGTAGAGAAAAAGGGAGATCATTTACAAGTACGGCATACAAGTAACAGGGTGGGAGGGACAAATTGATGTGGACTGCCGGTAAAAATGATAGAGTTAAAGTGGAGCTGCGGGTTGGGTGAGGTGAGGTGAGAGGAGAGCGGGGGTGATGGATGGCTCCCAGGGCAGGGCAGGACAGGACAAGACAGGGCACAGCTTAGCGCGAGGGTTGACCCGTCCGTCCTGGCGCTGGCGCGTTCCTGTATCCTGTCCATATCCTGTTCTGCCCCTGCCCTGGTCTGGTCTGGTCTTGTCCTTGCGGATGCGTTGTTGTGCGTGTATGTGTGTGTGCGTCTGCCTGCGGAGAGACAGGACCTCGGGACGCCCCCGTGACATGACTCAAACGTCCTCCTGAAACCACGGACATAGAGAGGGGAGGGGAGCGCCTGCGGCCGCCCGTCGCGTTTTACAGTAGGGTGGCAGTTTGACACAGAACTGGCACTTGGCACACCCACGGGACCGGGGTGGAGGGGATGTGTGTGTGCATGCGGCGGTGTGGGAGAGGGAGGGGAAAGGCACGCGAGGACAAGACGGACAAACACGGCACCTGTAGTGTAGCGGTACACTTACAATTAGTATTACACCGCCCCATCTGGGAGGATGGCTTATGGGATTACGCCTGCGCTCTTGCTTTTCTTTTCGGGTTGGTGGGTGGGTGAAAAGGTCGGAACGAAGGCCGAAAGAACGAACGAAAACATGCACGCGCCGTGAGCTTCATAGACAGTGGACCCCCCCCGGCACGGGGCTCGCAGCTGCGGTACGATGCGGATTGATAACAAAACACACTCTCACAGCCTACTTCTCGGGAACGATGGGACTTGGGTTTTTTTAATGGACCCACCGGGTTTATCACGAGGAAGGCAGGGGACGGGGAAATGAAAACCTTTTTATTTTATTTTCGCCCGTTGCTGTTGTTGTCGCCAACCGGCGTCCCACCAACCGGCGCTGGATTGGGTCGGGGTGGGAGACAGTCGGTAAATTTAAAGGTGGCCCCCCAACGCTCTGCCGGACGATGACCCGTGCAATTCTATTCCTCGGTTCTCGTCAGGAGTCTAGTCACAGGGCCGTCCCACACCACCAAATAACGGTGTTATGACCGTTGGCGCACATGCGCACCAACATGCCCTTTGTAGTGTCGTGGTTGACCAACCAACTTGAGAGCTGGCGCCGACAGTCCGAGTTCCAAGGGGGCGGGGGGCCAACAAACTGTAGACTAAGACTAAACAAAGTTTTTTCCCATACTGCCATCGGAACGCTCTTCCGTATTTCCCCCCTCTTCCAATCCCACACCAACCAAACACACTTCTCCCAACCCCATGGCGCTATTCACCCGAGGATCCTTCGGAATTGAGAATAATTAATTACAGCCTTGGGGATTGTAATGAAACAATAAAATGAATGGGGGGGGGAGGGTCGCGCGTTCCATTCTTCATTCCGCAGCGAGTCACAGCAGAGTGGAACTTGGACTCAGCAGCAGATAACACCGATACACCACACACCGCACGCACGGGCACCGCACATCCAATACACGAGGTTGACGGGCGGGGGGGCGAGGGGGTACTTGAAATTGCATTTCGCCTCCGACAAGTAAAACAACTTGTCGAACTGTCACAACAACCATACAATCAC
>Ga0209488_10000394_pt1 | contig 36191 bp, 35 predicted proteins | sample Rivendell_Oct201_8_FD_188349 | JGI IMG/M metagenome (GOLD analysis project Ga0209488, IMG submission 188349) | Vadose zone soil microbial communities from the Eel River Critical Zone Observatory, Northern California, USA -... | ecosystem: Environmental > Terrestrial > Soil > Vadose zone >...
GCCAAAAAGGCCCGGACATCAGCCAAAAAGGCCACCAAATCGGCCGGGAAGGCTCGCGCCCAGGCGGCAAAGCGCCGCGTCAAAGGGGTCCGTGCCGGCAAGGCGGCCGCCAGGATGGACGCCAAGCCTGCCGGCAAGTCCCGGCGCACCGCAGGACGGTAACTCTGCCCTCAACCGTAAGCGTTTGTGAGGTTGACGAAAGCACGTTAAATCCATTAATAACCCCCGCATCCAGTTGGAGAAGCGCGAACGATACCGGCCCTAGGGACTGAGGGTGGGTGTCGCGTTATCGTTTGCAGCTATAGGATGCAGCCGCCGATCGGTGGCCTCCAGCGCTGGCAACAGGAGTTAGAGCCGTGGCACGAATTGCTGGTGTGAACATACCCACAAATAAGCGCGTGATTATTGCATTGCAATATATTCATGGAATTGGACCGAAAAACGCTAAGGAAATCATGGAGAAGGTCAACATTCCGCTTGAGCGTCGAGTGTCCCAGTTGACCGACCAGGAAGTGCTGCAGATTCGCGAAATGATAGATCGTGACTATATGGTGGAAGGCGATTTACGGCGTGACGTTGCCATGAATATCAAGCGGCTGATGGATCTCGGCTGCTACCGGGGGTTGCGGCATCGCCGTGGCCTGCCAGTGCGAGGCCAGCGTACGCATACGAATGCGCGCACCCGCAAAGGGCCGGCCAAAGCCATCGCCGGCAAGAAAAAGGCTGTCTAGTGCCGCCGATTTGAAGTTCCTATGCCACCTGCAGCAAACTCGGTTAGGAACTTCAAGTCGAAAAGCGGCACTAGAATCATAGAGTTGCTAGTGCCCCTTTGTTTCCGAAGTTCGTGTCAGAGCATGCTGAAAAGTACCACGAACTTTGGAAACGGGGCACTAGGCCGCGTGACAGAGAACAGGATACGGCGACGTCGGTTGCGGAGCCGGGGCCGCGAAAGGATCATGAATGGGTAAGGAAGCCACCCGCGTCCGTCGACGCGAACGCAAGAACATCGCGTCGGGCGTCGCGCATGTGAACGCCTCTTTCAACAACACAATGATCACCATCACTGACGCCCAGGGCAACACGATTGCCTGGTCGTCGGCTGGCACCATGGGCTTCAAGGGCTCGCGTAAATCGACGCCCTATGCGGCGCAGGTGGCGGCCGAGGATGCCGCCAAGAAGGCGCAGGAGCACGGCATGCGCACCCTCGAGGTCGAGGTTGCCGGGCCAGGCTCAGGGCGCGAGTCGGCGTTGCGGTCGCTGCAGTCGGCGGGCTTCACCATTACGTCGATCCGCGACGTCACACCGATCCCGCATAACGGTTGCCGTCCTCGCAAGAGGCGGCGCGTATGAACGATGACATTCTGATCCGGCGGACGCCCGACCCGTCCGCAGCCGCTGAATTGTCCCACAGGGCGGAGTGGGATGCGCGTCCGACCGACGCGCCACTCAATACGATGGGTGCCAAGGTGACGATCCAGAAAAACTGGCAGGAATTGATCCGACCGAACAAGCTCCACGTGACGGTGGGCGCCGATCCCAAGCGTGAGGCCACCGTCATTGCCGAGCCGCTCGAACGCGGCTTCGGCGTCACGCTCGGCAATGCGCTGCGGCGCATTCTCTTGTCATCGTTGCAGGGCGCTGCCGTTCAGTCGGTGCATATCGACGGCGTGCTGCACGAGTTCTCGTCGATCCCCGGCGTGCGCGAGGACGTGACCGACATCGTCCTCAACATCAAGGACATCGCCATCAAGATGCAGGGCGATGGGCCCAAGCGCATGGTGGTGAAGAAGCAGGGCCCGGGCACGGTCACGGCCGGCGACATCCAGACTGTCGGCGACATCGTCGTGCTCAATCCGGACCTGGTGCTGTGCCATCTCGACGAGGGCGCCGAGATCCGCATGGAGTTCACCGTCAACACCGGCAAGGGCTACGTGCCGACCGAGCGCAACCGGCCGGAAGACGCGCCGATTGGATTGATCCCGGTCGACAGCCTGTACTCGCCGGTGCGCAAGGTCTCCTACAAGGTCGAGAACACCCGCGAGGGCCAGATCCTCGACTACGACAAGCTCACGCTCTCGATCGAGACCAATGGTGCGGTCAGCCCGGATGACTCGCTCGCATATGCAGCGCGCATCCTGCAGGACCAGCTCAACGTGTTCGTGAACTTCGAGGAGCCCCACAAGCCGGAGGCCGAGCCGACCATTCCGGACCTCGCCTTCAATCCGGCCTTCCTCAAGAAGGTCGACGAGCTCGAGCTCAGCGTGCGCTCGGCCAACTGTCTCAAGAACGACAACATCGTCTATATCGGCGATCTCGTTCAGAAGACCGAGGCCGAGATGCTGCGCACGCCGAACTTCGGCCGCAAGTCGCTCAACGAGATCAAGGAAGTGCTGGCCCAGATGGGGCTGCATCTCGGCATGGAAGTGCCGGGGTGGCCGCCGGAGAACATCGAGGAGCTCGCCAAGCGCTTCGAGGACCACTACTGATCGAACGAAACATCATGGCCGGGCTTGTCCCGGCCATGTGGCGTCTTGATGAGAACAATCTGATGCCCGTCGTCGAGACCGGGCGACACGTGAGTGAGGACTTGAGCGATGCGTCACGGTAACGCCCATCGTAAGCTGAACCGGAAGGCCGAGCATCGCCGCGCGATGTTCGCCAACATGGCCGCTTCGCTGATCCGGCACGAGCAGATCGTCACCACGCTACCGAAGGCGAAGGATCTCCGTCCGATCGTGGAGAAGCTGGTCACGCTCGGCAAGCGCGGCGACCTGCATGCGCGCCGGCAGGCGATCGCCGAGATGCGCGATATTGCCATGGTCAAGAAGCTCTTTGACGTGATCGGCCCCCGCTACAAGGATCGCAACGGCGGCTATACCCGCGTGCTCAAGGCCGGGTATCGCTACGGTGACTCGGCGGCGGTTGCGGTGATCGAGTTTGTGGATCGCGACCTCGACGCCAAGGGCAAAGAGGATCGCGAGCGGCACGAGGCCGAGAGGGCAGCGGCGCCGGTCTCGGCTGCAGCGCCGGTCTGAGCGCCGATTGGTATATGCTTTCATAAGGGCGGCTTCGGCCGCCCTTATGCTTTGTGCGGTGGCGCGCGGCGCTACTTCCTTTTCGGCCGTTCGCGGCCGATCGCATCGTAGAGATTGACCGGAGCGAAATCGTCGGTGATGAGCTCGCCCTGCGCGGCCTGCGCGCGCGGATTGTCCATTTGCCGCCTGAGCTGGTCCCCGAGCGGATGGCGAAACTTGTAGCGCTCCTGCAGCGCCGCTGCGCGGCTCGCCAGCGCCTCCTTGTCGGGCACTGGGCTCATGCTGGCGATCGCGATCACCTCGCCGGCGCCCGTTGGATAGAGCTCAAGCATGGGAAAAACCTCGCCGAGCGTCTTGACGGTCGAGTGATAGAGTTTGGTGCCGTCGTGGACATTGGAGGCGATCACGCCGCCGGGCGTGAGCCGTTCCTTGAGCAGGGCGTAGAATTCTTTGGTCAGCAGATGAAACGGCACGAAGCCGCCGCGATAAGCGTCGAGCAGAATGAGGTCGTAGAGGCCCTTGTTGCGGTTGAGAAAGACGCGGCCGTCGCCGTCGAGATAGCGCACGCGCTCGGTTTCGCGCAGGCCGAAATACTGCTTGGCGACCTCGATCACCCGCCGGTCGATCTCGACCACGTCGATCGAGACATCTGGCATGAAGCGCCCGAGATAGGTGGAGATCGAGCCGGCGCCGAGGCCTAGCATCAGCACCTTCTTGAGCTCGCCGGGGTAGATCGTGGCAACCGTCATGACCTGCGAATAGCGCAGCACGAGTGCATCCGGGTCCACGAGATCGGTGACTGACTCGGTGTAGTCCCAGCCCTTGAGCTGGAACGACATGGTGAGCTCGCCCCGGCGCTTGGTCACGTAGATGTCGTTGTACTCGCTTTCCACGTGCGCCACGCGCCCGTCCGGGCGCTTGAGCATGTCGGCGCGCACGGTCTCATCGAGCAGCTTGTCGGCGCGTGCGGCAGGCGCAGCGCCTGTTGCAATAAGCCCCGCCATCAGCAGCATCGCGGCGCGGCGCGAGGCGAGGCGCGAAAGCGCCATCAGGATGACGCCGCAGAGCAGGCCGGCCAACCCAAGCGAATAGGTGATGGCCTTGGTGCCGATCAGTGGAATGAGCAGGAACGTCGTCCCGAGCGTGCCGACGATCGAGCCCGCGGTCGAAACGCCGTAGACCGTTCCCGACACGGTGCCGGAGCGCTCGGCGCTGTGCAGCATCAGGCGGATGGCGAAGGGGGAATACATGCCAAGCAGTGTGACCGGAAACAGCAGGATGGCGAGCGAGGCGACCAGGCTGCCGGCTCGCACGTCGTCGATATCGGCCAGCAGGAATTCGAGCAGCGCGTCCGAGAACGTGGGGAGCGCAAGAAAGTAGAGCGAGGCGACAACCACGGTCGTGCCGAGGACGGTCGCGGACGCGGTGCGGTCGGCGAGCCAGCCGCCGAGAAAATAGCCAAGTGTCAGGGCCGCCAGCACGGTCGAGATCAGCGCCGCCCAGGTGTAGATGCCGCTGCCGAAATAGGGGTTCAGGTAGCGCGAGCCCAGCATCTCGAAGCTCATCACGATCCCGCCGGTGATGAAGGCAATGGCGTAGATGACGCCCGCGCCGACGGCCCCGGCTCTTCCGGCGGCCGCATCGAGCGTTGGCTCTTTCAATGCCTGGTCCACGTGCTGCTTCCCTGCTGCTGGCCGAACTGGGACCATACTAACCCTTATCGGTGGTCCGGGGAGAGGGCGCCCTTCATTTGCCACGGCATTGGCCCTATATCTGGGCCTATCAGAATCGGAAATGAGCCTCCTGCCCATGCGCCTCCTGCCCATGCGCCTTCGTCTCCTCGCGCTCGCGCTTCCGCTTCTGGCTGCCCTGGTCGCGGCCGGCGCGGACGTTTCGGCCCAGGAGCGCCGGGTGCCGGCTTCGCCCAACGAGGTCCGGCTGTCCTACGCGCCGGTGGTGCAGCGCGCCGCACCCGCGGTGGTCAATGTCTATGCGGCCCGTGCGGTTGCCACCACCCGCAATCCGTTTCTGGACGACCCCATCTTCCGGCGCTTCTTCGGCGTGCCGGATGGTGGCGCGCCGAGCGAGCAGCTGCAGCGCTCGCTTGGCTCCGGCGTGATCGTCGATACCGGCGGACTCGTTGTCACCAACAACCACGTCATCGAGGGCGCGACCGAGGTCAAAGTGTCGCTCGCCGACAAGCGGGAGTTCGAAGCCGAGATCGTGCTCAAGGATCAGCGCTCGGACCTCGCGGTGTTGCGCATTCGCGGTCAGAGCGAGCGCTTCCCGGCGATTGATTTCGCTGACTCCGACGCGTTGCAGGTCGGCGATCTGGTACTGGCGATCGGCAATCCATTCGCGGTCGGGCAGACCGTGACCCATGGCATCGTGTCGGCGGTGGCGCGCACGCAAGTCGGGATCACCGACTATCAGTTTTTCATTCAGACCGACGCCGCCATCAACCCCGGCAATTCGGGCGGCGCGCTGGTCGATATGACCGGCAAGCTTGTCGGCATCAACACCGCGATCTTTTCGCGCTCGGGCGGCTCGCAGGGCATCGGCTTTGCCATTCCGGCCAACATGGTGCGCGTCGTGGTGGCGTCCGCCAAGGGCGGCGGCAGCACGGTGAAGCGGCCCTGGCTCGGCGCGCGGCTGCAGGCGGTGACGCCCGAGATTGCCGAGAGCATGGGGCTGAAGCGCCCGACCGGCGCGCTGGTCGCGACCGTTGCACAGGGCAGCGCGGCAGCCCGCAGCGGCCTGCGCACCGGTGACTTGATCATCTCCATCGACGGCCAGGCGGTCGATGATTCCAATGCCTTCGACTATCGCTTCGCCACCAAGGCGCTCGGCGGCACGGCTCGCCTCGGCATCGTCCGCAGCGGCCGCGAGACGACAGCCAATGTGATTTTGGAGACGGCGCCGGAGAGCGCGCATGACGAGCTGGTCATTGGCGCGCGTTCGCCTTTCACGGGCGTGAAGGTGTCGAGCATCTCGCCCGCGCTCGCGGATGAGCTGCGGCTCGACCCGTCTGCCGAGGGTGTGGTCGTGCTCGACGTCAGCAACGGCTCGCTAGCGCAGACCTTCGGTTTCCGCAAGGGCGACATCGTGCTCACAGTCAACAATCAAAAGATCGCCAACCCTCGCGATCTCGAACGCGCGACCGCCCAGCAGAGCCGGGTCTGGCGCATCACCATCAGGCGCGGCGGACAGCAGATGTCGGTCGTCTTGAGCGGATGAGCCCGCGCGCGACCCGCGGCACCGGACCGAGCCTGTTCGCGGCGGCAGGCCTCGATCGCGATGCGCCGCGCCCGCTCGCGGACAAGCTGCGCCCGACCAAGCTCGCCGAGGTGGTCGGTCAGGATCATCTGCTCGGGCCCGATGGCGCGCTCACGCGCATGCTGGAGACCCGCACGCTCGGCTCGCTGGTGTTCTGGGGACCGCCGGGCACCGGCAAGACCACCGTGGCGCGGCTCTTGGCGGAGGCGACCGAGCTGCACTTCGAGCAGATCTCCGCGATCTTCACCGGCGTCGCCGACCTCAAGAAGGTGTTCGAGGCGGCGCGCGCGCGGCGCGAGACCGGCACCGGCACGTTGCTTTTCGTCGACGAGATCCACCGCTTCAATCGGGCGCAGCAGGATTCTTTCCTGCCGGTGATGGAGGACGGCACCATCGTGCTGGTCGGTGCCACCACCGAGAACCCGTCGTTCGAGCTCAATGCGCCGCTGCTTTCGCGCGCTCGCGTGCTGGTGTTCAAGTCGCTTGACGTGGCGGCGGTCGAGAAGCTGCTCAAGCGGGCGGAGACGATCGAAGGCAAGGCGCTGCCGCTCGATGAGAATGCGCGCGCCGCGCTGGTGCGCATGGCCGACGGCGACGGCCGTGCGGCGCTGACGCTCACCGAGGAGGTCTGGCGCGCGGCCCGCAAGGACGAGACTTTCGATGCCGAGAAGCTGGCGCAGGTGGTGCAGCGGCGTGCCCCGATCTACGACAAATCGCAGGACAGCCACTACAACCTGATCTCGGCGCTGCATAAGTCGGTGCGCGGCTCCGATCCGGATGCCGCGCTCTATTATCTGTGCCGCATGCTCGACGCCGGCGAGGACCCGCTCTACATCGCGCGCCGCGTCGTGCGCATGGCGGTCGAGGATATCGGGCTTGCCGATCCGCAGGCGCTGGTCATCTGCAACGCCGCCAAGGACACCTACGATTTCCTCGGCAGCCCGGAAGGCGAGCTCGCAATCGCGCAGGCGGTGATCTATATCGCGACCGCGCCGAAATCGAACGCCGCCTATCGGGCCTATGGCGCCGCCATGGCAGCCGCGAAGGAGGGCGGCTCGTTGCTGCCGCCCAAGCACATCCTCAACGCGCCGACCAAGCTGATGAAGTCGGAAGGCTACGGCGCGAGCTATGACTATGATCACGACGCGCCGGAGGCGTTTTCCGGCCAGGACTATTTCCCCGAAGGGCTCGGCCGCCGGCAGTTCTATGATCCGCCCGAGCGCGGCTTCGAACGCGAGATCAGGAAGCGGCTGGAGTACTGGGCGAAGCTGCGGAAGGACAGGGAACAGCGATAAGCCTCGGTCGATTCATCCGATTGAATGAGATATCCTAGTATTTCTCGAATGTCCCGGAGCTGTCTCGATGAACAAGCGCCTCGATGAAGCCATCCTGCGACTGAAAGCGCTACCCGAAGATCAGCAGGGTGAAATCGCCGATCTCCTTATTGATGTTTTGGATCGTGGGGCCGAGGATATTGTTTTCAGCCCAGAACAAATTGTTGAAATCGAGCGCGCGCTTAGTGACGACGAACCTTATGCCAGCGAGGAGGAGGTTCGGGCTGTTCTTGATCGCCTGACGAAATGAATATCCGATACAAGGCGCGCGCCCTTCGTAATCTTGAACAAATTCATGGTCACATTGCAAAGGATGATCCTGCAGCCGCGAGCAAGACGGCTGCTCGAATTGTGCGCAGTATTGGAAGGCTCTCTCGGCTTCCTTGGTCGGCGCGTCCAGGTGTCGTCGCCGGCACTCGGATTCTGGTCGTTCCCGGACTTCCCTACGTTGTGATCTATCGTGTGCGTGAGGAGCATGTCGACGTCATCGCGATATTGCACACGGCTCGGCGTCGCCGCAGCTAATCTCGCTTCAAGGCCGAGCAAAAAAATGGATGATCTGTTAAGTCAATCGAGGAAGGACAGGTTAGGTGGAGATAAGGGTATCAGTTCGCGCTGCCCTTGGCTTGCTGTTGGCAGCTGGAAGTTCCGCCGTGGCGGCCGAGCCCGCCGAGGGGCGCTGGGCGCTCGGCCCTTTCTCGTGTGACGGCGAGGCGTTCACGAAGCCGGAGACGCCGCTCATCGTCCAGGCGCTGTCCGTGCGCTGGTACGACGCCAACTGCAGCATCGTGTCGAACTATAAGGTGAACCAGACGCTCTACCTGCAGGGCCGCTGCAACGTCGCGGGACGCGCGGAAACCATCCCGATCATGCTGGAATGGCTGCGTGGCGATCGGCTGCGCGTCGGCTGGAACCGCGAGCCGATCCAGGAGATGCAGCGATGCCGATGAGCGTGTGAGGCAATCCGCGCGCTACTTCCCCGTCTTGATGAACGCCAGGATCTGATCGCTCAGCAGCGTGTCTGACGTATTGATCGCATACGACTGCGACATGTGATTGTGCTTGGGCTGCAAGAGAGTGCGAATGCATCCGCGTGCGCTCGCGCACATCGCGCTCTTGAGCAGCTCGAGCTGGTCGACCATCTGCGGCGGATCGAGCTCGGCAGCGTTGGCCATGAAGGGGGTCGTGCTCTTGATCAGGCCGGGCAGGGCCGAACGTTGTGCATAAAGGGAGCGATCGGCGCCGTAATAGGCGTTGCGGCCTTCGCTCTCATTCTCGACCTTGGTCAGGTCATAACTGGCGGCGGAGGAGAACATCGCGCCCGCAAGCGCTTTCGGGGCATGGAATTCCGGATGTCCGACATAGGTGGCTACGTGGGTGGCGCCGGCCGAATGGCCCATGAGGTAGATGCGATTGGCATCGCCGCCGTTGGCCGCGGCGTTATCGGCGGCCCAGCGCACCGCCATGGCGATATCCTCTTGCCCGGCCGGCCAGGGGGAGGCCGGCGCCAGGCGATATTCGATGTTGACGCCGACCATGCCATTGCGGTTCGCCCACAGCATGATGTTGTCGTAGAAGGGACTGCCGGGCTGACGCTTGTTGCCGCGGACCATGCCGCCGCCATGCACGAACATGAAGATCGGCCGCCCGGCGCCCGCACCTTCCGGCACGAACAGGTCGAGCGTGTTGCGCTCATCCGGCCCGTATTTCACGTCGCGCATGACCTTGACGCCCGCATAGGGCTCCTTGGCGTGCATCGGGGCATAGAGCGGCGCGGTCTTGGCGGGATCGCTGACCCGGCCGATGGCGGCGATCTCGTCAATGAGCTCGGCTGGAACCTGCGCCAGCGCCGGAGTGGCGACGAGCAGGAGCGCTGCGACGGCATGAATCCGCTGGAACATGGCTTCCTCCCGGTTTGTGTCCGACCGTTGCGTCGGCTGCTATTGTCGTGGGAAAGGATCGTATGTTTCCGACCGTGGCTGTCAAGGAAGCGAACGGAGGCGGCGTTGAGACGAGGCGGTAGCGGGCCCCGGCAACCGGGCGGCGGGCGGCAGATCGCAGGACCGCGCGATCATGATCGCCGCGGCCGCCATGCGATGAGCCGTCATGCCGAGGCGCGCCCACAGCGAGCCGCGAAGGGTGGCGGCCTCCACCCGAGCCGTCCGTCGTCCGAGGGCCGCCCTCGGCGGCCGCCTCAGAATGACACAGCGAAGCCGCTGCCGGCGGCCGCTCCCACGACCGTGCAGACCGTCGCAGTGACGCCTGATGAATCCGGCATGCGGGTCGACCGCTTTCTCGAGGCGCGCTTCCCGGGGCTCTCGTTCTCCCACATCCAGCGCATCATTCGCAAAGGTGAGCTGCGCGTGAACGGGAAGCGCGCCAAGCCGAAGGATCGGCTCGCGGCCGGACAGTCGGTGCGCATTCCGCCACTGAAGCTCAGTGAGGAGCGGCTGCGGGCTACCGACAGCGACGCCGACTCTAAGACACGCGACTTCCTGCGTTCGATCACGTTGCATGAGGATGCCGACGTGCTGGTGCTCAACAAGCCGATCGGGCTTGCGGTGCAGGGCGGCTCAGGCACCACGCGTCACATCGACGGCATGCTGGAAGTCTTGCGCGCACCAGGGCCGGACGGCCAGCGTCCGCGTCTCGTGCACCGCCTCGACAAGGACACGGCCGGCTGTCTGCTCGTCGCCAAGACGCGCTTTGCGGCGGCGGCGCTGGCGAAGTCGTTCCGCTCGCGCTCGGCGCGCAAGGTCTACTGGGCGCTGGTCGCGGGTGTGCCCAAGCCGGCGCAGGGCCGCATCTCGACCTTCCTGGCCAAGGAGGAGCGCGAGGATGAGTCAATCATGCGCATCGCCAAGCATGGCGACGAGGGCGCCAGCCACGCGGTGACCTACTATGCCGTGGTCGAGACCTCGGCGCGTACGCTCGCCTGGCTCTCGCTCAAGCCGGTCACCGGCCGCACTCACCAATTGCGCGCCCACATGGACCATATCGGCCACCCGATCGTGGGCGACCCCAAATATTTCGCCAAGGAGAATTGGGAATTGCCCGGCGGCATGCAGAACAAGCTGCATCTGCTGGCGCGCCGGATCGCGGTGCCGCATCCGCGCGGCGGCACCATCGATGTCACGGCACCGTTGCCGTCCCACATGCAGCAGTCGTGGAATCTACTTGGCCTCGACGCCACGCGCTACGATCCGATTGTCGAAGCGCCGGAAGAATAGCCTCTTATTTCCAGGGACCGTCATTCCTACCTATCAGTTGAGGAGGTCCGCCATGATCCGCCTCTATAGTGCGTTGGTCGTCTGCCTGCTCGTCGGGCAGCCTGCCCTTGCACAGTTCACACCACCGCCGGTCCTTAATCCCATCCCGGCACCGCTGCCAGCGCCTGCGCCGCCACCGATCATCAACGGGCCGCTCCAGCAAGCCCCGCCGCCCGAAGTCTACTATCCGCCCGCACTGAGGACTCATAGCGATCGAGTGGTCCAGTGTCTGCATGAGGGGAGCAGCTACGGGCTGCGCGGCCGCCAGCTCAACGCCTATACGCGGTCCTGCGCGAACGCCAATTGACCGACGGGATCCTCAATACGAGAGGGCACTTAATTACTGGTTATATCCAACCTAGCGGCAAGTTTAAGCAGCCTGGATAAATTGGCCTGCGCGTCGCCAAGGTTGTCGTCACATTGAACATGTGTGCGACAGCGTGCTATTGACGCTGGACCCACACAGTTACGGCCCACCTACTTTCATTGCCCACTCGGCGGAGATTTTTGGGCCGCGATTTCTTCAATTGTTAAATACCAAGTCCAAAACCAATCCAGCAAAGCCCGCCAAGCGATGGAGTGAGTTCATGAGCCATTAGTCAGTCACCAACTTCATCTCGTAGTAGACGTTTCATGAGAGAAATTTGTGCCATGACATCCCGAGAGCAGATCTTTGCGATATTTCGCGATCTCAAATGGATTATTGCAGTTTCCCTGGTTATTTCGGTCGCTCTTTATCTGCCAGATCAAGTGCGAGAGCTCTACAGAATATCGGCCGCCGACACCGGGTGGATGACGGTAAGGCAATTTGTTGCGGTTACGATTATAGCCCTGTTGATCTGGGGGGGAGCGCTCCAGATCGCGACCGATACGTCCCAACGGGTGACGCTCGACCCGCAGCCTAACTTCGTGCTTCGCCTTGTTCCGGTCCTTGCTGGCACGGCACCTCTTCTTGCCGCAGCTTTCGCGCAGCTCCTCTCTCGGCCTGATACGCGTGCGCTGACGCGGGAGGAGATTGCTACTTTGCGCGAGGTGGGAAGCATTTTTCGGATCCAGGAGAGCGCCCTCGACTTTGACAAGACAATTCTGTGGCTCTGCTTTGCGGGCTATGTGATCGTCGCGTTCTTGTTTGTCTCGTTTGCATGGCACGCAAGCAAGAGGTTGCGTGCGTTTTCACTAAAGGCCAATGCATACTACTTCTCTCGCTCGCAGTTTTTGCTTGCCAGCATTTGCTTAATTGCGTTGGCGACCGCAATTTTCGTGATCGTGCCGGATAAACCCGCTCAATGGCTAGAAACTTTTGGCGTCGTCGCAATTTTTACCCTTTGCGTTGTCTCTTTCTGCATTCATGTCTCGCTGTTAACGATCGATCACAGATTTCCGTTCTTTCCAGTGATTTTTGCGGCCGCTCTAATCATCGCCTGGCTCGACCTGAACGACAATCATCATATACGCGTATTGCCAACGAGCTCTGAAAAGGCTGATCCGCTACCTCGTCGTTCTTTGGCTGATGTTTTTCCCGAGTGGCTTGAGCAGAGGCGCTCGAAGAGCGCGGCAGGAGAGGAGTTTCCGGTCTTTGTGGTGACAGCGCAAGGCGGCGGCCTCTATGCTGCACACAATACCGCCACTTTCTTGGCGCGCATGCAGGATCTTTGTCCAGCGTTCCGTAACCACCTATTTGCAATCAGCTCAGTATCCGGCGGTAGCGTTGGAGCAACTGTATTTGCAACTGCCCTGCACGCCTCTGACCTGGAAACAGAACACAACGAAGGGAAAGCAGCTGCACCAACGCAGCAACAGTGCACGACAATCGGTCAGTTCCTCGCGGGCGCGAGCAGGGTGTCAAAGTTAGATCAGGCGGGCATCATAGAAACAAAGGTTCAATTGACGCTATCGACTGACTATCTGTCGCCTTTGGTCGCAGCATCATTGTTTCCGGATTTCACGCAATCATTCGTTCCAATTCCAATCCCCCACTTTGACCGTGCACGCGCCCTTGAGTTCACATTGGAGAATGCAGCAGACGGAATGTATGTTGGCGCACAGGGTTCAAAGGACAATCTCCTGAGAATGGATTATCAGGCGCATTGGAAGCCGGACAATTGGCTACCGGCGCTGCTGCTGAATTCCACCGATGCCGGCAGTGGCAAACGCGTAGTTATGTCGCCCTTTGACTTTAACGCAGCCAATCTCAAGGACTCGGACCTGTGTATGCTGGCCAATCTGACCCGCCCAGAGCCCAATTCGGGCGAACGGGTTCAGAGCTTCGCTTTGAGCTTTCCTCTCAGCGCGGCCGCCTTCGTAAGTGCGCGATTTCCGTGGGTGATGCCTGCCGCAACGGTGACAATCAACAACGATTGCATAACGCAACATCCCAAGGCACGCTTGGTTGACGGTGGTTTTATCGACAATTCCGGCGTTGAAACCGCGCTGACCCTTGTCGATGAAATTGAGGCTGTTCGCCGGAGCAAAAATCTACCCAAGTTCCGCGTCTATCTCATATCGCTCGCGGGCGGCGACTTCCCGGACCATGGGCCATTTTCGTTTGACGAACTGATGGAGCCCATTCGCGCGTTGCTCGGTGGAAGGACGTCGCGTGCCTATATAGCACTCAACCGAGCTGCCTCTCGGGATACCGTCAGGGAATCTTTGGCTCCTGCGAAGCCTGGAGAGCGGGTCTTCCGGAGTTATATCAGGACGGACCTCAAGAATCATTTCTATAATTTGCCGCTCGGTTGGGCACTTTCTGAGAAGACGCGAGACATAGTATTTCTCAACAGCGGGCGATTCTGGGATTGCGATCCAGACAGCTCCTTCTCGCAAACCCGTAAGCATCTGAGCAATGCAGATTGCATACAGCTTCAGATCCATCACTTGCTCAACAATTCCACCAAGGCGGCGTTTGAGCAACAAGACATCAGCCAAAGGGTCTCCTTGTTACTGAGGCAGGCCAAGGCTTCAGAAGGCCAAAGACCGCAGAAGGTTGACCACCAGCGTCTTTTGGCATGTTACGAGCGAAAGTGGTTTCACGAGCGGGGCCGCCGCGACTATTCGGAGGCCCTTGAAAAATGGAAGAACAGTCCTCCCGAAAAAAGCAAGCTGACGGAATTTCCCGCTTATCGCGAGCAATACATCGCTTACTATCAGAGTGAGCACGTTCGAGCATTGTTGTCTGAGTGGGACCAGTTGCCAGAGAACGACAACCGCGTCTTGGCGTACCTGCTTGGCTCCATTTCATACGATAGTTGGGACTTCGCTCGGACCACAGAGAGTTTGTCGTTTTCAAGCGTAAGCCAGATCCCTCTCGCCTGGCGCAATCGAATTGAGAGCGTGAACGCCAAACGAAAGGAGGAAAAGAAGGACCTTATTCCAATCGAGAGTCTTCTCAACAATCCCAGAAACTTGGCAAATATCGTCTGGGGTTCAAGTGGAAATATCTTTGGCAACAGGGAGCCCGATGATGGCTGGAACTTCCGGCCGCGCGGCATTTACCAAACCATTGGCCGCGAGCAATATCAACGTCTCAATAGGGACCTGCCGCGACTCTATCCAAGCCTTAAGCTCGATTTCATGGGGTTTCCTGATGCTGTGTGGGATCGTACGATTTCAGCGAAAGTTGCATGGACGCATTTTCATTTTTGGCCATACCCGATTAAGCCGGGCCAGTACCGGACGCTCCTCGATCTCGTGAAAGACAAGACATATGATTGGAAAGGTGTCCGCGCGATTCAGGCTGACATGGACCATAGCGATCGGGATCAAGAACGTGTGGCCGAACTAAGTGATGTGTTCATGGCGTGCATCAATGAGGCATTGGAAGAGCGCGCGAGGACATTCGGCGTTCGACAGCGGTTGGGCTTGGCGGAATAGCACGCCTTCAAGAGGTGCTCTCAATCTCAAGAGCATGCTGAAGACTGGCGGTCCGAAACGCGCGGGAGCCGGGAGTAACTTTCCAGATCGGGCCGGCTCAACGCAGGCTGGCGTTGATCTTGTCGAGCGCCGCCGAGCCGGGGCTCAGCTCCTTTTCGGACATCGCATTGAGCGGTGTCGCCACCGTATTGAAATGGGTGTGCAGATCTTCCGGCTCGCTGTCGACGTAGAGGAGCCCGGTGACGATCTGGCCCTTGGCGGCGTGCTGCTGCAGGAAGGTCATGGCGCCGATGCGGTCGTGGGCGTCGTAGTCGGCACTCACTTTCTTGAGCACAAGCTTGGAGCCGTCGTGCTGCTCGACCACCTCGACTGAGCCAGCCTCGTAGGCGACTGTGATCGGGGCGCGGCTGGTGATGAAATCGAGCCGGTTCACCGCCTCGTTGTGCTCGCGCACATAATCGAAGCTCTTGGTCGATCCCGCGTGATTGTTGAAAGCGACACAGGGCGAGATCACGTCGATGAGAGCCGCGCCCTGGTGCTCGATCGCCGCCCTGATCAGCGGCACCAGCTGCTCCTTGTCGCCGGAGAACGAGCGCGCCACGAAGGTCGCGCCGAGCTGCAGCGCCATCGCAACGACGTCGATGGAATTGTCGGCGTTGATGACGCCACGCTTGCTCTTGGAGCCGCGATCGGCGGTGGCGGAGAACTGGCCCTTGGTCAACCCGTACACGCCGTTGTTCTCGACGATATAGACCATGTTGACGCCGCGGCGCATGGCGTGGGCGAATTGTCCGAAGCCGATCGAGGCGGTGTCGCCGTCGCCTGAGACGCCGAGATAGATCAGGTCGCGATTGGCGAGGTTGGCGCCAGTGAGCACCGACGGCATGCGGCCGTGCACGGAGTTGAAGCCGTGCGAGGCGTTGAGGAAATAGTCCGGCGTCTTCGACGAGCAGCCGATGCCGGAGATCTTCGCGACCCGGTGCGGCTCGATCGCAAGCTCGAAGCAGGCCTCGATCACGGAGGCGGTGATCGAGTCGTGGCCGCAGCCGGCGCACAGCGTCGAGATCTTGCCCTCGTAGTCGCGGTGCGTGTACCCGAGCGCGTTCTTCGGCAGCGAAGGATGGTGGAACTTGGGCTTGGCGATGTAGGTCATGAGACCACCTTGCGCAGCGGCGTGACCTTCAGCGCCTCGAGATCGTCGGCGATCTCGCGGGCGATGAAGCGGGCGGTGATCGGCGTTCCGTCATAGTGCAGGATCGGAATGAGCCGCACCGGATCGATGCCGCATTCGTTGACGATGAGTGAGCGCAGCTGCGCGTCGCGGTTCTGCTCGACCACGAACACGTAGTCGTGGTCGGCGATGAAGTCGGGAACGTCCTGGTGGAACGGGAAGGCGCGGACGCGCAGCATGTCGAGCGGGCGGCCCTTGGCCTCGATCATGTGGATCGCCTCGTTCATCGCAGGCGAGGTCGAGCCGTAATAGATCACGCCGTATTTGGTGGATTTGTCGGCGTTCTTGCGGACCGGGCGCGGCACCAGGTTCTTGGCGGTTTCGAGCTTGCGCAGCAGCCTCTGCATGTTGTCGGCGTAGGGCGCGCCTTCTTCGGTGTAGCGGGCATAGCGGTCGCGCGAGGTGCCGCGGGTGAAGAATGCGCCCTTGCTTGGATGTGTGCCCGGATAGGTGCGATACGGGATGCCGTCGCCATCAACGTCGAGATAGCGGCCGAACTCCTTGCCGGCGTCGAGGTCGGCGGCGGTCATCACCTTGCCGCGGTCATACTTGCGGCTGTCGTCCCATTTGAGCGGCCGGCACAGGCGCTGGTTCATGCCGATATCGAGGTCGGTCATGACGAATACCGGCGTCTGCAGGCGATCGGCGAGGTCGAACGCCTGCGCGCCGAACTCGAACGCTTCCGCCGGGTCCTCCGGCATCAGCAGCACGTGTTTGGTGTCGCCGTGCGAAGCGTAGGCACAGGAGAGAATGTCGCACTGCTGCGTGCGGGTCGGCATGCCGGTCGAGGGGCCGGCGCGTTGCACGTCGATCACGACCGCGGGAATTTCCGCGAAATAGGCCAGGCCGAGGAACTCCTGCATCAGCGAGATGCCAGGACCCGAGGTTGCCGTGAAGGCGCGAGCGCCGTTCCAGGAGGCGCCGATCACCATGCCGATCGAGGCCAGTTCGTCCTCGGCCTGCACAATCGCGAACTTATTGCGCTTGGTCTCCGGATCGACCCGCAGCCGCCGGCAATGGCTGGTGAAGGCTTCCGCCACCGAGGATGACGGCGTGATCGGGTACCAGGCGCAAACGGTAGCGCCGCCATAGACCGCGCCGAGCGCGATCGCATTGTTGCCTTCGATGAAGATGCGATCGCCCACCTTATCGGTCGGCTTGAGGCGCAGCCCGATCGGGCATTCGAGGTTCAGGAGCGCCCAGTCGCGCCCCAATTGAAGGGCATGCTTGTTGGCGTCGAACAGCTTCTCCTTGCCCTTGAACTGCTCGCTGATCAGCTTTTCGAGGGCGCTCACATCCATATCCAGCAGCGCCGAGAGCGCGCCGACATAGATGATGTTCTTGAACAGCTGGCGCTGGCGCGGATCGGTGTATTCGCGATTGCAGATCGCGGTCAGCGGCACGCCGATGACATGGATGTCGTCGCGGAACCTGGACGGCGGCAGCGGCTTGGTCGAGTCATAGAGCAGATAGCCGCCGGGCTCGATCGAGGCGACGTCCTTGTCCCAGGTCTGCGGGTTCATCGCCACCATGAGGTCGGTGCCGCCGCGCGCGCCGAGATGACCGGCTTCGGAGATGCGCACCTCGTACCAGGTGGGCAGGCCCTGGATGTTGGACGGGAAGATGTTGCGCGGCGCCACCGGGATGCCCATGCGCAGCACCGCGCGAGCGAATAGCTCGTTGGCGCTGGCGGAGCCGGACCCGTTGACGTTAGCGAAGCGGACGACGAAATCGTTTACGCTGCTGATTGGTGCTTTTGTCGGCATTGGTCATCCGCATGCGTCATGTCGATGAGATACTTTTTCATGTCCCAGGCGCCGGTCGGGCAACGCTCGGCGCATAGTCCGCAGTGCAGGCATACGTCCTCGTCCTTCACCATGACCCGGCCGGTCTTGAGGCCGTCGGCGATATAGAGGTCCTGCGTCGCGTTCGCGGCCGGTGCGCTGAGCCGCGTGCGCAGGTCGCCTTCCTCGCCGTTCTCGGTAAAGCTGATGCAGTCCATCGGGCAGATGTCGACGCAGGCGTCGCACTCGATGCACAGCTTCGACTCGAACACGGTCTGGACATCGCAATTGAGGCAACGATGCGCCTCCTTGAGGGCAAGCTCGACGTCGAAGCCGAGCTCGACCTCGGCCTTGATGTCGCGCAGCGCCACCACCTTGTCGCGCAGCGGCACGCGATAACGTTTGTCGAGCGCGATATCGTTGTCGTAGCTCCACTCGTGGATGCCCATCTTCTGGCTGAGGATGTCGACCATCGGCTGCGGCCGCTCGTTGATGTCGAGGCCGGAGCAGAAGCGGTCGATCGAGAGCGCCGCGTCGTGGCCGTGTGCCACCGCCCAGATGATGTTCTTGGGGCCGAACGCGGCGTCGCCGCCGAAGAAGACCTTGGGGTTGGTCGAGGCCATGGTCGCGGTGTCGACCTTGGGCATGTCCCATTTGTCGAACTCGATGCCGATGTCGCGCTCGATCCAGGGAAACGCGTTCTCCTGGCCGATTGCGACCAGCACGTCGTCACACGGAATATGCTGGTCGGGCTCGCCCGACGGCACGAGGTTGCGCCGGCCTTTGGCGTCGTACTCGGCCTTCACCTTCTCAAACACGACGCCGGTGAGCTTGCCGTTCTCGTGGGTGAATTCCTTCGGCACCAGGAAATTGAGGATCGGGATGTCCTCGTGCATGGCGTCCTCCTTCTCCCAGGGGGACGCCTTCATCTCCTCGAAGCCGGAGCGCACGATCACCTTCACGTCCTCGCCGCCGAGCCGGCGCGAGGAGCGGCAGCAGTCCATGGCGGTGTTGCCACCGCCGAGCACGATGACGCGCTTGCCGATCTTGTTGATGTGGCCGAACGACACCGAGGACAGCCAGTCGATGCCGATGTGAATATTGGCGGCAGCTTCCTTGCGGCCGGGGATCTCGAGCTCGCGACCGCGTGGCGCGCCGGAGCCGACGAACACCGCGTCCCAGCCTTCCGCCAAGAGTGCCTTGAGACTGTCGATACGCTTGCCGCCGACGAACTCGATGCCGAGCCCAAGAATATAGTCGCACTCCTCGTCGATGACGCTCTCCGGCAGCCGGAAGCGCGGGATCTGGGTGCGGATCATTCCACCCGCCTTCGGGTCCTGGTCGAACACCACGCAACGGTAGCCGAGCGGCGCCAGATCGCGGGCAACCGTGAGCGAAGCGGGGCCGCCGCCGATGAGCGCAACGCGCTTTCCGTTCGGGGCCGGCGCTCGCTTGGGCAGGCGGCTCTTGATGTCGTCCTTGTAGTCGGCCGCGACGCGTTTCAGCCGGCAGATCGCCACCGGGTCCTTCTCGACTCGGACGCGCCGGCAGGCCGGCTCGCATGGCCGGTCGCAGGTGCGCCCGAGAATGCCCGGGAACACGTTGGACCGCCAGTTGATCATGTAGGCGTCGCTGTAGCGACCGGCTGCGATCAAACGGATGTATTCCGGCACAGGAGTGTGCGCGGGACAGGCCCACTGGCAATCCACGACCTTGTGGAAGTAGTCAGGCGCCCCAATGTCAGTGTTCTTCATCGACTACGCCTCGTGCACGTCCACGTGCCGCGCCTTTTGCGGGAATGAGGTTATGCGCGGTCAGGTGTCCGGCCGGTTTCCCTGGCGGTTCGGCTCTTGGGGTCCGAATCCGGGCCGCAATGTAGTGGACCGCCTCGGGGAATTCTACCGCTACCATCGTCATACCAGGGGCTCGAATGCGGCGGGATGGCTAGCGATGCAGCAAGGTCACAGTAGGGCAGGTCATACACATTCAATTTTATGAATGTGTTGTTAACAGTTAAGCTATTGAAAAATATGGTATATTGTGTGAAATGCGGATTCCGGGCAGCAGCCGTGCACGCAAGGTTCCTGTCCTGGCGCTTGATTCAGCACCTTCCGCACGCCATTCAAGTGAAGTCCTGATGCCTTGGTAAACAGCAGGCCCATGCGCGAAATCCTTGAGGATATCCGCGAGTACCAACCGCTCGATCCGAACGAGGCTGCGCGCCGCGGCATGCGGCCGCGTTTGCGGCGTCGGTTCTATGAACAGGTCACGGTCGCGGAGGGAGAGGGTGGCTTCTGCCTCGTGCTCGATGGCCGCCCGGTGCGAACGCCGGCGCAGCGGGCGCTGGCCGCACCGACCGCACCCTTGGCAGATTTGCTCGCTGAGGAATGGCGCGCTCAGCGCGAGTACATCGACCCATCGAGCATGCCGATCACCCGGCTTGCCAACTCGATCATCGACGGGGTGGCCGATACGGCTCCGGATGTGGCGGCGGAAGTAGAGAAGTACCTTGCCTCCGATCTCATTTTCTATCGCGCCGAGACACCACCAGGGCTGGTTCGCAGCCAGGAGACGGCCTGGGATCCACTGATCACATGGGCGCGTGACGCGCTCGGTGCGCAGTTTCGAACCGGAGTAGGGGTCGTGCACCTCCCTCAGCCTCGGGATGCGCTCACCGCGGCGGCTACCATCATCCCGCGCAACAACGGAAGCGCGAGCGACCTCTGGCGGCTCGGCGCGACGCATTCGGTCACCACGCTCACCGGCTCGGCGCTGATCGCGCTGGCGCTCCTCTCCGGCCAGCTGTCCGTCGCGGACGCCTGGGCGGCCGCCCATGTGGATGAGGACTGGAACATGGCGCAGTGGGGCCGCGACGAGCTTGCGCTTGAGCGGCAGGCTTATCGCGAAGCCGAGATGCAGGCAGCGGGGCGCGTGCTCGCGCTATTGCGCAAGAGCAGTTGAGTGCGGCGCGGCCGTCTCTTTGCTACTTGGCTTTGCTCAGAGCCTAGCGCTCCGCCTCGAGAATGAGAAAATCGAAATTGCTGTCGATCAGTCCTGGCTGAACGTAAAAGGCGTTGTTCGGGATCTGGAAAATGTGAATGACGGCCTCGTCGCGTGAGACGCGGCGTGTCTGGGCATAGCACGGCTGATCATCGCTGCCCGTGGTGCCGCGCGCGGTGGCGAGGATGACCGGTGGCCGCGGTAGTGCTGGTTCGAGTGAGGGAGGGTCGGTGTCGAAGTCCAACAGATAGGCACCGTGTCCGCCCATCTTGCGGGCCTCCACGTTGAACCCCTGCCGGCAATACTTGCCGTCGATGCGAACGTCGCCAGCGACGTTCACGACCGTGCCGTAGGCGACGATCAGCGAAGCATCAGCCATGTGGCCTACACCCTCGGCAATTCACTTGGAGAGGCGTCGATTGGACTGCGATGGCGCCAAAAGGTTCCGCAGATTCGATTCCTATTTTCCATTGACTCGCCGGGAATTGCAACCATAGGTAAGGTATCCGGGAATTCCACAATCAATATCCTGTGGATCGTTTGCTCGCTGCCTGCGCGAGAGAACGCGGCTGTTGGCGCGTTTCGCACGGCGGCCGAATGACCTTTGGCGGTGTGCTATGCATGGCTGATCGCGATTCCGGCAAGGCGTTACCCATGAAACTGCGCTACCCATGAAAGACATCATCGACAAGCTCGAGGCGCGGCGCGCGCGTGCGCGCGAGGGCGGCGGCAAGGCGCGCATTGAGACGCAGCACCAGCGCGGCAAGCTCACTGCGCGCGAGCGCGTCGAGCTCCTCATGGACAAGGGCACGTTCGAGGAGTTCGACATGTTCGTCGAGCACCGCTCGGCCGAGTTCGGCATGGAGAAGACCAGGATCCCGGGCGACGGCGTCGTCACCGGCTGGGGCACGGTCAATGGTCGCACCGTGTTTGCCTTTGCCAAGGACTTCACCGTGTTCGGCGGCTCCTTATCGGAGACGCACGCGCAGAAGATCATCAAGATCCAAGACATGGCGATGAAGGCGCGCGCACCAATCGTCGGCCTGTTCGACGCCGGCGGTGCGCGCATCCAGGAGGGCGTGGCGGCGCTCGGCGGCTACGGCGAGGTGTTCAAGCGCAACGTCATCGCGTCGGGTGTCATTCCACAGATCAGCGTGATCATGGGGCCGTGCGCCGGCGGCGATGTCTACTCGCCGGCGATGACCGATTTTACATTTATGGTGCGTGGCACGAGCTACATGTTTGTTACCGGCCCTGACGTGGTGAAGACCGTCACCAACGAGCAGGTGACCGCGGAGGAGCTGGGCGGCGCCTCGGTGCACACCGCCAAGTCGGGCGTCGCCGATGGCGCCTATGAGAACGACGTCGAGTGCCTGCTGCAGATGCGCCGGCTGATCGACTTTCTGCCGGCGTCGTTCGAGGTGGGCGTGCCTGAATGGCCCACGCAGGATCCGGTGGAGCGCGAGGAGCCCTCGCTCGACACGCTGGTGCCGGGAAATCCCAACAAGCCCTACGACATCAAGGAGCTGATCCTCAAAGTCGTGGACGAGGGTGACTTCTTCGAGCTCAGCCAAGCTTACGCCAAGAACATCGTGACCGGCTTCGGCCGCATCGCTGGGCGCACCATCGGCTTTGTCGCCAATCAGCCGATGGTGCTCGCCGGCGTGCTCGATATCGATGCGAGCCGCAAGGCTGCGCGCTTCGTGCGCTTCTGCGACGCTTTTGGCATTCCGATCGTGACTTTTGTGGACGTGCCGGGCTTTCTCCCCGGCACCAACCAGGAATACGGCGCGCTGATCAAGCACGGCTCGAAGCTTCTGTTCGCCTACAGCCAGGCGACCGTGCCGCTCGTCACTTTGATCACCCGCAAGGCCTTCGGCGGCGCCTATGACGTGATGGCGTCAAAGCACGTCGGCGGCGACGTCAACTACGCCTGGCCGACCGCCCAGATCGCGGTGATGGGGGCGAAGGGCGCGGTCGAAATCATCTTCCGCGCCGATATCGGCGACGAGAAGAAGATCGCCGCCCGCACCAAGGAATATGAGGATCGTTTCCTGTCGCCGTTCGTCGCCGCCGAGCGCGGCTATATCGACGATGTGATCATGCCGCGTGCGACACGTCCGCGCATCGCGCGGGCGCTGGCGATGCTGCGGGGCAAGCGGGTGGAGATGCCGGCCAGGAAGCACGACAATTTGCCGGTGTGAGGCGCCCACTGGTGCGCTATTGTGAGCCCCTGATTGCAGGAGAGTTGTGGGAATGAAAGACAATTCGCTAGCGACGAAACTGATGTGCGTTGCCGCGGTCGCCGGCATTATATTTGCGGCCGGGCGGGTCATCTTTCCGTATGTCGAGCCGACGATAGGCGAGTTGTCGTTTAATGTGGCCGAGGCGGTCTTGAGTGCGACGCTCGGCTTTGCGCTTGATACCGCGATGTTCGGCTAGCGACGATGGCGCAACTTTGCCGCCCTCTTCGCCGCTGAGGCCAACAGCGCTGGCCACCGATCATCAAGGCGGCTGGTATCAAGCCGGAGTGGGCGCCATACTGACGGGCGCCATACCTAGCCCGATACTTGGCCGGATACTCGGGCCGGCATAGTTGAGTATTCTGCCAGCAACCGGCGAACAGGGAGCCCTGCAATGACCCTTCAGCGTAATCATATCGTCTTGGCTGCTGCTGCCTGTGGTGCGGCTGCCCTCGCGACACCTGCTTCCGCACAGACGAAATGGAACGAAATTCCCGCGCCCGCTGGAACGGAAGCGCTCGCGCGCACTTATCCCGCAGGTTACCGCACTGACGTGATCGACGTGCCGATCCGCGGCAACGACGGCGATCTCGAATACAAGATTCAGATGAAGGCCGGCAGCACGGTGGTCTACTCCTGGGAGGTCCGCAATCTGGCCAAACCCGAGGAGTTCTACACCGAGTTTCACGGCCACACCGAGCCGGTCGGCGGCCGCGGCGATCTGATGTTTTATGAGAAAGGGACAGGCGCCAAGGCACACGGAGCCTTGGTCGCTCCCTGGGAAGGCATTCACGGCTGGTACTGGCAGAACCAGAGCGCGGCGCCGGTCGTGGTGCGGTTGCGGCTCGCGGGCTTCTACGAGCTTGTTCCCGGTCAGGCTGGCCAGCCGGTCAAGGAATAGCCGCATGTCGACGCGGCGCACCGTCGTGGCCGGACTGATGGGGCTGCCGTTCGCGGAAGCGTTCGCGCAGGATGGCGCGCGGCCGAAGGAGTGGGCGACGCCGTTGGCGCTCGAGGGCGCGCCCAACCTGCATCAGGTGGAAAAGAACGTCTTCCGCAGCGCGCAGCCCGACGCGACCGGCTTCAAGGGACTCAGCACCACGCACGGAGTGCGCACCGTGGTCAGCCTGCGCGCTTTCAATTCCGATGAGCCCTTGGCGCGCGGGCTCGACCTCAAGCTCAAGCGTGTTCGCATCAACACCTGGAACATCGAACGCGAGGATGTGGTCGCCGCGCTGCAGGACCTGCGCCGCGCAAGCCGCGACGCGCCCGTGCTGCTGCATTGCCAGCATGGCGCCGACCGCACCGGCATGATCAGCGCGCTCTACCGCATTCTTTACCAGGGCTGGAGCAAGGACGCGGTGCTCGACGAGATGCAGAATGGCATGTTTGGCTATCATGCGGTCTGGGGCAACATTCCGCGCTTCATCAGACGCATCGATGTCGAAAACTTGCGCCGCGATGTCGGTGTGCCCTGATGGGAGCGGCGACGAACCATCAAACAAATACATCCCGGGAGGTTCGACATGCCAAGGACAGCACCGATCTCTGCTATGATCTTGGCTGCGCTCTTTGCGTTGCTGGCATCGTTCGCGGGGGCGGCCGACTATCCGACACGCCCGGTGACAATGGTGTTTGGATTTGCGCCGGGCGGGCCGAGCGACGTGGTGGCGCGGCTGGTTGCGCGCAAGCTCGAGCAGGTGATCGGCCAGCCGGTCGTGGTCGAGAACCGTCCCGGCGCGGGCGGCAATGTCGCGGGCGAGATGGTGGCGCGCGCGGCACCTGACGGCCACACGCTGCTCCTTGGCACCAACGGCATTCTGGCGACCAATGTCAGTCTCTATAAGAAGATCGGCTTCGACCCGGCCAAGGACTTCGCGCCGATCACACTCGTCGGCGCGCAAGCTAACGTGATCTACGTCAATCCTACTCTGCCGGCGCGCACACTTGCCGAGCTCGTTGCCTTCGCCAAGGCCAATCCGGGCAAGATCAACTATGCCTCGGGCGGGCATGGCACCGCTGCGCACCTTGCCGGCGAGCTCCTGAAGGCGGAGGCCAAGATCGACATCGTGCATGTGCCCTATCGCGGGACCGGTCCGGCGCTGCAGGATGTGCTGGCCGGCCATGTGGCCGTGGGCATATCGGCGGTGGCGCCGGTTGGCGAGCACATCAAGAATGGCACGTTGCGACCGCTCGCGGTCACGACACTCACGCGCACTGCGCTCCTGCCTGACATCGCCACGGTCGCCGAGCTGGCGATCCCGGGTTACGAAGCGACCACCTGGCACGGCCTGGTGGCGCCGGCCGGCACGCCGTCGGAGATCGTAACGACACTCCACAAGGCGACAATGACGACGCTCACGGACCCGGAGGTGCGCAAGTCGCTTACCGACCTCGGCGTCGATGTCGCCGGCAATACCCCGGCGGAGTTCGGAGCCTACATCCGGGCCGAGATTCCCAAGTGGGCGGCGATCGTGAAAGCCTCCGGCGCGTCCCTCGATTGAGAGTGGCAGCTTCTTGTCGGACGGTCAGGCGCCATGTGGTGCTACATCATGTCATGAGAAGATGATATGAGGCGCTTGGCAGCGCGGGTGCGCCGGGGTCGGGCGCGCGCCATGCCGGCGAGGGAGTTTTTGCAATGCATATCGCGATCGTCGCCGGCATCGGCCTCGTCGTGCTGGCGGTGTTCTTTTTCGTGGCCAGCCTGATCGGGAAGGGCGGCCCGAGTGGCGCCTACGTGTTTATCTGGGTGTGGCTGGTTGTGTCGATTGCCAATGGCACATACGGCGTGGCGCGCGCCGGCATTCCGCTGCTCAACGAGCTGGGCGCCTTCATTCCGATCTTCGGCATTCCGGTGTTGATTGCGTGGTATCTTGCATTCAAATACGGAGCCGGGCGTTAGGGACGGCCATGCATCCATTTGCTCGTTTCAAGCGCGGACATCTGCACCTCAGGCGGGTGGAGGCTTTCAGCGATGGCGTCTTCGCCATCGTGGTGACGCTGCTGGTGCTGGAGCTGAAGCTGCCGCCGCTCAAGGACCACGCCAGCGTCAGCGAGCTGGCTCACCAGCTCGTCGAGCTGGCGCCCAAATTCCTGAGCTGGCTGATCAGCTTCATCATTGTCTGCAAGTTCTGGCTCAATCACCACCACGTGCTCAATCTGGCGCATCACGCCGACTACGGGCTGGCGTGGCTCAACTCGCTGTTTCTGATGGGCCAGGCCTTCATCCCCTTTCCAACAGCGATGATGGGCGAACACCCCACTAACTCGCTGGCGGTGAGCATCTTCGGCGTAGTGTTCGCCGTGAATACGCTCATGTTTATTGCGCTGCAGCGCTATATCGTGCGCAACCTCATCAAGCCCGAGCTTGCGCCCGCGCAGGATCCGCGCGCCCTTATCAAGGGGTTGGTCGGGCCGGCGTCTTATCTGCTTGGTGCGACGGCTGCTTGGCTCAGCGTCCATGCCGCCCTGGTGATCTATCTGCTGACGCCGCTGTTCTACATCACGCCACCGGAGTGGCATGGCAAAACGCAGCCTGAAGCGAACGAGAAGAAACCGTGAGTGGAGGTGGGGGAGGTTACCTAGTCCCCCGCCGACGCCAATTGGTCGAGGTCAGTGGGGTGGCTGAGCTGGCCCGACTTGATGCGGTGGGCATCCTCGGCGAGGCGCAACCAGGAGACCGCGAGCGTGGCCCAAAGCGGCCTGTCCTGCTCGTCCTTGTCAGCTTCCGCCATACGCAGGCAGTCTTCGGCGTTGTTGCGATAGTCTTCAATGTCACTCATCGCCTGGTACTCCCTTCCGCACGCGACTGTTACGACCAGCGACTACGGGATGCTATGCGGTTAACGGTACTATTGTCGAGATTGTCCTAGACACTCCTAGGGCACGAACGAGGCGAAAACACGGTCAGATCGCGGCGCGCTGAAGAGGTAATACAAGACCTATGAACAGCAAGGACATCATCATGGTCCACAGTTCGGACCTGCATGTGGACCATGATTATACGGCTCGCCTCCATGGCGGGGACGGAACTGCAGGCTTGGCGTGTGTCCTTCATGCGGCTCGCGCAGTTGGTGCGGACGTTGTGCTGCTTGCGGGTGACACGTTCGAAAGCCATCGCCTGCCACAACACGTTCTCGATCGGACCGCGAGCGTGATCGCGGCGGCCGGCCTGCCGGTGGTCCTGTTGCCGGGGAACCACGATCCGGCGATCCCGGAGGCGGTGTTTCGGCGTGGCATGCTGGCCGCGGTCGACAACCTGATGGTGCTTGGCGTTACCCATCCCGAGGCCGTCGATCTGCCCCACCTTGAGCTGGAGATCTGGGGCCGCGCGCATCTCGACTACGGCGACATGGTGCCGCTCGAGACGGTGCGGCCGCGTTGCACGCGCTGGCAGATCGCGGCTGCGCATGGGCACTACGATCCTGCCGTCGACCGCAGCGTGGTGCCGCGTCCATCCTGGCTGATCAATGACGATGAGATCGCTGCCACCGGTGCCGACTATGTGGCGCTCGGCCACTGGAACCGCGCCGTGAAGGTCAGCAGCGGGCCGGTGGCGGCTTATTACTCGGGCTCGCCCGAATACGCCGGGACCGTCAATGTGGTTCGCCTCACCCGTTCAGGCCAGGTGCTGGTGGAGCGAATGGAGCTTGATATTCCGCGCGAGGTCGAACCCGTCTACGTGCCATGAACACGTGCCATGACGGCGCTGATGCGGCGGCTTGACGCTGGTATTGCGCTACGAGACTGAAGATAATTGCCCGACGGGACGGGAGGAAATACCGGGAGGAAACATGGTGCGCGGAATCAAAGCTTCGCTGCTGTTGCTGCTCGCGTTTACCGTGGCGCAGGAGGCGGCGGCGCAGGACCGGCTCAAGATCGCAGTCGGCGGCCGCGGCATTGGTGAGACCTTCGTCACCGAGGTTGGCGACAATGCCGGGCTGTTCCGCAAGCACAACCTCGCGCTCGACATCTTCTATACCGACGGTGGCGGCGAAACCCAGCAGGCGGTGATCTCGAACAGCGCCCAGATCGGCGTGGCCTCGGGCTTTCTTGGCGCCATCGGGGTATTTGCCAAAGGCGCGCCGATCCGGATCATCGGCGGCTCGTATACCGGCGGCAGCCAGGTCTTCTGGTATGTCCCGGCAAGCTCGCCGATCAAGCGCGTGCAGAATCTCGACGGCAAGACGGTCGCATATTCGACCAGCGGATCCTCGACGCATGCGGGTGCGCTGGCGCTGCAGAAGCAATACAAGCTCAACTTCAAGCTCACGCCAACCGGCAACGCGGCCGCCACCATGACGGCGGCGATGAGCGGGCAGGTGGACGCTGGTTGGGCCGGTGCACCATTCGGTGTGGCCGAGCTCGAGGCCGGCAAGACCCGCCTGATCATGAAGTCGTCGGAAGCGCCGGACTTCGACAAACAGACCGGCCGGGTAATCGTTGCCAATGCGGACGAGCTGAAGGCGCGGCCCGATGTGTTCGTGCGCTACATGCGCGGCTATCGCGAGTCACTGGCCTGGATCTATTCGACGCCGGAGGGGCTCAAGGCCTATGCGGCGTTTGCCAAGCTCCCCGAGGAGACCGCGCGGCGAGCGCTCAAAGAGTTTCTGCCGCTCAGTGCCGTCGATCCCGACCGCGTCTCGGGCGTCGATGAGGTCGTCGCCGACGCGATCGCCTTCAAGTTCATCACCGCGCCTTTGACGCCGGCGCAGCGCGCGGAGCTCATTCGCGTTCCGCCACCGAAGTAAGTCGAGGTAATGACGCCGATGACGCATCGAAGCCTGTTCGCGAGCGTCGTGTTGCTGGCGGCCGTCACCGGCGCGCATGCGGACGACGTCGCCGATTTCTACAAGAGCAAGACGTTCACGATCGTGGTCGGCCACGAGGTCGGCACTGGCTTCGACATTTATTCGCGCGTGCTGGCGCGCCACATCGGGCGCCACATACCAGGCAACCCAAGCGTGGTGGTGCAGAACATGGTGGGTGCCAGCGGCGTCACGCCGGCCAACTGGCTCTACAACGTGGCGCCGAAGGACGGCAGCGTGATCATGACCTTCGTGCACACGGCCGCGCTCGAGCCGATCTTCGGGAACGGCGCGGCGCGGTTCGATGCCGCCAAGCTCACCTGGGTCGGCAACATGGACGAGGGCGTCGGCATCTGCGGCGTCTCGCCTGCCTCCGGCGTCGGGACGTTCGAGGACTTGCTGACGAAGGAGGTCCCGTTCGGCTCGACCGGTGCCACCGGCCCGCTCGGCAAATATGCGCTCGCGGTCAAGAACCTGCTCGGCGCCAAGATCAAGCTGGTGGCGGGCTATCAGGGCTCCGCCAGTGTCAAGCTTGCGATCAACCGCGGCGAAGTGCACGGCATCTGCGGGCTGTCGATGTCGAGCGTGACCTCGCAATGGCGCGACGAGGTGCAATCGGGCGCCTTCAAGGTGATCCTGCAGCTGAGCGGCAGGCCGCATTCGGCCCTCGCTGGCGTGAAACACGTCGATCGCTATGCCAAGACCGCCGACGACGAACAGGTCTTTGGCCTGATCTTCGGGGCCCAGGCACTCGGCCGCATCTATGGCTCGACGCCCTCGATTCCGGCGGAGCGCAGAAACGCGCTGCGCGCAGCTTTCATGGCCACCATGAGCGATCCGCAATTCCTGAGCGACGCCGTCAAGAGCCAGATCGATGTCAATCCAATGAGCGGCGCCGAGGTCGAAGCTTTCATCGCGCGCATGGCTTCGTCGTCGCCCGAGGTGGTGGAGCGGGCGCGGCGTGCGACCCGGGCCGACTAGTGCTCCGTTTCCGAAGTTCGTGATACGTCTCTGTAGGAACTTCAAATCGGCGGCACTGTGGCAACAGCTTGCGGCAACAGCTTTAAGGTGAGGTCAGCATGAAAGTCCTTTCGACGCTGTGCACGATGATGCTGGCGACGCCGGCCATCGCCGACGAGGTTGCCGACTTCTACAAAGGCAAGACCTTCACGATCGTGGTTGGCCATGAGGTCGGCACCGGTTTCGACATCTACGGCCGCACGCTGCAGCGTCATCTCGGCCGTTACATCCCCGGCAATCCGGTCGTGGTGGTGCAGAACATGACCGGTGCGAGCGGCATCAACGCCGCCAACTGGCTCTACAATATTGCGCCCAAGGACGGCACGGTGGTCGCGACCTTTGTGCACACGGTGCCGTTCGAGCCGCTGATGGGCAACAGCGCTGCCAAGTTCGAGGCCGCAAAGTTCACCTGGATCGGCAACATGGAGGAGAGTGTCGCGGTCTGCGGCGTGTCGAAGGCCGCCGGCATTGCCAGGTTCGATGAGATGCGCAGCAGGGAAGTCATCTTCGGGGCGACGGGCGCGACCGGCCCGTTGGTGAAATCGGCGCTCGCGGTGAAGAACCTGCTCGGCGTCAAGATGAAGGTCGTTTCCGGCTATCAGGGCTCTGCCAGCGTCAAGGTCGCGATCCAGCGCGGCGAGGTGCACGGCATCTGCGGTTTGCCGATGTCGACCATCACCTCGTTCTGGCGCGACGACTATCAGGCGGGCAGCTTCAGGCCGATCATCCAGCTTTCCGGCAGCAAGCAGGCCGAGCTCAAGGACATTCCGCACGTCGACGACTACGCCAAGACAGAAGACGACCGGAAGGTGTTCGGCCTCATTTTCGGCACCCAGGCGCTTGGCCGCATCTATCTGTCGCCGCCCGCGATGCTGGCGGCGCGCAAGGCGGCGCTGCGCAAGGCCTTGCTCGACACCATGAAGGACCCTGAGTTCATCGCCGACGCGACCAAGACCCAGATCGACATTTCGCCGATGACGGGCGAGCAAGTGGAGGCCTTCATCGAGCGGCTGTCATCGGCTTCGCCGACGGTGATCGAGCGCACCAGGCAGGCGTTCAAGAGCGATTGAGCCGACCGTGCTGCAGAGGCGGTCAGCGCTGTTCACGGCCGTTGCGCGTTCATCCCGGTTTGCTGGGACGAAGCTGTGCTCTCGGCCGGCATCGATGGTGCAAAACCAGTCAGCTTGAACGACAGTTCGTCGGTCGCGACGGAAAAACGGCGGAGCTCATCACGTGTGAGCGAATACAAGGGCTCCCAGGGCGGCACGCGCGCAGCGGCTTCTACCAGCTCAATGCTGACACCCATTTCGATCGTATAGCGTGCGAGCGAAGCGAGATCGCGCTGGACCAGGCTGACTTCATTGGCAGTATATTGATTCTCGAGCGAGCGCTTTCTCTTGCTCCCGAGCCATATCTGGTGAACGAGTATACGTGCTTCAGCGGGCACGAAACGATGCACGCCCCCGATCAGGATAAACGCGCACATCGATTCGCAATCAGCCTTCGATGATAAGGTCGAATGCGACACGGTGCCGTCCGGGCACATGACCTTGCTTGTCTGTCCCACGGTCGTCGCCATCCCGCGACGGCGGATTGCGCGACCGAATTCCAGCGACGACAGCACGGACCCGCCCTCCGAATCGAGCACAATCAGCGCCCCGCGCAGATCGCTGCTGCCAGCAAACGCCTCGAAATCAGCCGCGGTCGCTTCGGTCACGGGGCCAGCCGCCGAGATCCAAACTCGGGTGGGCTGGGCGCCACACGAGGCCACGTCCGTGTTCCATTCAAACCGCATCGTTGCTGATTTGGTTTGACCATTCGCAGCCGATGCAGCGTTGACAAACAAGATCAGGCAGGCGGCCACCAGTGCCGCGCATTCAACAAAATATGATTTCACTCCGACCCCTTCCCCCAATCCGGCCCCGGTTCCCGTTTCACTATGTGGAGCCGCGTCTCCGCGCGGATTTAGCGAAGCAGGGAACCCCTGTCTGCACCCACAAGGTAAATCGAATAGGCGCCGCCGGTCCAGAGTTATTGATCGGCTGTTCCCAAGACAAAATTCCTGATCGACGAACACAATTCGACCACGCGACTGAAATTCCAGGTCGGAGTTCCAAGGCTGGAACTCTGCCGCGCAGCTGATGCTCTAGCCTGCGTGCCACATACGCCAAGGCCTTGCGCACCAGCGCTACTACTCGTTCCCGCCCGGCTTGCCGGGAATCTCCTTGGCGTTCGCGGGCTGGATCGCACGTCGCACCGGCTCGCGTAGCGCGAGCGGCGAGCCGATCACGGTCTCGCATCGCATCAGATCGGCGAGCGTCTTGGTAGGCGAGGTATGCCAGGTCACCAGCACCTGGTTCGAGGCGCTGATATTGCCGACCCAGTTGAAGTCGCGCAGATCGGCCTGGAAGCTCGCGTTGAGCCCGAGCGCCTGGTCGATGACCAGGCCCCTGGCTCACGATGGTCAGGATGGTGCCGTCCTGTGGTGCCATGGCCGCTTGTATGCTGTCCAGGCAGCGGGCGAGCGCCGCCCGCCAAGCTGCCAAACGACATGCCAGAGGAGGATCAGCGCACGCGCTCGATGTGGACGGCCGTGGCGGCTCTCGCCGGCGCGGCCACCCTCGAGGTGTCAGCCGCCAGCCCCAGGATTGCGGAACGCTGTGGGGTCGAGCGCAACACCTATTACAAGCAGGCGGACTACTGCGTCCGCAGCCAGCAGGCGATCCGGTATTTCGGAAAATGCCGGCTGCTATATCCACGGCGAGGCGCGGATCAGGTTTGCGCTTCACATCCGCCGCCGCATCGACGAGCTGCTCCGGCTGGAGCGGGTGCCGGGCTGCCCGCGCTGAGCAGCCGGGCTGATACTGTGATATAATGGCGATTGAGTTCAGCCGGAACGTGATCTAAGACGGCGTCGCTGCCGCTCTAAGCGGTGGTGTCGCCAGGCGCTCGTAGCTCAGCTGGATAGAGCACCAGACTTCGAATCTGGGGGTCGGGAGTTCGAATCTCTCCGAGCGCGCCATCTAACAGGCGCTAGAACGCCTAAGAAGCCCAATAAAATCGGATACTTTTTGCCTTCCGTACTGTCCTGGGGTAGAGCCTTTGGCCCACATCGCGGCCTACATTTGGGCTCACAGGTTATTCACGGAAGGTAATTGATGAATTTGGTCATGCCGACCCGGCGCAATGGCTTCTGGATATTGCGTCGTCGCGTACCCAGGCGCTTCGGATCCAGAGAAGGGCGGTCGGGATGATACGGTTTATGTCAGGGTCACATCGTTGCTGTGCGTTGACTCACGGAAGTGCGTAGATCAGTGCGTCGGTGCTGTCATTGGTGGAACGAATAGCGGCGAGCCGATGTGCGTTTTGTGACCAGCCGATTCGGTAACCGACACTGCCGCGGATCGAAAACGAGGCAAGCCGTTGCATCGAGTTTCCAACGTCCCAGACATCGATCAGGGTGCGCCACCCGCCATGTGCAGTCTTCCCCCCATAGACGACGGCCAGCCGATCATCCCTCGGTGAGAACGACGCAAATAATGCTGTGAGATCGGACCAGCCGCCGGGGGCGAGGAGCACGCTCACTGAGCTCGTTCCGCAGATTGCGTCCGACAGATGCTCGCTGGGCGCAAGTTGACCGATCCGAACCGGCGCCCCGGCGATGACTCCGGGCAACAGCACGACGGCTTTGCCGTTGCGGCTTCGGACGCTCCCAAGATTGCTTTGCCCAACCTGACCCTGGGGCCGGCAGGTATCCGCCCGATCAAAGCCAGGTGGGCGATTGGGTTCTGATGCCGCGGCCGCGAGGCGAAAGATTCTCCGCTGAGAGGCATCGCCCGTGAGGATGGCGTCTCCATCCTCTGAAAACGACACGTCAAAAAAAGGACGGACATGCAGCACCTCGGTCGCGGTTGGCACATCGATGATGTGCGTGCCGCCAGTCAAATCCACAATGCGAACGCGAGGTGCGTTCGGCCCACACGGCGGCCTTGCCGCCATTGGCCGAGACGGAAACCTTGACGTCGGACACAAAGCCCTCGAGCGGCGCACGCCATGTTTCGCGACTCTCCGCAACATTGAATCCCGCAAGCATGACCTTTGTCTTGTCGTTGCGAAGCGGGCCGCCAAGCAACAGTGTGTTGCCATTCGGTGAAAGGCTGACCGTTGAAGTAATTGTCACCGCAATGTCCTGGATGGGCAAAGAGGCAACGCATCCGCCGTGTCGCGGGTCTTGGACAGACGACGAGCAGGAAGGGCCATCAAACCCAAGAGAGGGAGCGAGTTTGATCCAGGCGACTCCTGCGGTCACGCCGACCAGCACGACGAGTGCAAAGCCGATCACAAGTGGTCGCCGCAACGCCGAAGAGGTGCGGCGGCCTGCCCCGCCCGCGTCAGCCGTTCCGCCACCCGTTGATACCGCCATTCGGAAATGCTCGCTACATCTCGATTGAAGATCGATCACGACCGCTGCCAGCGACCATCGATCACGAATGGCGCAGCATCATGGCAGTAGTCGTCGCGGCGCACGGACGATATTAGACGAGTGCCGAGTTTCTTCGACAGCGTCGAGGACGATCGACACATAGGTGACGAACAGGGTTGAACGTGCGCTTACGTCTTGGCGGCCAAACTCACGCCCGGCGGGGGCTCGGCATTGTCCGGCACGAAGAAGTCCGGCGCCAGCGGCTGGCTCGGGTCGACCCGGTAGGTGTCAAAATCGCGTACCCCCTCGCCGGCGAGGAAGGTATCGTCGATCAGAAATCGGCCGCTGAAGCCTTTGGCCGGCTTCTGGAAGATCAAATGGGCGGCGTCGGCGAGAATCTCCGGCTTGCGCGACATGCGCATGATGGCGTCGCCACCGAGCAGATTCCTGATCGCCGCGGTCGCGATGGTGGTGCGCGGCCATAGCGCGTTGACCGCGATACCCTTGGGGCGCAGCTCGCCGGCGAGCCCGAGCACCACCATGCTCATGCCGAACTTGGCCATCGTGTAGCCGGTATGGGACGCAAACCATTTTTCCGCCATGTCGAGCGGCGGCGAAATCATCAGAATGTGCGGGTTTGCGGCTTTCTCCAGATGCGCGATGGCATGCTTGGACACCATGAAGGTACCGCGCGCGTTGATCTGATGCATCAGATCGAAGCGTTTCATGTCGGTCTGCGTGACCGGGGTGAGCGAGATCGCGCTGGCGTTGTTGACAACGATGTCGAGACTGCCGAAACGCGCCGCGGTCTGATCGATCGCGCCCTTGACCGCCGCCTCGTCGCGCACGTCGACCACCAGCGGCAGCGCCTGACCGCCAGCCTTTTCGATCTCCTCTGCCGCCGTGTAGATTGTGCCCTCGAGCGTGGGATGCGGGGATTTGGTCTTTGCGGCGATCGCGACATTGGCCCCGTCGCGCGCAGCGCGCAGGGCGATCGCCAGCCCGATACCGCGCGAGGCGCCAGTGATGAACAAAGTCTTGCCTTTGAGCGACATCAGGTCACCGTTTGCGTGCAAAAAACGCTTCGAACGCCGCCTTTGCTTCCGGTGAATGCAGGCATTCGCTGAAGATCTTGGCTTCCTGATCGATACGCGCCAGCAACTCGTCGGTCGCACCACGCATCAGGCCGCGCGACAGCGCGACCGCGCCCGGCGGCAGCGCCGCGATCTCGCGCGCGGCCTTCAGGGCCTCTGCGTCGACGTCCTGCGGAGCAACCACCATGTTGGCAATGCCAAAGTCCTTTGCGTGCGTTGCGTTGAGCGGATGGCCCATGACCAGAAACTCGAACGCGCGGCGATGGCCCATCAGCAGCGGAGCCAGCAAGCTCGAGGCGGCTTCCGGCACCAGTCCGAGGCTGACGAACGGGGTCGAAAAGCGCGCGTCCGTGCCGGCGACCACGAAGTCGCAATGGAGCAACATGGTGGTTCCGATGCCGACCGCGACTCCGCTCACCGCCGCCACCAGCGGCTTGCCGCAGCGAACGAGCGCGGGCAGGAAGCGCAACGCTGCGCGATTGAGGCCGCCCGAGCTCTGTGCCGCATTGAGAAAATCCGCCAGGTCGTTGCCGGCGGAGAACGCCCCGGGCACACCCACGATCAGCACGCAACGGACGGCGTCGTTGGCGGTCGCGCTTTCGAGCGCAACGGTCATCGCCTCATACATGGCGAGGGTGAGCGCGTTCTTCTTGTCGGGCCGGTTCATCCGGATGGTCCGGATGCCGCCCGCATCATTGACGATCACATGCTCGGTCATGAAATCATCTCTCTCAGCGCGTATTCGGTGGGCCGGATGACGACTTGGGTCAAAAGCGCCGGTCGCAGTTGTAACGAGCACTTCCGC
>Ga0209488_10000396_pt1 | contig 36104 bp, 35 predicted proteins | sample Rivendell_Oct201_8_FD_188349 | JGI IMG/M metagenome (GOLD analysis project Ga0209488, IMG submission 188349) | Vadose zone soil microbial communities from the Eel River Critical Zone Observatory, Northern California, USA -... | ecosystem: Environmental > Terrestrial > Soil > Vadose zone >...
GGGTCTCTCCAAAACCAAACTGGTCGAGACCATGGGCATCGTGCTCGGTCTTGAGGCACGCCGCATTCAGTTCACTCCCGACCTGATGCCCTCTGACATCGTCGGCAGCGAAGTGCTTGAGGAAAGCCCCGGCGGCAAACGCAGTTTCCGCTTCATTCCGGGTCCGATCTTCGGCCAGCTGCTCATGGCCGACGAAATCAACCGCGCGAGCCCGCGCACCCAGTCGGCGCTATTGCAGGCGATGCAGGAATTGCACGTGACTGTCGCCGGCAATCGTCACGATGTGCCGCGCCCCTTCCATGTGCTCGCAACGCAAAACCCGATCGAACAGGAAGGCACTTATCCCCTGCCGGAAGCCCAGCTCGACCGCTTTCTCATCCAGGTCGACGTCGACTATCCGGATCGCGACAACGAGCGCCGCATCATATTCGACACCACCGGCGCGGAAGAGAGCAAGCCGAAACAAACCCTTTCGTCCGATGACCTGATTGCCGCGCAGCGCCTGGTGCGCCGCCTGCCGATCGGCGAATCCGTGGTCGACGCCATCCTCAACCTGGTGCGCGCGGCCCGCCCGGGCCCGGAGACTGGCGACCTTGGCAAACTGATCTCTTGGGGCCCGAGCCCACGCGCGAGCCAGGCCTTGATGCTGGCCACCCGCGCCCGCGCCCTCATCGACGGACGGCTCTCGCCCTCCATTGATGACGTTCTCGACATGGCCGAGGCCGTGCTCAAGCACCGCATGGCGCTCACCTTTACGGCGCGCGCCGACGGCGAGACCGTCGAAGGCGTCATCGGCAAGCTCAAAGCGCGTATCGGATAACCCGAAATGGCGGCTCGGCGCGCTGACAAGGTTGAGGTCAAGGCAACCCAATATGCGGGCGGCGCAGCACGCACGCTCGCCGAAACCATTCCGCGCCTGATCCTGGAGGCGCGCCGCATTGCGGCAACCGTGATTCATGGTTTGCACGGCCGCAAGCGTGCCGGCCCCGGCGAGAGCTTCTGGCAATACCGGCGCTTCGTGTCGGGCGAACCCGCACGGCGCGTCGACTGGCGACGCTCGGCCCGTGACGGAATTCTTTATGTGCGCGAGCAGGAATGGGAAGCCTCCCATACGGTGTGGCTGTGGCCGGACCGCTCGCCCTCCATGGTGTTTCGATCCGAACTTGCCAAGGAATCCAAACTCGACCGCACATTGGTCATTGCTTTTGCGGTCGCCGAAGTGCTGGTCCACGCTGGCGAGCGGGTCGGCGTACCGGGGCTTCTGCGGCCGACCGGCAGCCGCAATGTGCTGGAGAAATTCGCCAACGCGATCATTCATGACCGCACGGAACGGGCGAGCCTGCCGCCGTCCTTTGCGCCATCAGGCCTGTCGGAAATGGTCGTTGTCTCTGATTTCTGGGCGCCGATCACCGACGTTTGCAAAACCCTGTCGCAGCTATCCTCCACCGGCGCCCACGGCCACGTCATACAGGTGGTCGATCCGGCCGAAGAGACATTTCCGTATTCAGGCCGCGTCGAATTCATCGAACCCGAAGGTGGCGAATCGATCACCGCCGGCCGCGCCGAAGCCTGGAAAGCGGAATACCATTCACTCGTCGCCAATCATCGCGCGGCGATCCGGGCTGAAACCGACAAGCGCGGCTGGAGCTTCGCGATCCACCGTACCGATCGGCCGGCGACGGAACTCCTGCTCGCGCTGCACGCGCGCATGAGCGCGCCGCCGCCGGGGGCCGCTACGAGCGGCCGCGTCCGGACATCATACCATTCCACGAGGCCCGCATGATGTCATGGCTCCCGCTTGGCTTTGCGCAGCCCTTGGTCCTGCTCGGACTCCTGAGCCTGCCGGTGCTTTGGTGGCTGTTGCGCATGATCCCGCCGCAGCCTCGTCGGATCGACTTTCCGCCGACGCGCTTGTTGTTCCAGATCAAGCCGAAGGAGGAGACGCCACGGCGCACGCCTTGGTGGCTCACTTTGTTGCGGCTCACGCTGGCCACGCTCGTCATCCTGGCGGCCGCAGGCCCATTGTGGAACCCGCCGCTTGAGGGAACGACATCGCGGGCTCCCATCGCGCTGATCATCGACGACAGTTTCGTGGCTGCGGGAACATGGGAAGCACGCATGCGCACCGCGGACGATCTGATCGGGCGAGCGGAGACCGACAATCGAGCCGTGACGCTGGTCCCGATGTCCGATCCAACCCGCGATATTTCATTCGAGACTGCGGGCGCTGCCCGCGTTCGCCTCAAGCAATTGCGACCGAAACCCCATGCGATCGAGCGATCCGACATGCTGGTGCCGCTCGGCCGTTTCTTGAGTGCGACACCCGATGTGGAGTTCATCTGGCTGACCGATAGCGTCGACCTCGGCGGCGGCAAGGAATTCGTGGAGGCATTGTCACGTGCGGTCGGTAACCGGACTATCACGGTGGTCGAAGGCGGCCTGCCTCCGGCGCGTTCGCTCGTGGCCGCGGAGAACAGTGCGGGCGCGCTCACCGTCAAGGTGCTGCGCTCGACAGCCGGATCGGTTTCCTCAGGCGTCGTGCGTGCCCTTGACCTCAAAGGCCTGCCGCTCGGCGATGCATCGTTTTCCTTTGGCCTGAGTGACACCGAAACCGATACTGAGTTGACGCTGCCGGTCGAAATCAGAAACGACATCGCCCGGCTGGAAATTACCGGCGAGGCTTCTGCGGGCGCTGTTCAACTGCTCGACAAGCGCTGGCGAAGACGCAGCATCGGCGTCGTCACGGGTGCCACGCTTGACAATTCGCAGCCGCTGCTCGCTTCGACCTATTATCTGACACGGGCGCTGAACCCATTCGCCGATGTGCGCCTCGCCGACCGCGGCTCACCGGCGCAAGCCGTCACCCAATTTCTCGACCAGCGCCTGCCCATGATGATCCTCGCCGACGTCGGCAATGTCGCGGAGTCGAAGGAACGTCTCACGCGCTGGGTTGAAGAGGGTGGCGTGCTGGTGCGCTTTGCCGGACCGCGGATGGCGGCCGGAGAAGACGACCTGGTTCCGGTGCGGCTGCGCCGCGGCGGACGCGTTCTCGGCGGCGCACTTTCCTGGGATCAACCGCAACAACTCGCCGCATTCTCGCGCGAGAGCCCATTCTTCGGCATGGCGGTGCCGAATGACGTCACGGTGAGCCGCCAAGTACTGGCAGAACCCGATTCGACGCTCAACGAACGCACCTGGGCAACGCTTGCCGACGGCACGCCGCTCGTCACCGCGCAACGACGCGGCAAGGGCATGATCGTTCTGTTCCATGCCACGGCCGACACGCGCTGGTCTGACCTGCCGTTGTCCGGCTCCTTCGTCGACATGCTCAAGCGCATCGTCGGGCTCGCAGGAACGACCGCAGCTGCGGATGCCGAGGGCGGCGGCAGTCGCAACAGTGTACGCGAAATGGTCCCGCCGACCCGCATTCTCGATGGCTTCGGCGTGTTCGGTCCACCACCGTCCAATGCACGTCCGGCTCCGACTGGATTTACCGGCCGCGCAACGTCCGAGCACCCGGCCGGCTTCTATGGACCGCCGGAAGGTCTTCTGGCGGTGAACGCCCTGGCACCGGCCGACCGGCTTGCGCCACTCGATATTTCCGCGCTCAATGCACGCAAGGAGGCCTATCGTATGAGCGAACCGCAAGACCTGCGCGGGCCAATCCTGCTCGCCGCATTGGTGCTTCTGGCGCTGGATGCCCTGGTTGTGTTCTGGCTTGCAGGTGGCATTAAACGCATGCTGCGCGGCCGGCCGCGGCCAGCCGCTGCAGCGATCGGACTCGCTGTCCTGGGAAGCACCTTGTTGCTTGGAACATCGCAAGGATCGTCGCCGGCATGGTCGCAAGAAGCGAACCAAGAACTGACGCAAAACCTGCCCACGATTCTCGCACAGCCCCGGCAGCAGCAGCCTGCTCAAGCCCCCGCCAAGGAAAATGCCCAGGGCGAGGAGGCCGCGATGCAGTCGACGCTGCACACGCGGCTTGCTTATGTGCTTTCCGGCGATGCCGAGGTCGATCGCATCACCAAAGCCGGACTGCAAGGACTCACGATGTTCCTCGCGCAGCGTACCGCGCTCGAAGGCGGCGATCCCGTCGGCGTCGACCCGGGCCGCGATGAACTCGCGTTCTTTCCGATCATCTACTGGGCCATTGTGCCCAGTGCGCCGAAACCGCCGCGCGAGGCGCTCGAACGCATCGACGCCTACATGAAGCAGGGTGGCACGGTGCTGTTCGATACGCGTGACGCCATCGAAGCGACGCCAGGCCCCGGTGGCGCTGCGCGTTCGCCCGGCATGCTGGCGCTGCGCAATATCCTTTCATCGCTCGACATCCCGGAACTTGAGCCGGTTCCGAAGGACCACGTGCTGACGAAAACGTTCTATTTGTTGAAGGACTTTCCCGGTCGCTTCTCGACTGGGCAGCTCTGGGTCGAGGCCTCGCCTGTTGAGAACGTCGACGATCAGCCGAGCCGGCCGGCACGCGCGGGCGACGGCGTATCTTCGATCCTGATCACTTCAAACGATATGGCGGGAGCATGGGCGATCAGGCCCGATGGTCAAGCCATGCTGCCGATTTCGGCCGGCGAACCGCGCCAGCGCGAATTCGCCTTCCGGGCCGGCGTCAACATCGTGATATACACGCTCACCGGCAACTATAAGGCCGACCAGGTTCATATCCCGGCGTTGCTCGAGCGGCTCGGACAGTAGCGAATGGCGAATAGCGAATGGCGAATAGGGAATTGTGGTGTGAATCGATGAAAGTCCAGCGGTCTCGGTCGACTCCCTCTCCCCTCTGGGGAGAGGGCTGGGGTGAGGGGGAACGGACTCTCAGCAGGCCTTGGCCCCCCTCACCCTAACCCTCTCCCCAAAGGGGAGAGGGAACAGACCGAGTTTGTTAGCATGCTATCGGCCCGCACGAGGAGACCACATTGAACTTTGGCATTTCGTTTTCCCCGCTCGTACCTGACTACGTGATGTGGGCAGCACTCGTTATTGCGATCTTCCTGGCCGCGCTCCTTATCCTGGTCCGGGCGCGCGGCGCATGGGTGCGCATTACTGCAATCACCTTGTTCGTGTTTGCGCTCGCCAACCCCTCGCTTACCCGCGAGGATCGTGATCCGCTGACTTCGGTTGCCGTGGTGGTGGTGGATAAAAGTCCAAGCCAGGAATTTGGCGATCGCACCAAGCAAACCGAAGCGGCGCGCGCTGAGCTTTCAGAGCGCCTCGGCAAGATTCCCGGCATCGAAGTGCGCTTCGCCGAAGCCGGCCAGGCCGACGGCGAAAATGACGGCACGCGACTGTTCAACGCCCTGTCGGCGGCTTTATCGGACGTGCCGCACGATCGCATTGCCGGCGCCATCATGATCACGGATGGGCGCGTGCATGACGTGCCGGCCGATGCATCGGCATTGGGCTTTGCGGCTCCTGTCCATGCCCTGATCACCGGTTCCCGCAATGAGCGCGACCGCCGTGTCGTATTGGTGACGACGCCGCGCTTCGGTATCGTCGGGCAATCGCAGACCATCTCCTATCGGGTCGAAGACCAGGGCGTGCCTGCCAGTGTCTCTCAAATCACTGTGCGGCGAGACGGCGAAACCGTCGACTCTCGCACGGTGCGTGTCGGCCAGGAGGTTGCGGTCAGTGTGGTGATCGCGCATGCGGGGCCCAACATCGTCGAGATCGAGGCGTCCCCGCTCGACAATGAGATTACGCTCGTCAACAACCGTGCGGTCGTGTCGATCGATGGCGTACGAGACAAATTGCGCGTGCTGCTCGTCTCAGGCGAGCCCCATGCGGGCGAACGCACTTGGCGTAACCTTCTCAAGTCCGATGCTGCCATCGACCTTGTGCACTTCACCATTCTGCGGCCTCCGGAAAAGCAGGACGGCACGCCGATCAACGAACTCTCACTGATCGCCTTCCCGACCCGCGAATTGTTCCAGCAGAAGATCAATGAGTTCCAGCTCATCATCTTCGATCGCTATGCGCGCCAGGGCGTGTTGCCGATCATCTATTTCGACAATATTGCGCGCTATGTGCGGGCAGGCGGTGCCGTGCTGGTCGCAGCCGGCCCCGACTATGCGAGCCAGACGAGCCTGTGGCGCACGCCGCTCGAAAGCGTCCTGCCCGCCGAGCCAAGCGGACGCACCACCGATGTGCCGTTCCGCGCTGGCCTTTCGGAACTCGGCAAACGCCATCCGGTGACGCGCGGATTGGAGGGGGCCGACGAGGACCCGCCACGTTGGAGCCGCTGGTTCCGCCTGGTCGACGCGCGCACCACCAAGGGCACGTCGGTGTTGGAGGGGCCGGGAAACAAGCCGCTTCTGGTGCTGTCGCGCGAGGGTGAAGGCCGCGTCGCCCTGTTATTGTCCGACCACATCTGGCTCTGGGCGCGCAACTACGAGGGGGGCGGCCCCCATCTTGACCTGTTGCGGCGGCTATCGCATTGGGCGATGCGGCAGCCTGATCTCGAAGAAGAAGCGCTACGCATATTCGTGCGCGGACGCGATCTCACCGTGCAGCGCCAGACCATGGCCGACACAGCCGATGAGGTGACGCTGACGACGCCAACCGGCAAGACCCGCACGCTGCAACTGACACAGGCGCAACCCGGCGTCTGGCGCTCGACGATCGAAGCCAATGAACTTGGGCTTTGGCGCGCCACGGACGGCAAGCTCATGGCGCTCGCCAATGTGGGCCCCGCCAATCCCCGCGAATTCACCGAGGTCACGTCGACCACGGAAATGGTCGGCCCGCTCGTCAGTGCAACAGGCGGCGACGCGGTGCGTATCGAGGACAATGCCGGCGTGCGGCTCCCGCGCATTGTCGGGGTACGCGGCGACACTTATCGGGGCGACGACTGGATCGGTCTCAAGATCCGCGAAGCCAGCGTCGTGCGTGGCATCGGCGTGTTGCCGCTCTTTGCCGGCATGTTGGGGCTTCTGCTGCTGGTTGGTGCGCTTGCTGCCACTTGGGCCCGCGAAGGTCGGTAAACAATGCGGCTGTCCTTGCTCCGTGTGAGCCGCTGACCCATCGGCATACTCGGTGTGACTCCCTCTCCCCTTCGGGGAGAGGGAGTCACACCGAGTTCGCTTCAATCCGGCCTTCTTACTTCTTCTCCATTATTTCATCCGCCGCATCCATGAATTCGTCATTTGGCTTCTTGCGGCAGTAATCGCTGATCTTCTCGCTGGCCTCTTTGATCTTGTCGAAATCGACAATGGCCGGATCGTCTTCGTCGGAATAGTAACCCGCCAGCCATGTCACGATTGCGAAGGCATGTTCAGCGCTGGTCTCGATGAACTGTTTGCAAGTCATTTTCGTGAGGTCGATCTTTTGAGCATGCGCTGGCGACGCAGCAAACAGAAATGCTGTGGCCATGATGGCGATGAGTTTATTCACGGCGCTATGTCCTCGTGTTCTGGCTTCTAGTGCGACTAACTTGCAGCAGGATCGCATGATCGCTTGTCGCAGCCAAGGCCAATTGCTTACGCCCGAGCAATTTCGTCGTCCGGCAGGACCAATCCTGACACGCCCTCGGCACCGCCTTCAACCAGTTCACAGACGAGCAGGCGCGCCTTGTCCACCGGCCCGGGCATCTCGATCCTGCGGCCGGGCACACGTTTAAACCCGCATCGCGAATAATAGGATTCGTCTCCGACGAGAACAACAAGGCGATGACCTTTGGCACGCGCTTGCGCGAGCGAACGGTCGATCAGCTTTTTTCCGATCCCGCGGCTGCGGAACGGAGGCTCCACCGTCAGCGGACCAAGCAGTAGCGCCTTTGTTTCACCGATCCGGATCGGGGTCAGCCACACTGACCCCACCAGCAAAGTCCCAACGCGCGCCGTAAAGGACAGGTCAAGCCGATGCTCGGCGCCTTCGCGGATTCGATAGGCCGTCTTGGCCATGCGGCCGGGCCCAAAGGTACGCTCGTGCAGACGCCCAACCGCGACAGCGTCGTCGCGTGTTTCCGGCAGGATCGCGAGGGAGAGATCGTTCATTAGAAAAAGCGCGAACCGTTTAACGGTTCGCGCCTGTCATCCGATGCTTTGCTATAGCTTACTGCGCGAAGCAGTAGAACAGGCCGCCGCCGCCGGTGGCGACGAGATCCGGCTGCGAACAGCTGCGCGACATATGCGACGAGACCCAGGACTTCTGGTACACGGTGTCGGCGATGCCTTCACGGTCGGCGTGGCCCAGCATGGCGCTGCCGAAGGTGCTGCTCGTCCAGTTGTTGCAAGTCAGGTTGAGATTGCCCGGGAAAGCCTTGCCTTCCAGGTCGGAGCCCGTCAGCATGTCATGCATGTTGGGCGTGTCGCCGCGCAATTTAACGGGATTGCCCTTTTCATCCATAATATTCGCGCGGGTGACCTTGTTGTTGTCGCTGTGCAGATCGGCGACGCTGGTGGCGACGACAGTGCCCTTGGCATTCTGCCAGGGGCCGTTGCCGATACGGTCGCGCGCATTGACGGCGCCGCCCTGGGCTCCCGCGTTCGTGCTCAAATAGGCGCGCCAAGTCTTGGCGCCGGCACCAGCCGCAGCGGCGAGCTGCTGGCAGTGCTGGTCGGCGCCTGCAAGGCCGCCGAGGTCCGCGCCTTTGCCGGAGCCGACGCTGGTGACGAAGAAAGACATATTGTTCTGCTGGGCCTCGACGCTTCCGCCGAGAGGCAGCACCATGACGGCCGCAGCCGCGAGCATGGCAAAACGCATTGTTACATTCATTCCGATTCTCCAGGTTGGGATTCGACGCTTCAGGTTACAGAAAAATCCCCCGCGAAACGCCGCGGGGAACTGTCGTACAGTACAGTTACGAAAAAGTTACGACCCGATTATAACAAAACCACGCCGGACTTCCTAGGGCGACGTGGCTTTGCGACGTGGCTTTGAGTTCCTCGGCACCTGCGTGCCCGATGGAAACTCTTACTGCGCGAAGCAGTAGAACAATCCATTACCGCCGGTGGCGACGAGATCGGGCGCGCTGCAGCTGCGCGACATATGGGTCGCGTTCCAGGAACGCTGGAAGACGGTGTCCGCGCCGCCACGGCGGTCGATGTGACCCAGCATGGCACTGCCGAAAGTGCTGCTCGTCCAGTTGTTGCAGGTCAGGCCCATGTTGCCCGGCCACGCATTGCCTTCCATGTCCGAACCCGTGAGCGCGTCATGCCAGTTCGGCGTAGATCCGACGCCGGAGATCACGTTGCCGCGCTCGGTCAGCGAATTGGCTTGGCCGAGCTTATTGTTGTCGCTGTGCAGGTCCGCGACGCTGGTCGCGATCACGGTGCCCTTGAAATTCTGCCAGGGACCGTTGCCGATGCGATCACGCGCATTGGTGGGGCCGCCTTGCGCATTCCCACTCGTGCTCAGGTAGGCCCGCCAAGTCTTGGCTCCAGCGCCGGCCGCCGTGGCTAGCCGCTGGCAATAGGCATCAGCGCCCGCAAGGCCGCCCAGGTCGCCGCCCTTGCCGGGCCCGATGCTGGTGACGAAGAAGGTCATGTTGGGGGCCTGTGGCTGCTGGGCCATGGCGGTCGAACTCAAGCCCGCGAGCATCGCTGCTGCAACAATCGACAACCGAACCAATTTGTTCATCTCTTCTTTCCTCCCGTTGAACACACCCGCGGTTCATCTGTTCCCACGAGCCATCCAGCCGCGGACTGCCCCACGACCTGATCAATCCAGCCTAGCACGAAAATCCTGCTCGCAATTGATAATAGCGCATCCTGGTTTGCGACTTGCCGCCGCAACCAGCACCTGCTCGTTTCGAGGCGTTTGGAGTCCCGCCTTCACGGCGGCTTCGCCGCGGGGGGGCTCCGCCGTAGGCGGCGCTTTCTTCGAAGTCTCGCGGGCGGAAAGAAAGGCCGCGTAAACGCGGAACTCCAAACCCCTACCATCGCTCCCTCATCGGCGCCCCGCCCATGATCTCGATGATGCGCGCGCGGGTGGCTGCCGTGGTGTCATTGGGCAATTGGTCGAGCGCAAAGAATCCATGCGCAATGATTTCGTAATTGGGAACGGGTTCGCCGATCTGCCGAAATTCCGGGACCACGAACACCGCCACGTGGTCCCGGCGCGACACCCGATCATTGAAGAAAATGCCATGCAGACGGGGTGGCGCCATGGGCTCGATATTGCCCTCTTCGCGCAGTTCCCGGATCAAAGCGTCGACGATGGTCTCCCCCGGTTCGACCCCACCGCCAGGCAGATGCCAGCCCCGAATATAGCTGTGCTGCACCAGGAACACGCGCCGGCGCTCATCCACCACCAGGGCACGTACGCCGAGCGTCATGCCGCGCGAAAAGCGCCAGTAAAAGTGAAACAGGCGCCGTATAAGCGGTTCGCCGGCCTCGCGCACGGCCGACAGAATTTTCTTGATCAATCCCTGCAATTCCCGCCCATGGCTGTTCGCGACAATGCCTGTTCGAGGCGTTTGACGCTTGTCACAAGACCTCAGATATTGTTTAGAATACTTCTAATTATTATGTCCATCTCGGATGATATTAGAAAGATCAATGAGGGTTGTGTGAAGCGGTTTGCCGATCTCAGTGAACAGGAAATCCTCGCCTTGGCGATTTCCAACGAGGAGGAAGATAGCCGCATCTATCGCGGCTTTGCGGAAGGGCTGCGCCAGCCCTACCCTGCCTCGGCCAAAGTCTTCGACCAGATGGCGGACGAGGAAGTACGCCATCGCACCATGCTGTTCGACCTCTATCGCGCCAAGTTCGGCGAATATCTGCCGCTCATCCGCCGCCAGGATGTCAAGGGATTTATTGCCAAGAAGGCGCTCTGGCTGATGCAGCCGCTCAACCTCGACGAGGTGCGCAAATACGCCGAAGGCATGGAATTCGAGGCCGCGCGTTTCTACCGCCGCGCCGCGGAGGCGGCGCGCGATGCATCGGTCCGCCAGCTTTTGATTGGACTTGGCGAGGCCGAAGTCGAGCATGAAGGTCTCGCCCATAAACTGGGCGAACAGATATTGACCAAAAGCGCACGCGCCAAAGAGGACGAGACCGCCCGGCGCATGTTCCTTCTGCAATATGTGCAGCCCGGCCTTGCCGGCCTCATGGATGGCTCGGTATCGACGCTGGCCCCCTTATTTGCCGCCGCCTTTGCGACCCACAATACATGGGAGACATTCCTGGTCGGCATGGCGGCTGGCGTCGGTGCCGGCATATCGATGGGCTTCGCGGAGGCCGCCTCCGACGACGGTTCGCTCACCGGGCGCGGCGCACCGTGGCTGCGCGGCACGGTCTGCGGGGTGATGACCACCATCGGCGGGGTGGGCCATACGCTGCCCTACCTGATCCACGATTTCTGGGTGGCGACCATTCTTGCCGTCTTTGTAGTCGCGGTGGAACTCGTGGCGATTTCCTATATCCGCTATCGATTCATGGACACGCCATTTCTCTCGGCCGCCTTCCAGGTCGTGCTCGGCGGAACGCTGGTGTTTCTGGCCGGCATCTTCATCGGCAGTTCGTAGGAGGGAAATTGGGGACAGACCCCTGTTTCGTGAAACAGGGGTCTGTCCCCAATTTCCCATTTAAGGGATCATGGCAGCATTCGTACTGGCGCATTTGTCGGACGCTCATCTGGCGCCTTTGCCGCGACCGCGCCTTGGCGAACTCGTGGGCAAACGAGTAATCGGCTACATCAACTGGCGGCGCAAACGTCATCGTATCCATCGCAGCGACGTGCTGGCGCGCATCGTCGGACATCTCAAATCGCAGGTACCCGACCACATCGCAGTGACGGGCGATCTCGTCAATCTGTCGCTTGAGGATGAATTTCCACCGGCACGCACGTTTATCGAATCGCTCGGGCGAGCCGCGAACGTGACGCTCGTCCCGGGAAATCACGATGCCTATGTGCGCAGCGCCGTCAGCTACACCCAGGCGCACTGGGGCGACTTCATGCGCGGCGATGCCAACGGCGCTCTGCACGAATACAAGTTTCCCTTCGTGCGCCGACGCGGCCCGCTTGCGCTTATCGGCCTCTCAAGCGCAGTAGCGACGGCCCCCTTCATGGCTACCGGCATGCTTGGGGCCGCACAATTGCAGCAGCTTGCTGACATACTTGATCGGCTTGATGACATGTTTCGCGTCGTGCTCATCCATCACCCGCCACAGAGCATACCCTCAAGACGTTTCAAACGGCTGGTGGATGGTGCGGATTTGCAAAACGTGCTGGCGCGCCACGGCGCGGAACTCTTGATCCACGGCCACGACCATGTCCATTCGCTCACCTGGCTCGATGGGCCGAATGGACCAATCCCTGCACTCGGCGTGCCGTCGGCCTCCGAAGCGCCACCCGGCGAGCACGAACCGGCCGGATACAATATCTATTCAATCGAAGGCGAACCCGGCGCGTGGCGATGCGAGGCAGTCTCGCATTCGATGAGCCGGGACGGCAATGCGATTGTCGAGATCAGGCGGGAGCAGTTGTATTCGTAGCCCGGATGGAGAACCATAAGCGCGCTTCCGCGCTTATGGGGCGCAATCCGGGGACTATCCGTAAACCAAGACTGGACCCGGATTGCGTTTGATCACGCAAACGCGCGTGAACGCACTCCATCCGGGCTACGATCCTCACTCTCCTCGCAACCACGCCAATCCATCCTCGGTCTTTCCACGCGGGCGATATTCAGCCGCAGTAAAGCCCGCAAACCCAAGTCGATCGAGCATTGCAAAAATCGCCGGATAGTTCACTTCGCCCTCGTCCGGCTCGTGACGCGACGGCACCGAGGCAAATTGCACATGGCCCACAAGGCTCAAATGGCTCTCAAATCGTCGCATGAGGTCGCCGCCGACAATCTGCGCATGATAGAAATCGAACTGGATGCGCACATTCGGCGCGCCGACCTTGGCGATGATGTCGGCGACGTGCTCAACACGGTTGAGGAAATAATTGGGCCGGTCACGCGGATTGATCGGCTCGAGCAATAATGTGATTGCCTTCTCTGCGGCGAGCGGCGCCGCACGTTCCAGATTCCGGATCATCGTCGATTGCGCGGCCGGCCGTTGTTCGGGTAGCACGTGACCGGCCAGCACATGGATCTGCCGACCACCGATCGCCACCACATAGTCGAGCGCCTTGCGAAACAAGGCGTCGAAATCGCGCTCGCGGCCCGGCACCGCGGCCAATCCGAATTCGCCCGCCGCAGCATTTCCGGGCGGTGAATTGATGCCGAGCATCGTGAGCCCATGGGCGTTGAGTTCGGCCTTTACCGCGCTCGGCGCCTCACCGTAGGGGAGTTGCAATTCAACAGCCGAAAATCCTGCGGCCCTGGCGGCGCGAAAGCGCTCCATGAACGGATATTCGGTGAAGAGATAAGCCAAATTGGCGGCAAAGCGAGGCATGCGGCAACCTTGGTTTGGCGACGACGCCAAGCATCTTGTACGGAACGGCAACCTACGCATATTTACTGAATATGTCCCGCGCACGCCATCAAATATTCTGTTAGAGTATTGGTATCCAATCGGAGCGCCGCGATGCTGTTCGTCGTCCATGCCACCGACAAACCCGGCCTGCTGCCGACGCGTGCGAAGCATTATCGCGACCACCGCATTCATCTCGACAAGGCCGGCGACCATCACGTCGACGTGGCGACCGCCGGCACGCTCGTGGCTGATGATGGCGAAACGCCCGTCGGCTCGATCTTCGTTGTCGACGCACAAGATCGCGCCACGGTGGATGCCTTCGTGCGCAGTGACCCCTATCATGTCAATGGCGTGTGGGGCGCCGTGCAAATCCACGTCTACAACAAGAAGCGCGGCACGCCGATCCCGTCGCGGCGAGGTTGATTTTTGCTGTGCAAGCCGGTGCAAGCTGCATACCGCGGGAGGCGACATGAAAATTGCACGACGGAAATTTCTGGCGACGGCCGCGGGTGCATTGTCGATGCCCATGATCGCGCGGACCGCTTGGGCCGAACGTACCCATTGCGGCCGGTACGCATCGTTGTCGCGTATGCCCCGGGAGACGTGGAGTAACGCGTTTCACCCTCGCCGCGGATTGAGCGGCGTGCCGCTGTAGAGATCGGCGACAACGCACCGCAGGCCGAACTCCGGCATATCGATCGAGTCGTGGGCCTTCGTGAGTGTCGCCGGCTCCCAATCATGCCTGCGTGCATAAATCGTCACCAATAATTCGCGCGGCTCGATCACGACCGCATAGAGATTGTCCGGGGCTTCACGATATTGGCGCAGCTTCAAGTCGATTTCCACGCGGGTGTTCGACGGCGACAAGACCTCCGCAACGAGCTGGAAATGTTCTGAATAGAGGTCGTAGCCCGCAATGCCGGGCACAATCACCACGTCCGGCTGCGGGTGGAAATTCCGCACGCCGGCGAACGGACGCCAGCGTCGAAATAAGCAAACAGGTCGAGCCGCTGCGTAACAAACGCGCTGTTGAGAAGCTCGCAGAGATTGCGCGCAATCCGCTGGTGCGCGTAGCTGGCCGGAGCCATCATTACGACAACGCCCTCAATCAACTCCCAGTGCTCCCCATCGGGCCGCGTTTCCAGGAAGGCCATGAACTCGTCTACGTCCATGGTCCCGGAAAAAGGCTGCGCTGGTGCGTTCACATTCATCGCGCACGTCTCCTCGGCTGTTATATTAACTCGGAAACGTCCAACGTTCCAGCGGCGCGCGCCGGTGTTTTCCGCATCCCGTAGGACGTGCTTTCTGCATCCTGGATTCGATCGCGCCGGCTCCCACCCCCACCGGCGTGTGCTAGAGCTGATTATCCGTAATGGGAGCATTCCAGAAGGAGACCGTCATGAAACTTGCGCGTCGCAAATTCCTGCATCTGGCCGCGGGTGCGCTTTCAATGCCGGCGATTGCCCGCGCGGCTTGGGCGCAAACCTATCCGGCGCGACCCATCACGATAATCGTGCCGTTTGCGGCAGGCGGCGGAACAGATACGACGGCGCGTATTTTGGCGGAGCGCATGACAGCGTCGCTTGGCCAGACCTTGATCATTGAAAACGTCGCCGGCGCAGGCGGCACAATCGGGGTCGGCCGCGCCACGCGGGCGGCGGGAGACGGCTATACGCTCAGCTTGGGCACGGTGAGCACACACGTTTTGAATGGCCCCGTCTATCCGGTGCAATACGATGTGCTCAAAGACCTGGAGCCGGTTGCGCTCATTAGCGCCGAACCACTTTTGATCGTTTCAAGGAAAGACTTGCCGGCGACGAACTTGGCTGAGTTGATCGCATGGCTGAAGGCCAATTCCAACAAGGCATCATCGGGACATCCGGGAGCCGGCACCGCGCCGCACATGGCCAACGTGGTGTTTCAGAAACAGACCGGCACGCGTTTTCAATTGATCCCCTATCGCGGCACAGGGCCATCCATGCAGGATCTGGTCGCGGGACAAATCGATATGGAGATCGACCCGACGTCCAACTCTTTGCCGCAGGTGCGTGCGGGACGCATCAGGGCCTATGCGGTTGCCGCCAATACGCGCCTGAATGCGGCGCCTGAGATCCCGACCGTCGAAGAAGCGGGATTACCGGGATTCCATGCGTCGCTCTGGTACGGACTTTGGGCCACGAAAGGAACGCCCAAAGATGTCATCGACAAACTCAATGGCGCGGTCGTCGATGCATTGGGCAATCCAGCGGTACGCAAGCGGCTCACCGATCTTGGCCATGAATTATATCCGCGCGACCGGCAGACTCCGGAAGTGCTTGCCGCCTTCCACAAGGCTGAAATCGAAAAGTGGTGGCCTATCGTGAGAGAGGCTGGCATCAAGCCGGAATGATTGGGCCAACGAGATTGCCAGAACCCTTCGAGCGACGGAAATACTATGAACAAAACCAAACATGATTGGACCCGCGCGCAGACACTTGCATAGGCACACACAGAACCGCACAACATCGCACAAGATCGCACAGCATCTTTGTTTGACTGTGGCTCGCAGAACAAGTATTGGCGAAATGGTTGCGTCGAATTGCGCCAATGATCTGGTCGGGCGCTTTTTTGTATCGATCAGTTGCCAGCCTTTTGCATAAACCCTGTCCCGTTCCATGATCTGGAATTACAATCCATGTGTGATACTATGAATTGTATTCAACCACAGCACTTCATCGGTTGGCTTCGTTCAAAACGAACCAACAACTTTTGGCCAAAACGAAGCCAACCGTTTTGATCGGGTACTCTCCCTGAGGGGCCGAAGCCTATCCCTTCGATCGTAGACCGCGCTTTCGCTGGCCCCTCTATGCCGGCTTCCTGTCCTCGCGCCAGATGCCGAGCGCTTCCTGCGCCGGCCGATCGGAGATCGAGAAGAGTACCGACTCCTTGGACGGATGGTGCGAATAGGTCTTCCACGGCGGCACGACGAAAACATCGTTGACGCCCCATTCGAGCACCTGGTCGCCGACCTTGGTCGAGCCGCCGCCCTCCGTGCACACCAGGATGGTGCCGTCGGTCGCGCGGTAGGGCTCGCCCGTAAAGCCCTTCGGAAACAGCGCCAGGTTGGCGCCCATGGTGGGCAGAACGGGGCCGCCATTGATTGGATTTGCGTAGCGCACGCGGGCACCGTGGCTCCGGTCGACCTCGCCAGCTTTCTTGAGGCGATCAAGGATCGGCCGGGTGCGGGCATAAGTGTAGTTGATGACCGGGCTGCGATTGAGGGTGACCGGCGCGCCGTCGGGCAATACGCCCGAGCCATAGAACGCAAGCGAATCGCCGTCGTGGCGCGTGGTGTTCTGCATCTTTTCCTTGTCGTCGAAATAGTCGGCGAAGGACGCTTCGAAGAAATTGACAGCCGGAAAATCGAGCACGTCGAGCCAGAGCATCGGCTTCTTCGACGGATTGCCGTGGTCATGCGGCGCCCAATTGGCGGTGATCACGAAATCGCCGGGCGACATGAACGCCTTCTCGCCCTCGACCGCCGTATAGGCGCCTTCGCCGTCGAGCACGAAGCGAATGGCGGAAGATACATGCCGATGCGCCGGCGCGACCTCGCCAGGCAGGATCATCTGGATGCCGGCAAAGAGCGTGTTGGTTGCTTTCGATTCGCCACGCAGCGCGGGGTTCTCCAGGATCAGCACGCGGCGCAACGCTTCTTCGGCGGAAATGATGCCGCCAGATTCCATCACGAGCGCCTTCACGTCGTCATAGTGCCAGACATGGGGCACGCAACGTGTCTTGGGCTCCTTGGTGACGACAGAACTCATCACTTTCCAGAGCGGCGCCATGTCGCGCTTGGAAATGCGCGCGTAGAACTCCTCGCGAACCGCATCGATATTGTGGGTCGGACCCGGACCGCCGTTGTTTTTTGATGCAGGTTGCTCGGCCGTCGTGGCGCCTGGCATGGCGAGGTCCTTCGGGTTCGGGATCGGTGATCAAGAATAGTGCAAAACCAGGAGATAGTACAGAATGAAACTAATTTTCCCGTGTTGTTGTAGGGCGCAATAGCCGTGACGCCCTTTCTTGCGGCATGGCGTATTGCGCCACGGGCTTCGTATTTGGCTCGAACATGCCACGGCGAGGCATCTGGAAAGAAATTTATTCCAAAGTCGTCATTTCCCGTGGTCGAAAAGGTGGATTTCGGGACATCCTACGCGATAAGATCGGGGTTACCGTTTTCATGGAATACGGGAGGAAACCTCATGAACGACAAACGTAACGATCTGCCATCGCTGGAACCGGCCGCCGGCAACGGATTGCTCAACCGCCGGATCTTTCTTGAAGGCGCCCTGCTCGCGGGCGCAACGACCGCCGGCCTGTCGGCCGCCGCCGCCGATCCGCTTCCGGTTGCGCCCTGGATGAAAAAGCCGGGGCCGCATTTCGCGCCCTATGGCATGCCATCGAGTTTCGAAAGCAAGGTAGTGCGGGCCGTTACTCCGCCCAACAACCCGTTGACGGCGGGCGTCGGCTCTTCGCGCACGCCGCACCATCTCCTCGAAGGCATGATGACGCCGTCGGGACTGCACTTCGAACGCAGCCATTCCGGGATCCCTGATATCGATCCCGAGCAACATCGCCTTGTCATCCACGGCCTCGTCAAGCGCCCGCTGGTTTTCACGCTCGAAGCGCTGTCGCGCTACCCGATGACGTCGCGCATTGCCTTTGTGGAATGCGCCGGCAACAGCGGCGCGCTCAATGCTCCGCAAGCCGCGCCGCGGCTGGACGTGGCGGCCATCCATGGCCTGCTCTCCTGCTCGGAATGGACCGGCGTGAAGCTTTCGACCCTGCTCGATGAGGCGGGCGTCGAGCCGGCGGCCCGCTGGTTGCTGGCCGAGGGCGCGGATTCCTCCGGCATGAGCCGCAGCTTCCCGATCGCCAAGGCCATGGATGACGCAATGATTTGCCTCTACCAGAACGGCGAGCGCGTGCGCCCATCCAACGGCTATCCGGTGCGGCTGCTGCTGCCCGGCTTTGAAGGCAATATGAACGTGAAATGGCTGCGCCGGCTCAAGCTCACGGCCGAGCCCACCATGACCAAGGACGAAACCTCCAAATACACGATCCTGCTCAAGGACGAAAAAGCCTGGCAATTCGCGTTCCCACTCGAAGTCAAGTCGATGATCACCCGGCCATCACCGGGGTTGTTGTTGAAAGGTCCGGGCTTCTACGAAATCTCCGGCCTCGCCTGGTCCGGTAACGGCGGCATCCGGCAGGTCGAAGTGTCGACCGATGGCGGCAAGAGCTGGGCGCTCGCCGCGCTTTCGGGCCCGAACCTGCCGAAGGCGCCGGTGCGCTTCCGTGCAGCCTGGCAATGGAACGGCGGACCGGCAACGCTGCAAAGCCGCGCCACCGACGACACCGGCATGGTGCAGCCGTCGCGGGCTGCGTTCATCGCCGAACGTGGCCTGCGCGGCAACTACCACTTCAACGCCATCGCGAGCTGGGGCATCAACGAGAAGGGTGAGGCATCCAATGTCTATGCTTAAACAGATCACCCTCTGCGCCGCGCTTGTCGTCGTCGCGGCACCCGCCCTGGCACAGGCCCCGCAGTTTGGGCAGCCGATCTCGCCAGCCGATCTCGCGCCGTGGGACATCAGCATCGGGCCGGACGGCGTCGGCCTGCCTGCCGGTAGCGGCACACCAGCGCAAGGCGCCACCGTCTTTGCGGCCAAGTGCCAGGCCTGCCATGGCGAGAAGGGCGCGGGCGGACCCAACGACCGCCTTGTCGGCGGAAAAGGTTCGCTGGCAGCCGGCCAAGCCCCGGTCAAGACCGTTGGCAGCTACTGGCCCTATGCCACGACATTGTTCGACTACATCCGTCGTGCCATGCCATTCGTGGATTCCAAGTCGCTCACCAGCGACGAGATCTATGCGGTGTCGGCCTATATCCTCAATCTCAATGGGATCATCGGCGAAAGCGACGCCATGGACGCGCAGTCTTTGGCCAAGGTGCGAATGCCAAACCGGGATGGATTCATTCCGTTCCCGCGGTATCCAAGGTAGGGAGTCGTAGGATGGGTAGAGCGACGTAAGCGCGTTTACGCGCGTCTTGACGCGCTATGGCGTTCTTCACGCGTTATCGCGAAACCCATCAACGTCTGGCGAGAGAGGGGATGATGGGTTTCGCATTAAAAAGCGCGCTTAAGGCGCGCTTTTTATTTGCTCTACCCATCCTACGACTCTTCGTCACTTCTTCCCCGTCCAGCGCCGCACGAATTTTTCAAATCCTTCAAGATGCGACTTGACCATGTCGCGGGCGGTCTGGTCGGTCAGCTCCAAGGTCTTCTCGTCGAATTTCTTCGCCGACATGGTGACGAACACTTCCGGCTTGATGAACACCTGAGCCCCTATCGAAGCGAGCGATTGGCGCATGTGATACTGCATGCGCGCCCCGCCCAAGAGACCGCCGGCACAGGACTGCAGCGCCACCGCCTTGCCTTCGAGCGGCGCTTCCTTGAGGCGGGACAGCCAGTCGATCAGATTTTTAAATCCCCCCGGGATGGTCCAATTGTATTCAGGCGACGTGACGGTGATGGCGTCAGCGCCACGAATTTCGGCCGCGATCGTATTCACCAGCGCCGGATATCCAGTCGTTTGCTGGTCGTCGAAATTATAGACCGGCAGGCTTGCAAAAGACGTCGCCGCCGTAAAGCTCATGCCGGCGGGCGCCAGCGCGGGCAACGTGCGCATCAGCGCCGCATTGTAGGAACCTTTTCGCAGCGAGCCGCAAAAAGAAACAATGTTCAATTGTTCAGCCATGTCGTCCTCTTACTTATTGCAAAAAAGCGTGCCCGCCGTCCGGGCACGCTTGATCTCACCATCACGTCTCGTCCGCAATCGGATTGATCAATATGCCGACACCTTCGATATCGATTTCGCAGGTGTCGCCTTGCTTCATCCAGATCGGGGGCTTGCGGGCAAAGCCGACCCCGGACGGCGTGCCGGTGACGATGACGTCGCCGGGCTCCAGCGTCATGCCCTGCGTGATGTAGACCAGCATTTCGGCAACCGGGAACATCATGTTGTCAGTGTTATCCGATTGCAGGGTCTGCCCATTGAGGCGGGTCTGGATCTTCAAACCCTTGCCGCCAGCGGGGACTTCATCGGCGGTGACCAGCCAGGGGCCAAAGCCGCCAGTGCGGTCGAAATTCTTGCCCATGTCCCACTGCGACGTCTTGCGCTGATACTCGCGCACCGAGCCTTCGTTGAACACCGAATAGCCGGCGATGCACGAATAGGCGTTTTCCATCGTGAGATGCTTCACGCGTTTACCGATCACCACCACCATCTCGGCTTCATAATCGAGCTGCTCGGTGACCTTCGGGCGCAGGATCGGCTGCTTGTGTGGGACAAGCGATGTCTGGCAGCGCATAAAGATCGTGGGGAATTTCGGCACGTTGTCGCGACTGAAGCCTTCCTTGATATGCTCAAGGTAGTTGAGCCCCAGGCAGATGGTCTTGGGCGGGCGCGCCACCGGCAGTCCAAATTTGAGGCCGCTGAGCGGCTTGCGGGCAGAGGCCGGTGCACGCTTGGCGATGTCGCCGAGCGCGCTCAAGCTGCTGTGTGCCAGGACCTCGGCCAGGTTGGCCGGCACCTTGGCGTCGACCGCCTGCAAATCGATGACATTGTCACCCTCGACCACGCCGAGCCGTAGGCCCTCGTTTGTCTCAAAACCCACTATTTTCATGGCATTAAATCTCCAGATCCGATACGGGCGTGGCACGCATGCCCCGGCAGGTTCATATTGGATGGGAACGGGCGCGTCTACACGGCTCAAGGGGCCAATGGCGGGGCAGGGAATCTTAGGCCGGGTTGAAGCGAATAGCGCGTACATCACGCGCTATTGCGGAAACCTGGGATTGGTCTATCGAGCAGGGAGGTTCGACCCGGGCTACGGCATCACGCCGCAACTGCTTGAATGGAGGCCCACAAACACCCTGACGCGCACCCGGAAGCTACTCGACCTCGTCGAGTTGCCCCGAAGCAACTGCCCGTAAATCCCGCGACGCACACCGTGCTCGTCACGGGTGGAGAGCTACACGGCCAATCGATCAATCCAGCGCAACGCGCACGCCGTTTCCAAGGGCGGCCTGATCAATTGCTTTTTGAACGACCCCTGATCGTTTCGCTTCAATGACAATCTCGGCAATTCTTGTTTGAGCCGCGGAGGATCGTCCCTTCGGAAGCGCAACCGCTGCGCGAACGGTATTGAAGGCGCCTGCGACGATCTTCGCGCCCGGGTAGCCGCCAGCGATCGAATCGATCAGTCCGGAATCGGCACCAAACACGTCTGCTTTGCCGCCGCGCAACAATTCAATGGCGTCCGTGGGAAAGTTTGGGCTCAAGGGCAAGCGCACAAGTTCGGCAGCTTTGAGCGTCCGTGTCAAGAAGCGGTCCGATGGACTGTTCTGAATGGTGCCAACTTTCACCCCGAGGCGATCAACTTGATTGGCGCTCGCGAAATTTTTCCCCTCTGCCGCAAGATACAAAAGGTCGATCAGCCATATGTCCGCGGTTACATCAGCCTTGTCCGCAGGCGCAAGGACTCGCGGTCCGATGGCAATATCCCATTCTCCTTTGCCGAAGCTCTGCTCGTAAGCCTGAGGATTGGCATAAACCACGGATTCGAAGGGTACCCCGAGCTTCGCGGCGATGAACCTGCCGATCGGCTCGCCCACGCCACCCAGTACACGTAATCCCTATAGCGGCGCCACGCAGCCTTCCTGACGGCGCGATTTCGGAACTGGGCGCCGGCACCTGCGCGAGGGCGAATAGCGGAATTGAAAGCAAACTGATCAAAGAGAAGAAAAGGTACTTCTGTCGCATAAAGCTCTCCCGATTGATTTATCGACGCTGCCACAATCCCGCTGCGCGCGCTTTACAAGCGGCTTACATTTTCCTTACCTTCATCTTCATTCTCGAGGGTGCACTCGATGCTCACATGACGGCCGGCTACTCGGCGCGGCCACAGCGGAGATTCCTTGCGATATTTTTTCGAGGACTGCATGCTCGATACCGACCGGCGGGAGTTCCACCGCGTCGCGGACCTCGTGTCCCTGACACCGCAGGTGTTCGATCTGCTTGATTATCTTCGCAGGCTCTGCCGCCGCTGAAAGAATGTGCTTTACGTGCGCCAGACTATGCGGCGGTCCATCTTTGGCTCGCCGCGACCTATGCGCGCTTGGAGCAATTTGGGGACGCACGGGCCGAGGCCGCAAAAGTTCTGCAACTTGATCCTGATTTCACGATTGATCGAACAGCGCGGAAAACCATCACCTTCAAATATGACGAGGACTGTGAACATTGCTTCGACGCAATGCAAAAGGCGGGCTTACCAAAAAGTTAGCTTCGTGTCCGGTGGTCGATCGGGCACTGAAGATGCGATCGACCGGCCCGCTGTGATCGGAATTGGCTTCGGGTCGTCGCCCCCCTTGTGGTCGCCCGCGCCTCCGCGCATGCTGGTTGATGGGCGGGCACATCAGCGCGTCCACGTTTCTTGAGCCGCACCTTAAGCCCGCCCTAATGCGAAATCATGTTGCATGAATCGACCCGCCCCATTGATCGCGATCGAACACGTCGCCAAGAGTCACGATGGCGGCCGCACCTTTGCGCTCCGGGATGTCACACTCCACGTCGAGGCCGGCACCTTCCTGGCCATGGTCGGCGCATCGGGCGCCGGCAAGACGACCCTCATGAAATGCATCAACCGCCTGGTCGAGCCCGACAGCGGCAGTGTGCATGTCGATGGCAAGCCCGTATCCAAGCTGGATGCGCCGACGCTTCGCCGCAGCATCGGCTATGTGTTCCAGGGCATCGGCCTGTTCCCGCACATGAGCGTCGCCGAAAATATCGGCATCACCCCGCAGCTACTCGGCTGGTCGCCCCCGGATATCATGGCGCGCACGCGGGAACTGCTCGACCTCGTCGAATTGCCGCAATCCTATTCGACGCGCATTCCGGCTGCGCTCTCGGGCGGACAACAGCAGCGCGTGGCGGTCGCCCGGGCGATTGCGGCGCGACCCCGCATCGTGCTCATGGACGAGCCTTTTGGCGCGCTTGATCCCCTGACCCGCGACACCATCGGGACAGCCTATCGGGCGCTGCACGAACGGCTCGCGCTCACCACCGTCATGGTGACACATGACATGCAGGACGCCATTCTGCTGGCTGACCGCATTACCGTCATGAGCGCCGGCCACATCGTAGCGAATGACACCCCGATATCTCTCATGGGATCCATCGCGGCAGCCGACACCCCGCCTGAAGTTGCCGCACTCCTCGCGATGCCAAAGCGACGTGCCGAGCGGATCAGCGCGATCATGACGCGCGACACAGAAGCAACTGGCCGCTCCCATGAATGAGCGGATCGCAAACGCACTGGAAGTCCTGCCGGATTATTTGTCCCGGCACGTGCTGTTGTGCGCCACCGCGCTTGCGTTCGGTATTTTCACCGCCCTGCCCTTGGCGGTTTTTGCGGCGCGCGCGCCTCGCCTGCGCGCAATTGCACTTACGATGGCGAGCGTCGTCCAGACCATTCCGGGTTTGGCACTGCTCGCGCTGTTTTATCCGCTGCTGCTCGGTATTTCTGTATTGACGAACAGCATGTTTGGCTTTTCGCTTCCGGCACTCGGATTTCTGCCCACGGTGCTCGCGCTGACGCTCTATGCGTTGCTGCCGATCCTGCGCAACGCCTTGGCTGGATTGGCCGGCATCAACCCCGCCATCATCGAGGCCGCCGATGCGGTCGGCATGACTCCGCGCCAGCGTCTGTGGCGCGTCGAAGTCCCGCTTGCCGCGCCCGTCGCCATGGCGGGAATTCGCACCGCCGCAGTCTGGACGATCGGCGCCGCAACGCTCTCGACATCGGTGGGCCAGACAAGTCTGGGGAATTATATCTTTTCCGGCCTGCAGACCGAGAACTGGGTTTTCGTTTTATTCGGCTGTGCGGCCGCGGCAGCGCTCGCGCTCCTGGTCGACCAGTTGCTCGGCCTCATAGAGGCGGGGGCAATTCACCGCAGCCACAAGCGCATCGCCCTTGGTTTCGCCGTGCTGGCTTTGGGCACGGGTCTGGCGCTGGTGCCGCTTTCCGGCGGCACGCCGAGCTATCGGATCGGCGCCAAGAATTTCAGCGAACAATTCATCCTCGCGGAACTCATGACGCAACAGCTTGAGGCCCAGGGGGCCACGACCCAGCGGCAGGAAGGCCTCGGCTCCGCGATCGCGTTTCGGGCGCTGGCCAATAGCGACATCGACGTCTATGTCGACTATTCCGGGACACTGTGGACCAACGTCATGGATCGCCGCGACGTTCCGCCGCGTGGCACGATGATCGAGGAGATCACGCGCCATCTGGCGGAACGCCATGGCGTCGTCGTGCTCGGCTCGCTGGGATTTGAAAATGCCTATGCGCTGGCGATGCGGCGCGGGCGCGCCCGCGAACTCGGCATCAATACGATCGAGGACTTGGCCAGACACGCGTCGCGTCTCACATTCGGCACCGATCTCGAATTCCTAAGCCGTCCGGAATGGGCTGCGCTGCGGCAGGCCTACGGGCTTGAATTCGCTATCCAGCGATCGTTTAGCCCGACGTTCATGTACCGCGCCATCGAAGACGGCAGCGTCGACGTGATCACGGCATTTTCCAGCGATGGCCGGATCGCGGCGCAAGACCTGGTTGTGCTGGCCGACCCTAAAAGCGCGATCCCGTCCTACGATGCTCTCGTGTTGATCTCGCCGAAACGGGCCAAGGACACACGGCTTGCAGGCGCACTCGTACCGCTGATCGGAAAAATTTCGGTCGAACGCATGCGCGAAGCCAACCTGATGGTCGATCGGGACATCGACAAGAAGTCACCCAAGGAGGCGGCGCAGTTTTTGGCGAAGAGCTTAGGCTTATCTGGCAATTAGCCACAAACCAACGCCTGCACCAAAAAATACCCCTGTGGGTCGGTCCACAGGGTAGTTGGCGTCCAACCGGCACTGCGCGCCAGTTTGCCGAAAGACTCCACGGTGTATTTGTAGCTGCATTCGGTATGGATGGTTTCGGCTTCGCCGAATTCGACTACGCGACCGCAGAGCTTGACCTTCTGGCGCTTGCGGCTGACCAGATGCATTTCGACGCGTGAGCGCTCTTCGTTGTAAAATGCCTGATGACGAAATGCGTCGAGAACGAAATTAGCGCCGAGTTCGCGGTTCATGCGCGTGAGCAGGTTGAGATTGAACTTCGCAGTCACGCCGGCCGCATCATCGTAGGCGGCATTGAGAATATGGGCGTCCTTGGCAAGATCGACGCCAACGACCAGAGTCGAGCCCGGGCCGAGAATTCTGGCAGCATTTTGCAGGAACGACCTTGCCTGATGCGGCTCGAAATTGCCGATTGTCGAACCTGGAAAGAATCCGGCGCGCGCCATATCGGCAATGCCGTTTGGCAAGCGAACCGGCCCGGTAATATCCGCAGCAACTGGAAACACTGCCAGGCCCGGAAAATCACTTTGCAAGAGCGCGGCCTCCTGCACCAGCATTTGCGCTGATATATCGACCGGCACATAGGCTGCGATGGTCGACGCAACATCAAGCAAGAGGCGCACCTTGCGGGTCGAACCGCTTCCAAACTCGATGAGCGCAGATCCCTCGGGCAGCATCCGTGCGATTTCAGCCCCGTGCGTGCGCAGGATAGCAAGCTCACAACGCGTTGGATAATATTCGGGAAGTTCGGTGATCTCTTCAAACAGTTGTGAACCGACTTCGTCGTAGAAATATTTCGGCGACATGCGCTTGGGCTGCGCCGTCAATCCCGCGATGGCGTCGCGCGCAAACTGCGATTCATGGACGATTGGTTCATGCGTCACCGTCTGGCGGCGGGCAATACGGGCGTGGGCGGTCATGGTCACCTCCAAGTTTTTCACCAGCGCTCTTGTCGATAACGGATCCATCAATTGACGCAATCAGACAGCCGCAGGCCGCTGAACTGCCAGCGCGCCGGCGGACAGAAGAAGTTGCGATAGGTCACACGCGCATGGCCTTGCGGCGTTGCTTGCGAACTGCCGCGCAGCACCATCTGGTTGATCATGAATTTTCCGTTATATTCACCGAGCGCACCGGCCGCTGCCCGATAGCCCGGGTAAGGCAGGTAGGCGCTACGCGTCCATTGCCATACGACGCCGAAAGCGTCGTCGATCAAGTTGGAACGCGCGGCCACTTCCCACTCGGATTCTGTCGGCAAGTCCTTGCCGGCCCAGCGCGCAAAGGCGTCGGCCTCGTAATAACTAACGTGCATGACAGGCGCATGAAGCTCGATCGGCTGCTGACCGGCGAGCGTCAGCGAACACCATGCGCCATCAAGCTTGCGCCAATAGCCTGGAGCGTCCCAATTTTGAGCCTCACGTGTTGCCCAGCCATCCGACAGCCAGAGCGAAGACGTCGCATAGCCGCCGTCGGCCATGAAATCGAGCCATTGCGCATTGGTCACGAGCGAACGCGCTATCCTTACGGGCTGCACATATTCATCGTGCCTTGGGCCTTCATTGTCGAAGCAAAAGCCGTCGCCGTCATGGCCGATTTGATGGAGGCCGGCCGGCAGCATGACAAATCCACGCTTCGACAGGGCTAAACTTGGTGCTCGCGAATTCGCCGCGTGCCAAGTCGCATCATAGGTCGGTGCGATCGGATTCTGCGCAAAGACGTGAAGAATATCGGTGAGTAGAAGCTCCTGATGCTGCTGCTCGTGGTGCATGCCGATTTCGAGAATGCGCAATACTTGCCCGAGGCGCACTTCGTCTGTCGCGGCCAACAGCCGTTCGACCGCTTTATCGACGTGTGTCCGATAGGCCCCCACCTGCGCCACATCGGGCCGCGTGAGCATGCCACGCTGCGGGCGCGCATGCCGCGGGCCAGCCGCCACGTAGTAGGAGTTGAACAGATACGCGAATTGCGGATCGAAGACCTGATAGCCCGGCAAATGCGGCACCAGCAGAAACTGTTCAAAAAACCAGGTCGTGTGGGCGCGATGCCACTTCGTCGGGCTGGCATCGGGCATCGACTGAACAACCTGGTCTTCCGCATTCAACGGCGCGGCGCGACGTTCCGTCTCGCCGCGGAGCGAGTGAAAGGCCTGCGTCCACGTTGCCCTCGGATCGTTTCCGGCCGAAGACCCGGGACTGCGCATGGCCGCAACGTTGCCCCCGTGAATCTGGGGGACACTCGAAAATGCTGTCGTCGGCGGCATGCCTCACCCTACGCGTACGGTTTTACCAGACGTCAGAAAGCAACGACCTCGGCCGCCGACCTCCATTCTTATTACGTTTTGGATAGCCCCCGGGTTTCCCAGCCGCGGGGCTTTCCGCCTGAAATTATCTGGGGACGATTTTGTGTCCTTTCCACGGCTAACTATCTGACGGCGCTGGCGCCGGCCATCGCCGCGATACTGTCCTGTTGGCCGGTACCGCCGCTCGCCCCAATGGCGCCAATCAACCTGCCGTTCACAACGATCGGAATCCCGCCCTCCGAGGCTATCGGACGGGCATCATTGGGAAAGCTCATGAAGCCCGTATTGCCGGCCGAGAACTGATCCGAAAACACCTTGCTCGGACGGCGATAGAGTGCCGACGTGCGGGCTTTGGCCTGCGCCAACGCAACCGACGCGTTTTGAGTGCCGTCGATTTTCTCGAAATAGACGAGGTAGCCTCCCGGATCGACCACGGCGATCGCCATGCGCCAGCCATTCTTTCTGGCTTCAGTGATCGCTGCCGCGGCCGCCTCCTTGGCCTGTTCATTATTGATGGGCGCCCCGTAGTCCGGCGGCGGTGTTGGGGTCGGTGGCTGCGCCTTCGCGGCACTGCCCGCCAGGAATGCCCCAATTATCAATGACATCAGCAACGCCACCCAATTCGTCTTGCGCATCATCATTTCCCCATAGCCCAGATGCTCATAGCCCTTGCGCCAGTCCAGCGGCGCAGCGTCATCATATCGTCGAAAAGGCGTTGTCCCTACCTCGACACCTGTCATGCACCTACCACTAAGATAGGCGAGATGGGCAAAGGCCAGCAAGGAGTGAACGGGTGTAATTTTCCGGCCAAGGTTCTGGGCCACTCTGCTCAATTCGATTCTATGTCGACATATATGGAGCCCAAGGTGCGACAGGTGGCAAGATGTCGCTTGCCGAGGGATACCCTTGAGCAAACAATAGCCTCGTCAACAAACGGACACAAACGATGCGACCTTCCGACATTCGACGATTAGGATTGGCATGCAGCGCCGTGGCATTCCTATTGAGCGGGATGCCCGCAGCCTGGACACAGGAAAACTGCCGCAATACTGGCAATTTCGACAGCTGGCTCGCCGCATTCAAGCGCGAGGCGCTGTCCCAGGGCATTTCGCAAGCCACCATCAACGCCGCCTCGCCCTATCTGGTTTTCGACCAGCGCATTCTCAACATCGATCGCAGCCAGCGTTTCTTTGCCCAGACCTTCTTGGAAATCTCCGACAAGATGCTCGCCGGCGGCCGCATCCCTGGCGGCATCGCGAAGATCAAGCAGAATCAGGCTCTGTTTGCCCGCGAGGAAAAGGAATTCGGGGTCCCGGCCGCGGTGATCACCGCCTTCTGGGGCCTGGAAAGCGATTTCGGCGTCGGCCAGGGCAAGGATCAATCGATCAAATCGCTCGCGACGCTCGCCTTCGACTGCCGCCGCCCGGACCGGTTCCGTGGCCACCTGTTCGATGCACTGCGACTGATCGAACGCGGCGACCTGCGCGCCGACGAGATGATCGGCTCCTGGGCCGGGGAACTCGGGCACACCCAGTTCATGCCGTCCGAATATATGGCACATGCCATCGATTACGATGGCGACGGGCGCCGCAACCTGATCAAGAGCGTACCTGACGTCATCGGCTCGACCGGCAAATACCTTGTGCACCTCGGCTGGCGCCGTGGGGAACCCTGGCTGCGGGAAGTCAAGGTGCCGCAGAACCTCAACTGGCAAGAGGCCGATCGCAACATCAAGCACCCCCTTTCGCAATGGGCTGCCTGGGGCGTGACCCGGGCGAACGGCCAGCCCCTGCAGACGGAAAACCTGAAGGCTTCTCTCGTGCTGCCAATGGGTCGCTTGGGGCCGGCCTTCCTCACCTTTGATAATTTCCTGGCCTATGTGGGCTGGAACGAGTCGCTCAATTATTCTTTGACCGCCGCCCATTACGCAACGCGCCTAGAAGGCGCGCCACCCATGAACAAGGGCGCTGGAGCCAACATCCCGAAGCTCACGATCGACGAGAACCGCGAATTGCAGCAGATGCTCACCCGTATGGGCCACGACGTCGGCCGCGCCGACGGCGTTTTGGGATTGAAGAGCCGCACTGCCGTGCGCGCCGTGCAGATAAAATATGCCCTGCCGGCCGATTCCTGGCCGACACCAGAACTGCTGGCACGGATGCGGACTGGGCGATGACCATTCGCGGTGGCCGAACATCTCTCATCCGCATCATTGCGATAGGCTTGATGGTGGCGGCATGGGTGGCTGGCGCGTCGCCGATTGCGGCCCAAACGTTGGTGGACCATGACGCCAAGACCTACCCGAACCGCGCGATACGCATCGTGGTGCCGTTTCCACCCGGCGGGCCCGCCGACCTGATCGCGCGCTTCGTCGGCCAGAAGTTGAGCGAAGACTGGACCCAACCGGTCGTGATCGAGAATCGCGCCGGCGGCAATACGGCACCCGCCGCACAGGCGGTCGCGCGTTCCACTCCTGATGGCTACACGCTGTTCGTGCCGATGGACACGACATTGGTGATGAATCCTTTCGTCATGCCCAACCTGCCATACGATCCGCTCAAGGATTTTGCGCTGATCACGTTGCTCACAAAGAACATGTCGCTCATCGTGACTCGCGCCAGTGACGGCCCCAAGACCATCGGTGAACTGGTCGGCAAGGCCAAGGCCAATCCTGGCAAACTCAATGTCGGCGCCGGCACGATCACGTCGCGCCTTGGCGCTATACTCTTCACCAAGTCGGCGGGCATCGACGTGCAGCTCATTCCGTTCAAGGGTAGCGCCGAGATCGGCCAGGCGGTGCTGGCCGGCACCGTGGACTTCGCTCTTGATTCGATCGGCACCAGCCTGCCGCTGATCCAGGGAGGCCATTATCGGGCACTCGCCAAATACAGCGACCGGCCACTGCCGCAGTTTCCCGAACTTCCGGCGCTGAGCGTGGCAGCCGGACTTCCGGGACTGGATGAAAGCTCGACCTGGATCGGGCTTGCGGCACCGGCCGGCACACCGCCTGCCATTGTCGACAAGATCCACCGCAAGATCGTGAGCCTCTATGCGGACCCCACGATCAACGATCGGCTCGAAAAAGCTGGAATTTCCCCGATCAGTGCAACGCCGGCAGAATTCGATGCCTTCGTGCGCAGCGAAACGATGCGGTGGTCAAAAGTGTTTCAAGAAAACAGCCACCTGAAGCTTGGGGATTGATGCCCGGATTGCGCTTGATCACGCGCCTATCCGCGCGTGATCAAGCGCAATCCGGGCTACAATCCTTCAATTGGCGCGCCCGAGGCGCACCCGCATCGGGAGCACCAATTCGATCAGCGCTGGCGGCCCATGAGGCAGCCGGAGATGAAATCCATGAGGGCTTTGTTCTCGTAATCGACCGCCTGGCCGATCCGGTATCCGCGCGATGACGCCAGCGTTTGGCAGGCGTTGAAGCCGGCCGGATCCTGGGTTTTCATTTGTTCCATGTGCTGATGGATGGTCTTGCTGTTCATTCGGGCAGCGTTGGCGGGAACCGCGAAGCCGAAAGCGACGATAGCGGTGGCGGCAAGAATGATAGAGCGCATGACGTTTCTCCCATGAATCGTTGTCACAGACGATCTGCGACTTGGGTCCCGGCGGGACTGGTCGTCTTATTGAACTCCGGAACGTCGAAATTGAAATGCCGTGTAAATATGAACTCGATACGCGCAGGCTATGTAACATGATGTCGCCCCACTCAGCTTGCCAGATTCTCAATGAGGTCGGCGACGTAGTCGCTGTCCGAGGTCGTAACGAACAGATCGGACAGTCCCCGCATCTGCGCGACGCGCAGATCATCGGTCGCCGAGACTTGCGTCACAGAGCCTTGGTCGATCTCTTTGAGCACCACAAAGGTTACCGGCATGTCAGGTCTGCCCTGCGAGGGGCTGAACAGGTGCTCGTCGCCCTCGCCGCAAACGATGACGACCATATTGGTACTTTCGCCCGTCCGTTCTTTGGCGATATCGTCCCAGCCAACCGGTCGGGCGTTGGTCACGACCTCAACGTTGGGTAGCCTATGCGTTGCAACCTCGCAGGCGATCCGTGTGCCCCGCTCGCCGAGCCCGAGCAGGAGAATGCGGCGAGGCAACGAATTTCGGTACCCGGCGATGCGGCCGCCGGGGATCGGTGTCGCTTTGGTAAGAAGCTCCATGACGCTCTCCGTTGCGGGCGCATACCAGACATTGTCGCATTTGCATAACTGGATGGCCGTTCCGATGAGTTGACACGCACGCACTCCTGCGCAGACTGTTTCCGCACGGAAATCGGTAAAGTAGTCGTCGAACGACGAGGTTGGGAGAGCCGACATGATCACCCATGAACAGAACGAATATCTGTGCCGGACCGGTCCAGGCACGCCGATGGGCGAGCTGTTTCGCCGCCATTGGATTCCAGCGCTGATGTCGGAGGAATTGCCGCGGCCGAACTGCCCGCCGGTCCAGGTTCAGTTGCTCGGCGAGCGGCTGATCGCCATTCGCGACACGCAAGGGCGGCTCGGCCTCATGGATGAATTCTGCGCTCATCGCGGCGTGTCGCTGTGGTTCGGCCGCAACGAGGAGAACGGTATTCGCTGCCCCTACCATGGCTGGAAATATGACGTGACCGGGCAATGCGTGGACGTGCCCTCGGAGCCGGCCGCCAGCGGTTTCTGCCAGAAGATCAAACTCAAGGCCTACCCTTGTGCCGAACTGGGCGATGTCATCTGGGCCTACATGGGGCCTGCGGCCGATCAGCCGCCGCTGCCTTCGTACGAGTGGGTGCATCTCAAGCCATCGCAGCGTTTTCTGACCAAGCGTTGGCAGGAGAGCAATTACCTGCAGGCCATGGAAGGAGGCATCGATTCGAGCCACATCTCCTTCCTGCACCGTGGCGACCTCGGCTCCGACCCGCTGCACCGCAACACCGCGGGCGCAAAATACGCGCGCCGCAGCAGCAATGTTGTTTTCGACATCCACGAATCGCCCGGCGGCCTGCTCATCGGCGCGCGCCGTGAAGCCGATCCCGGCTTTCACTACTGGCGTATCACGCAATGGCTGATGCCCTGGTACACGCTGATCCCGCCCTATAAGGGTAACGCTGCGAACGGCCACGCCTGGGTCCCCATGGACGATTACAACTGCATGGCCTGGACCATGACGTTCCATCCCGTGCGCGACCTGTCCACCGAAGAAGTCGAGCTGATGCGTAAAGGCGCCGGCGTCCATGCCGAACTCATTCCCGGCACGTTCCGGCCGGTGGCCAACCGCGGCAACGGCTATCTCATGGATCGCGTCGCGCAGGAGACCGGCAAGTATTACAACGGGGTACGCGGCCTCGCGATGCAGGATGCCTCGGTGCAGGAAAGCATGGGCCCCATCGCCGACCGTTCCAAGGAAAATCTCGTCGCGACCGACAATGCGATCATCATGGCGCGCCTGCGCCTGCGCAAAGCAGCCCAAGCCGTCGCCGCGGGCCAGCACGCACCGGGTCTCGACGAGGAGGCGCAGAGCGTACGCTCGGCCTCTTTCGTGCTGCCAGTCGACGGCAAGTTCAAGGATACGGCGCTCGACGCCGTGAAGGTTCGCAAGGGCGAACTGCACGTGGCTGTTTGAGACGATCCGATGCCCGACAAGCAAGCACCCGAGTGCCCCGATGAAGTTGCGGCGTTGATCGCACGCTACACGACCAGCGTGCCGGGCGATCTCGACGGACGAACCAAGCGCGCCGCCAAAGCGGTCCTGATCGATTCGATTGCGGTCGCCATGGGTGCGCTCGCGCATCCGGCAGCGCTTGCGGCGCGCCGGCATGCCGCACGCTTCGTTTTCGACGACGGCGGTTGCGCCGTCTGGGGCGCGACCAGGCGCACGACGCCGGAGATTGCCGCGCTGGTCAACGGCGTGCTGCTGCGCTGCTACGACTACAACGATTTCTTTGTCGGCGAACGCAATTCCGGGCACGCCAGCGACATGGTGAGTGCTGTTGTCGCCGCCGCCGAATGGGCAAACGTGCCGGGCGAAAAACTGCTCACCGCGCTGGCCGTCGGTTACGAAGTCGTCGGTGCCGCTTACGATGCGTTTTCAACCGCTCCGGGCGGCTGGGACTATACCAACCTGACGGCCATCGGCGCGACTTGCGCGATCGCGCGTGTTCTCGATCTCGCCGCCGGCCAGACGCGCGAGGCGCTGGCGATGACGGTGATCCCGCATTTCGCCAGCGACGAGATCGAGTCGGGCGAACTCAATGCGCGCGGCGACCTCACGATGTGGAAGCGCTTCAACGGCGGTGACGCCGTGCGCAATTCGCTGCAGGCGTGCCTGCTCGCCTCGGTCGGCGTCGAAGGCGCGGTGCGGCCCTTTGTCGGAAAATTCGGATTCATCGCGAAGCTCGCGAACCGGAATGATGACGCGGTCGCCGTGCTAAGTGCACGGCTCGATCCCAAGCGTCCGCTAGCGCGCGTGTGCGACACCTATTTCAAGCGTTGGCCGGTCGGGTCGCTGGCGCAGAGCGCGATCCAGGCGACATTGCAGGCGCGCCAGAACGCCGGCGACGTTGCGAGTATCAAACAGGTACGTGTGTTCGCCGAGGAAGGCGCCTACGACCACCTCGTCAAAATCCGCAAGGACCCGTGGCACCCGATCTCGCGCGAGACAGCCGACCATTCTCTCCCCTACATCGTCGCCGCCGCAGTGCTCGATGGATACGTGCGCACGGACAGCTTCGATCCCGCCCGCGTGCTCGATCCGGCGCGCCAACGGTTCCTTCAAGAAAAGATCGTGGTGCAAAGCGCACCGGAACTCGGCACGCTCGCCGGCGGCAAGCTCAAACGCGCGCAGGCGGGCTACCTGTCGCGCGTCGAGATCGAGACGCATGACGGCGAACTCATACGCGGCGACGCCGCGCCGTTCCCCGGCCATCCTAAGAATCCCTATTCGGACGACGATCTGGCGGAAAAGCTGCGCGAGAACATGACGCCATTTTCCGGCAAACAGCTAAGCGAACAGCTCATCGCATCCTTGGCATCGATCGAGCACGCGGCTAGCGTGCGTAATCTAACGGCGTTGCTTGCGTTCGATGCAAGCAAGAAAGTCGATCAAGCCGGTCGCCCGGAGGGCACACGATGAAACTTTCCCGTAGAAGCTTCCTGCAATTCGCCGGAGCAGGTGCTGCCGCTCCCGCATTTCCAAGCGTCGCAAGGGCGCAGGTCTATCCGACGCGGCCCATCACCATGGTCGTACCGTTCCCCGCAGGCGGCCCTGCGGACGTTCCCGGACGACTGATTGCCGAACGCATGAGAAAATCGCTTGGCCAGCCTGTCGTCATCGAAAACGTCGGCGGCGCAGCGGGGAGCATCGGTACTGGCCGGGTTGCGCGAGCGACACCCGATGGCTACTCGATCGTGCTCGGCAACACGAGCACGCATGTGATGAATGGCGCTTTCTATTCGCTTACATACGACGTGTTGAACGACTTCGCACCTATTTCGCCTCTGCTCACGACTCCGCTCATTTTGTTTGCAAAGAAAACAATGCCGGCGAACGATTTGCGCGAATTGATCGACTGGCTCAAGGACAATTCCAGCAAAGTGTCGGCAGGGTTTGGCAGCGTCGCATTCCAAGTCGTGAACTTGGCCTTTCAAAAGCAAATCGGGACGCGTTTCACGCTCGTGCCCTACCGCGGCACTGCCCCCGGAATGCAGGACCTGATCGCCGGCCAGATCGACCTTTATTTCACGACACCGGTTGAACTTCCGCGGATGCGGGCCGGAAGCGTCAAGGCCTATGCAACGACAGGCGACGCACGCTTGGCGCTGGCACCCGATATCCCGACCTTTGCCGAGATGGGACTGCCATCGGTTTCGTTCTCGAACTGGTACGGGCTTTTTGCACCGAAGGGAACGCCACGCGATATCGCAGACAAGCTCGCTGCGGCGGCCGCGGACGCACTCGCCGATCCAGCGGTTCGGCCGCAGTTCGCCAATCTCGGCTATGAGGTTTTTCCGCGCGAGCGACAAACACCGGAGGCGCTCGGCGCGCTGGTGAAGGCCGATGCCGAGAAATGGTGGCCGATAATCAAGGAGGCCGGGCTCAAGGGGGAATGAACTTGCTTGTCACAATCGATGAACTTGCGACATCATGCCGGCGTCTTTCATGACCTCTATCACAAAAGCTTGGCTCGACGATTTGCGCACCGCGGTGGCATTCATGACGCGCATACCGATGCCACACCCGGAAGGGTCGACCCCTCCTAATCTTGCGCGCGCACAGCGCGTTTTTCCCCTGATCGGCGCGATCATCGGGGCGGCTGCGGCCCTCGCTTTTCTTGGACTGGGGGCGATCGGCTTGCCGAGCCTCGCAGCCGCAGCGCTCGCGCTCGCAACGAGCGCTGTGCTGACCGGTGCGCTACATGAGGACGGGCTCGCCGACGTCGCC